>OGEU01001977.1_pt1 | contig 15816 bp, 10 predicted proteins | sample 1570651 | NCBI WGS metagenome assembly OGEU01 (sample SAMEA2582129, study PRJEB24529) | metagenome | biome: Human gut stool | place: China | collected 2011 | reverse complement strand
ACCCACGCCTTAGAAGGGCGTTGCTCTATCCAGCTGAGCTACGGAACCATCCTTATTTGCGGTGCAAAGGTAGTAATATTATTTTAACAAGCAAATATTTTTGTTATTTTTCCTCCTAAATTCATATGTAGTCGAACTACATAAAGAAGGAAATAAAATCAGAACGGATATCCCACCGCAAAATGCCACGCGAAGTTACTGCCAAAGTTCGGATGCAGGATAGCCCATTTCCTTCTGCCACTTTCCTGCGGGTTATAGGCTTTCATACCGGTATCGAAACGGATCAGGAAGAAATCGAAATCGAGGCGGAGACCTAATCCATAAGAGACGGCAATCTCTTTGTAGAAACGGGAAAAATCGAAGTTACCGTTCGGACGGCTCTCATCCTTATGGAAAGTCCAGATATTACCGGCATCAATAAAGGCCGCCATCTCGAATTTCCAAAATAGTTTCGTTCGGTATTCCAAATTCAGATCTAGACGGATATCACCGATCTGCTGGGCAAAGGACTTGACCGAATCGAGCGGCATGCTACCGGGACCGAGCGAACGTACGGACCAACCGCGGACACTATTTGCACCTCCAGAGAAATAGCTGCGTTCGAACGGTAGCATCTTCGAGTTACCATACGGATAACCGACTCCGATACCAATGTGGAAAGCCAACTTGTTACGATTGTCCAACACGATACTTTTACTGAAATCTATATCCCCTTTCACAAACTGGGCATAATTAATCCCAAACAATTTATAGCGCCCTTCGTCATCCTTATCCGCACCAGTCAGACGGGAAAGCCCATACAGCAAGTTGCCTGCCATCTCGAAGGAGAAGCGAACGGAATGCGTATTCCTCAAACGATTCTGAGGATCATAATTATTAAAAGAATAGGTATAACCGGAACCGACAATAAACTGGTCGGTAAAATTGTAAAGCAAAGTAGATTCAGGCAACGAATCTTTAAACGACTGACTTATCTTCGGCAAGTGCACATAGTCAATGTCCAACAACTTGAACACATGGCGCGCCTGCATATTGCTCCGCTCCTGCCAGATATAATTCCATCCTGCAGAGACGATGGCTCTTTTGAATTCCGGACGTGTTTGTATGCTGTAGTTCACCTTCAGTTCGGTCGTTGCACGAATCTTACGACGGAAATTTTCATGCAAGAAGGGGAACAGGAAACGGGGAAACAAAACAGATGCTTCCGCACCGAATTCCCAAAAGTTGTTTCCTTCCGACTGGCTGCCGGTCAACGCCTCGTATGCACCGCGTACTTTAGCAGAAAAAACCTCCGAGCCCTTGAACAAGTTTCGGTGCTGATAACTCAAACTGGAAGCAAATCCAAAATCCCCTGCCGAATTCGTCCCTTCCAGATCGACCCCAAAACCTTGCAGTTTTGCGGGAGAAGTCAAGATCGTACAATTAAGCTTCATCGTGTCGTTCTCTTCGACCTCCGAAAAACGGATATTTACATTACGCAAAGCACGCATAGTGGCAAATGAAAAATAGTTCTGCTCCACCGTCCGCTCGTTATACAAGCGTCCCGGCATGATATAATTGCTCTTGCGCAAGACTCCCGGACGGATACTTCTGCCGTTCTTGCCGTATAGGATATCAATACCGTCAGTTCGAACCGTATCGTAAGGCATAGCGTTGTTTTCCTCTAACGTCAACGGGTCATAATCGGTCACAATCGAAACGTCTTTAATGTAATACTGACGATGTAACGTGTCGACCACCGTCCCGTCAGGCTTCTGCAAACGGTACGGTTTCAGAAGCATATCCAAATCTACGATATTCCGATTCAAAGAGCTATCGGCAATATAAGACAGGTAATCCCGGTTGAAAGCATAATAACCACGCCGACGAAGCAAAGTCGTAATGCGTTGCCTCTCCTTGTCCAGCACATCGCGGTCAAACAAGGCACTGTCTTTTATCAGAGAAGTATAATCGTCGGAATAAGTACGAAAAGCCGAAGCCAGCACGGAACGGTGAGGCGGTTTGAGCTTAGCAATGCTATCGATCTTAGGATCGCTCAAATCCATCGAATAATTATGAATCCGGTAAGGAGTGTTAGGGACGATCCTATAGGTCACGACAGCCTTTTTGACTCGTGAAGTATCAATAGAAGCCGAGACTTCGGCATTCATATATCCTTTATTGATAAAGAAACGTTTCAACTCGTCAACCGACTGCGTTACCAGCGTCGTATCCAGAATGACGGGAGCCTCTCCCATCCGGCGAAGCTGTTTATTGATCCATTTCTTCTCGTTCCGGCCCGACCAATCGTACACAAACAACTGCCATTTCATCAGCCCGAATGCTTTAAAGTTGGGTTGCTGGCGCAAATAAGGCTTCAAATCGCTGTTTTTATAAGTCTTGCCATCCGACACAATCTCCACTTTGTCCAACAGGTATTCTCCTTCGCCTACATATTTTGTCGAGCTACAGGAGATTAACAACAATAGGAAACAAATGAAATATAGTGTTTGGATTCCCTTCATCATTCAAGTTTTTACGCACGCAAATGTAAAAATAAAATGTGGTTTATGATTTATGATTTATGATTTATCAACGACACATAAATCACAAATCATAAATCATAAATCGTAAAAACCAATTACCTTTGCCGCATAAAAAGAGTAAAGATGCTAAGCAAGGGGAAAGTAAAGTACATCCATTCATTGGAAATGAAGAAATATCGGAACGAACTGAATGCATTCGTTGCCGAAGGAAACAAACTGGTTGCCGACATGATGTTTGCTTTCGAATGCGAACTGATTCTCGCCAAACCATCCTGGATGGCGATGCAGGGAAACATTCCGGCGAAAGAACTATTGGAAGCGGAAGGGGATGACATCCGTAAAGCCAGTTTCTTGAAAAACCCGCAGGATGTACTTGCCGTGTTCAAGCGCCCGGACTGGTCGCTCGACGAAGCCGATCCTTCTACCTCGCTCGTTTTAGCTTTAGACGGCATACAGGACCCTGGAAATCTCGGAACCATCATACGCCTTGCCGACTGGTTCGGCATCGAACATATCGTTTGCAGCCCCGACACCGCAGATGTCTTCAGTCCGAAGACTGTGCAGGCCACAATGGGCGCACTGGCACATGTAAAAGTCCATTACACGGAACTGGAAGACTACCTGAAAGCCCAGGCGGCAAGACAAATTCCGTTGTTCGGTACATTCCTCGACGGAGAAAACATGTACACAAAGGAATTGTCGGCAAACGGAATCATCGTGATGGGGAACGAAGGGAACGGAATACGTCCGCAAATAGAAAAGTTGATTAATCAAAAACTTTATATTCCAAGCTTTCCACCCGAAAGAGAAACATCAGAGTCTCTGAATGTAGCCATCGCTACGGCTGTCATCTGCGCCGAATTTCGCCGTTGCCAGGGGAATGCCGCCCAATAACAGCACACAAACAGGCGAACCCGCTTCAGCAATACCTGTAAAACCTTGACGTACCAAGGCATCTGCCAACTGTTCTCCCGGCAGCATGTTAAAAGTGCCCTGTTCCCGCACTTGACTCGGAATTACAAAAGATGTGTCAGAATAAGAATCCTGATGACACCGCTTGTTCTCCTGCACCCCTGCGTCAAGCGCGGGAATAGGTACAAGGATCAAGATGCCGTCATAGAACTCCGTACCCGCAATTTCCCCTTCCAAAGGGAAAATTCCGGCCAATACGCCGTTATCATTCAACTCGACATAGTGCAGCCGGTAGAACTGTCTCCAATAGATATAATGGGAAGCGATCCGGCGCATAACACTTTTTATTCCGCTGTGGATATTTTTACGGCAGACGAATCTTTTGCCATATCGGTCAGACGACCGTAATTATATTTCATAAGGTTCAGGCTGTCCAAATAAACTTTGTAGTAGGAAGAATCGGCATTGTTCATAAAGATATAACCGTACACACGTTTGACCTGTTTAGTCGGAACTGTCTTCAAAACGGTTTCATGATAACCATCACGAAGCACCTTGTCATTGACAGTCACGATCGTATCGCCCTGATCAGCACTTATGCGTATTTCCGGTTTATAGACCATCCCTTTATTAATGCCCCAGACATTCATCCCCAACACAAACGTGCTGCCGGACGAATAGTTCGTTTCCGGTTTGATGTCAAACGTCACACCGTTAAACAGAGCATCGGGCTCCAATCTTAAAGAGGTGCGACGAGGCCAGATATCCACCGAATCCTGTTTGGAAACAGGTGCAGCCAAAGCCTGTACGTCGCCTAACGCTTTCTGCCGTTTATTCAAATCGGCCAGCACACGGTCATACACCTTCATATAAATATCCAGATGCCGTCCATACCAAATGAGCGAACTGTCGTACTCGGCTTGTGTGATATCGTATTTGCGGAAGATGGACTGATATAGAGCCTCCTTACGGGCATTATCGGAAAACGCCTTGCTGTCCAGGTTAATCATAGCTTCTGCCAATTGCATATCCACCTGTACAGCTTGCATTTTCTTTTCCGAAAGAATGTCATCCGGTACTTTGCTACAGGCAACCAGCCAGGTTGCCAGCAACAAAACGACATTATATCTATATCTATGCAGCCTGTTCCGCATCAATTCTTTTATTTTTCTTTTGAGAGACTTGTCGACAATGTATGACGGTAGAACAGCAACAACAAAAAGACGCCTACGCAAATCGCCGAATCGGCCAAGTTAAAGATCGGACGAAAAAAGATGAATTCCTCTCCTCCCCACACCGGAATCCATTCGGGCAACACCGTCTGTATCAAAGGGAAATAGAACATATCGACCACTTTCCCGTGCAACCAACTGGCATAGCCTCCACCCTCCGGCATAAATGAGGCTACCTGTCCAAAACTATGATCGAACACCACCCCATAGAATATAGAGTCGATGATGTTCCCAATAGCCCCTGCAAAGATCAACGAGATACAGGCGATAAAGCCAAAGGCATAATTCTGTTTCACCAGCTTATACAGGTAATAACCGATAAAGCCGACAGCTATAATACGGAATACCGATAAAAACAACTTACCGATCACTTCTATCCCGAAAGCCATTCCCGGATTCTCGGTGAAGTACAAATAAAACCACGGAGTAATTTCGATACTCTCATGCAGCTGCATGTGAGTTTTAATCCATATTTTAAGAGCCTGGTCAAGAATAAGGAGCAGCATCACAATCAACGCTGCTCCCCAACCTTTGGAATATCTCATTTACTTGGCACCTCCCTGTTTAGCTTCGATACTCAACGTAGCGTGAGGTACTGCACGTAATCTTTCTTTCGGGATCAATTTACCGGTCTCGCGGCAAATACCGTATGTCTTATTCTCAATCCGGATCAATGCCGCCTGCAAGTTCTGGATAAACTTCATCTGGCGTTGTGCCAAACGACCGGCCTCTTCCTTCGATAAAGTCGCAGCACCTTCCTCCAATACTTTAAACGTAGGAGATGTATCGGCGACATCATTGCCGTCAGAATTGGTGACACCGGATCTCAACAGGTCATAATCTTTTTTCGCCTTTTCCAGCTTTTCCAATATTATGGCGCGGAACTCCTCGAGTTCGGCATCCGAATATCTTGTCTTTTCTGCCATGGTTCATTTAAATTAATAATTAACAATCAAGAATGAATAATGAATAATTCAACAATGAAAAAGATTTCCTTTTCTCTTGCCCACAAATATAAGCAATTCTTCCATTGTTCATTATTAATTATTCATTATTCATTGAATATTTATGCTTTTTCGATCCGGACCGAAAGCTTGAAGTCTTCGAAATCCATCTCGGTCGCGTCGCTGATCACATCCGTAATTTCCACTGATACAGCCAACACCTGGTTTGCGATATAGGAATTGAAGTCCTTGATCGCCTCGTCCATCCCATCGTTCGAAAGGACAGTGACGGATATTTTGTCAGTAATGTCGTAACCGCTGCTCTTACGCAGGTTCTGGATACGGTTTACCAACTCACGCGCCAGCCCTTCCTTGCGGAGGTTTTCCGTCACGGTGATATCCAGCGCCACCGTCAAGCGGCCTTCGTTCGCAACCAACCAGCCCGGTATGTCTTCGGAGATGATTTCGACGTCTGCACGTTCGATCATCGCCTCCTGTCCTTCAACGGTCAGCGTGAATGTTCCGGCTTTCTCGAACGCATTGATTTCGTCCTGGCTCATCGCCTGGATAGCGGCGGCCAATGCCTTCATGATCTTGCCGTAACGCGGGCCCAGCTTCTTGAAGTCCGGCTTGATCTTCTTTACCAAAATACCGGCGGCATTATCGACAAACTTCAGTTCCTTCACATTGACCTCGTTCAAGATCAGCGCTTTCACGGCTTCGATGCTTTCCTGCTGGTGAGCATCCACAACCGGGACCATGATGGTTTGAAGCGGCTGACGCACCTTGATGTTCACCTTACGGCGCAAAGCCAGCACCATAGAAGACACATCCTGAGCCATCTGCATACGTTCTTCCAGGTCCTTGTCGATCATTGCCTCATTGCAAACCGGGAATTCGGACAGGTGGACAGATTCAACCTTTTCGCGTCCGGTAGCGGCGATCAGGTCACAGAACAACCGGTCTGCATAGAACGGCGCGATCGGAGCCATCAACTTGGCGACCGTTTCCAGACAAGTGTACAAAGTCTGGTAAGCAGACAACTTGTCGGTCGTCATGCCTCCACCCCAGAAACGGCGGCGGTTCAGGCGCACATACCAGTTACTCAGGTTATCGTTTACGAAATCGGAGATCGCACGTCCGGCACGGGTCGGTTCGTATGTATCCAGGAATCCATCCACATCCTTTACCAACGAATTCAGCAACGACAGAATCCAACGGTCGATTTCGGGACGTTCTTTCCAATCCACATCCGGTTCGGAATAATCGAAACCGTCCACATTCGCATACAAGGCGAAGAACGAATATGTATTATATAATGTACCGAAGAACTTGCGGCGAACTTCTTCGATACCGTCGATATCAAACTTGATGTTATCCCACGGAGAGGCATTCGTAATCATGTACCAGCGCAAAGGATCGGAACCGTACTGCTCAATCGTGGCGAACGGATCGACGGCATTACCCAGACGTTTGGACATTTTGTTGCCATTCTTGTCCAATACCAATCCGTTCGAAACGACAGCTTTATACGAAACGCTGTCGAATACCATCGTAGCAATCGCATGCAAAGTGAAGAACCATCCGCGTGTTTGGTCGACGCCTTCGGCGATGAAATCGGCCGGATAAACCTTGCGGTCGTCGAAGATTTCCTTGTTCTCGAACGGATAGTGGTACTGGGCGAAGCTCATGGAACCGGATTCGAACCAGCAGTCCATTACGTCGGTGATACGGCGCATGTGGCTCTTGCCGGTCGGATCGTCCGGGTTGACGCGGGTCAGCTCGTCGATGTACGGGCGGTGCATGTTGACATTGCCCTCATGGTCGCGCGGATAATCGCCAAAATCAGCCTTCAGCTCGTCCAACGAACCGTACACGTCAACGCGTGGATACTTCGGATCATCGGAAACCCACACCGGAATCGGCGAACCCCAGAAACGGTTACGAGAGATGGACCAGTCGCGGGCATTGGCAAGCCACTTGCCGAACTGCCCATCCTTCACGTTGTCCGGAATCCAGTTGATCTGCTGGTTGAGCTCGAGCAGACGGTCCTTGATCTTGGTCACGGACACGAACCAAGAGCTCACCGGCTTGTAGATCAGCGGGGTGGCGCAACGCCAGCAGTGCGGATAGGAGTGCACGTAGCTCTTCTCCTGGAAGAGAATTGCGCGCTGGTCCTCCGGCACACGGGCCAGCGGACCATCGCCTGCACGCAGGTTACGCAGAATCGGCAGATTCGCATCGAACACATACTGACCCTCGTAGTCCGGGCACAGCGACGTGAACTTACAGCCCGCGTCAAGCACGTCCACGCTCTTGATGCCCTTGGCATTGAGCGTGTTCATATCGTCCTCGCCGTACGGAGCCTGATGCACGAGGCCCGTACCTTCGACGGTATCGACGTAATCGGCGGTGAAAATCTGATAGCCTTCCGGCCCCGGAACCTGACCCTCGGCGGCATGCTCGTCGCCAGCGAAATACGGGAAGACCGGATAGTAGCGCCAACCCTCCATCTCGGCACCCTTGAGCTCGCGCACGATCTCATAGTTCTCGCCAAGCTCCTTGGCATAGGAGCCGAGCAGCGGCTTGCCCAGATAGAATTTCTTGCCGGCGAACCTGCCTTCGGTCGGACGTACTTCGACATAGTCGATGTCGGCGCCGACCACGATGGCGAAGTTGGTCGGAACGGTCCACGGGGTGGTGGTCCAGAATACGGCGTAGGCGTCTTCCTCGTCGCGCAGCTTCACAGCCACAGACACGGTGGTGTCCTGACGGTCCTGGTACACGTCGGCGTCCATACGCAGCTCGTGTGCGGAAAGCGGCGTCTGATCCTTCGGGCAATACGGCAGCACACGGTAGCCCTGATAGGCCAAGCCCTTGTCATACAGCTGCTTGAAGGCCCACATCACGGATTCCATGTACGGAATGTTCAGGGTCTTGTAGCCATGCTCGAAATCGACCCAGCGCGCCTGACGGTGCACGTAGTCCTTCCACTCATTGGTGTACTTGAGCACGGAGGCACGGCAGGCGTCGTTAAACTTGTCGATGCCGATTTCCTTGATCTGGTCGACGGAGTCGATGCCCAGTTCCTTCTGCGCCTCGAGCTCGGCCGGCAGACCGTGCGTATCCCAGCCGAACACGCGGTTGACCTTGCGGCCCTTCATGGTCTGGTAGCGCGGAATCACATCCTTGGCATAGCCAGTCAGCAGATGGCCATAATGCGGCAGACCATTGGCGAACGGCGGACCGTCGAAGAAAACGAATTCATTCTGGCTGTGATCTCCGGATGGACGACGCTCGACGGACTTGGCGAAGGTATCGTCCTTCTCCCAATAGTCAAGCACGGACTCCTCCAGCTTCGGGAAGCTGGGGTTCGGCGCGACGTTGGCGCTCTGCTCACCGGCAGCAGCCTTCGGATACACATGATTGGTGGTTTCGCTCACCGTATGCTCCTCGTTTGGCAGGTTTCCTGTTCTTCTTAACTACCTACGAGGACGACGACTTACGCACGATTGCCGCACGTCCGCCACCGCGGTACCACCTCGCTTGCCGCCATCCCCTGCATACTGCACAGTGCGATTGCGACCGCTTGCGTTCGGCTGTTCGGGCCGATCCCGCCGGTTCTACTAAGCCTGCGATTGCACTGTGCGGACTTACGCCCTCTGCAATCGCCGCCGTTCTTCCGGAAGCTCCCCGCTGATAACGGATCACTGCTATACGTTTCAGCAGTTCAGCCTAGCACGCCGTATGAACGTTGCATACGGAAAGAGCCGCACGGCGTCCACCATGCGGCTCTCTCAACCCACGAATCGCATACCGGTTGCGATCAGGACTCAGACGACTCCCCCTGCGCGAGCTGCGATTCGAGCTGCCTGACGATGTCATCGTGCATCTTTTCGCTGATCTTCACCTTGAAAAGAAAGACGAGCAGGCTCAGCACGATCACGGCCAGCGGCACATAGAAGGCGCAGATCTGGAAGGTATGGATGTTGGAGGCGGTCATATCGGCGGCAGTGGCGTTGCCGATCATGCCGGCGGCCACAGCCACGAAGCCGACGATGCCGTTGGAGCAGGCACCTGCAATCTTGTCGAGCATCGGGCGCACGGACAGGGTCACGGCCTCGTTGCGCTTGCCGTTCTTCAGCTGGCCGTATTCGATGGAGTCGGTCAGGGACAGGATGGCGGTCATCTGGATGAAGGTCTGCGGCAGGTAGAAGAAGACCAGTCCGACGGTGACCATCGGCAGGCTGGACGAGCCGATGATGAACAGCAGATAGCCTATGATCATGAGCGCCATACCGCCGAGATACAGGTAGCGGCGCGGAATGCGCTTGTTGAGGACCGGGTATGCCGGAGCCATGATCAGACCAGTGATGACCGGGATGACGCCCACGATGGAGTATGCGTTGGAATTGTTGAGGATGTACTTGAACAGGTACATGAGCACGCCGGTGGTGGCCACGTTGGCGATGGCGTACAGCAGGTAGCTCAAGGCAACCCACAGCAGCTGATCGTTCTGGGCCAGAGCCTTGAAGGCCTGCAGCGGGCCGCCGTTGTCTTCGGCCTTGGCACGCAGCGTGGTGGTGCTTTCCTTGGTGCCGAACGCCACGGAGCACACGGTGAGGATGCCGAGGATGGCCACGATGATGGCGAAGCAGGTCCAACCACTCTGGCTTTCCGTCCGGTTACCGGTGAACACGAAGCTGAAGTAGGTGACGATCGGGATGACGATGATGGTCAGGCCGTTGTAGCCGATGGAACCGCCGAAAGAGCCGAGTGCGGTATAGGTGGAACGCTCATGGGAGTCGTTCGACAGCGCCGGGATCATGCCCCAGTATGAGATGTCGCGCAACGAGTAGAACACGTCAAGCACGATGAACACCACCACGAACAGCACGATGAACCAAGTGGTGTTGACATTGACCAGACCGAACAGGCCGGTGTACACCACGACGAGCAGCAATGCGGAGACCGTACCTCCGATGAGCTGCCACGGCTTGAAACGGCCCCACTTGGTGTTGGTGTTGTCGATGATGTTGCCCAGCAGCGGGTCGATGAAGATCTCCGCGATGCGGATGATCACGACGAGGCTGGTGATGATGCCGATGAGTTTGGTGGCGATGCCTTTGTCGACACCTGCGAACAGCGAGCTGGTCACATACACGATGAAGTATGTGCTCAGGGCGTTGTAGAACGCAGACTGGCCAACGTTGCCGAATGCATATGCCATACGGGATTTCAGGTTTGAGCCCTGCTTATCCACGGTGAGGGTTTCTTCCATCGTTACTTCTCCTTAGAAGTTTCCGTGCAGTCTTCCTTCGACTCATGCATCAGTATATGCCTTAACCCTCGTTAAGTAAAATGTGATACTAATCATTACACTTCGCCGGCGTGTCGTATTTTGTTCGATAATGATAGAAAATGCCACATATCATGTGTGTTCAACGATTGATTCGACCATCAAAGCAAACATGAACACACCACGCCACGCATATGACGTACGTACTTGCGAGTTTTGATAACGAAAGTTACTATTTATCAGTAAAGGATTTTACATCCTTCGCACAGAGCCGTGACACTATAGAAAGAGAGCAGGCAGATCATGTCGCATATCTTTTCCTCAACCGAAGCACAGGAATCGTGGCTGACCGATCCTACCGTTTTCGCGGTCAACCGCCTTCCGGCACATTCCAGCCACCATTGCTACGACCATAGGCCACTCGCCGGCGAGCCGACCGGACTCAAACAACGGCTTGATGGCCAATGGCAGGTCAAGGTCGTCGACATGTCCGAAGCCGGATTCCCCAGCGACTTCGCCCAGGCCCAATGCACCGAATCCGGATTCTCATCCATCGAAGTGCCATCGAATCTGGAAACCAAGGGCTTGCTGAAACCGCAATACGTCAACGTGCAATACCCATGGGACGGCCATGAGGATCCTCAGCAGCCGAACATTCCACAGCACAACCACGTGGCGCTGTACCGCAGGGAATTCACGCCGTCCGCATCCGTGACCCGCGCCATCCGCGAAAACCGTCAGATCACACTCACCTTCCACGCCGCATCCACCGCCATCTACGTGTGGCTGAACGGTACATTCATCGGCTACGCCGAAGATTCCTTCACACCGAGTGAATTCGACGTGACCGATGCCATTCAGGAAGGCCACAACACCCTTGCCGTCGCATGCTTCGAATTCAGTAGCGCAGCATGGCTCGAAGACCAGGACTTCTGGCGCCTGCACGGACTGTATCGCAGCGTCGAACTCACCGCCATCCCCGCCGCACACGTACGCGATTGGAAAATCGACCCCGATTTCGACGCCACGACCGGCGATGCGACGCTCGCCTTCGTCGCATCCATCAGCAATGCGGACGCTGCTTCCAAGGCCGTCGCAACACTGTACGGAACCGATGGCACCATCGCATGGCAGTCCGAACAACTGCCGGTAAACGAAACGATCACCACGGAAGCCGTAATCGCGAACATCAAGCCGTGGAGTGCGGAAGAGCCGAATCTATACACGCTCGACCTGACGCTGTACGGTACGGACGGCACAGTGATCGAAGTCAGCCGCGAGCGCATCGGCTTCCGGCATTTCGCCATCGAAAACGGCGTGATGAAGCTCAACGGCAAGCGCATCATGTTCAAGGGCGTGAACCGTCATGAGTTCGACGCCCGCCGTGGCCGCGCGGTGAACGAGGAAGACATGCTGTACGACATCACGTTCTTCAAGCAGCACAACATCAACGCCGTGCGCACCTCACACTATCCGAATCAGGAACGCTGGTACGAGCTGTGCGATGAGTATGGCATCTACATGATCGACGAAACCAATATCGAGACGCATGGTTCATGGACCGCACCGAGCGACCCGGTCACGCCGGACACCAACGTGCCGGGCAGCAAATCCGAATGGCAGGAAGCATGCGTGGACCGCATCGAGTCGATGATGCGCCGCGACTACAATCATCCGGCCGTGGTGATCTGGTCGTTGGGCAACGAATCGTATGCAGGTACGGTGTTCAAGGCGATGAGCGATTTCGCGCACGCCAACGATCCGCTGCGTCCGGTGCATTACGAGGGCGTGTTCTGGAACCGTCAGTTCGATGACATTTCCGACATGGAAAGCCGCATGTATGCCAAGCCGGCGGAAATTGCGGAATATCTCGAAGCCAATCCGAAGAAACCATATATCTCATGCGAATACATGCATGCCATGGGTAACTCCGTCGGCGGCATGCATCTGTACACCGAACTGGAACGTTACGAGCAGTATCAGGGCGGCTTCATCTGGGATTACATCGACCAGGCGCTTTTCCAGCGTCTGCCGGACGGCACCGAACGCCTGACGTATGGTGGCGACTGGGACGATCGTCCGAACGATTACGAATTCTCCGGCGACGGCATCATCTTCGCGGACCGCACTGCCTCCCCCAAGGCGCAGGAAGTCAAGCAACTGTATGCGAACGTGAACATCAAGCCGGATGCGCACGGTGTGACGATCCGCAATGAGAATCTGTTCGTCTCCACCGCCGACTACGTATTCACGGCGCGTATGCTGGTCAACGGCGAGGAGCGCTGGCAGGCTGACTATCGCTTCGACGTGGCGGCCGGTGCGAGCGAACGTTTCGACATTGCATTCCCTGCCGCGTCCGATCTGATGGCGAGCCGTTGCGACGAGGAGCTGCCGAATGGTTCGATCGAGGTGACGTACGAGGTCGATCAGCGGCTGGCCGAGGCCACCGCCTGGGCTCCGGCCGGATTCGAGCTGACGTTCGGGCAGCATGTGCAGGTCTTCAACGATGCCGCCGACACCGATGCCGCCGCGATGACCGACAGCCACACGCATGATGTGACGGTCACCGACGGACGCTGGAACGCCGGCGTGAAGGCGGGCGGCCGCGAGGCATTGCTATCCAAGGCACAGGGAGGACTCGTCTCCTTCACCCGCGATGGCCATGAAATGCTTTCGCGCAAGCCGAGCCTGCTGACGTTCCGTCCTCTGACCGACAACGACCGCGGCAATGCCTCCGGCTTCGACCGTGCACAATGGTTCGCTGCCGGCCGTTACGCCAAGACGGTCGGTACCGAAATCGTCCGTGATGGCAATACGATCGTCGGCACGTACACGTATGAACTGGCAATCGCGCAACGCACGAAGGTCACCGCACGCTACGAGCTGCTGGAAGACGGGCGAATCCATCTGACCCTCACCTATCCGGGCGGCATCGAAGCGGCTTCGCTACCGGCGTTCGGCATGGAATGGATGCTGCCGGTCGAGTATTCGAACCTGCGCTTCTACGGTCTGGGACCGGCCGAAACCTATCGTGACCGCCTGCACGGCGCCAAGCTCGGCGTGTTCGAGAGCACTGCCGAAGCAGACAACGCACCGTATCTGGTGCCGCAGGAAACCGGCAATCATGAGGGGCTACGCTGGATTGAGGTGACCGACCGCCATGGCCACGGCATGCGTGTGAGCCAAGCCGGCGACGAACACTTCGCGGCAAGCCTGCTGCCCTACAGCACGTTGATGCTGGAAGAGGCGACCCATCAGGAGGAGCTGCCAACCCCACGTCACATGTTCCTGCGTCTGCTTGCAGCGCAGATGGGCGTCGGCGGCGACGATTCGTGGGGCGCACCGGTGCATGAGCGGTTCCAGCTACCGGCCGATCGACCGCTCACGCTTGATGTGATGCTGGAGCTGTTCTGATACGGCATCACAACGGCTGAAAGTCACCGTTCCGCCGGCACGAAGCTGTCACGTACGACCAACGAGGTCGACAGATAGGCGTGCTGGCGGATGGTTCGCTTGCCCGCGATGGCATCCGCCAAAGTCAGGATCGCCACACGGGCAAGCTCGCTCTGGTCGATGGCGAATGTGCTCAAAGGCGGTGACGTAAGCTGGGCAATCATCTGGTTGTTGATGCTGATCACGCTGATGTCGCGCGGCACAAGCACTCCGGAGGCATTGAAGGCCTGCAATACGCCGACCGCAATCACATCGGCGGCGATGATCACCGCGTCCGGCAGCGCACCGTTGTGATCGTGCACGAACCGTTCGCCAAGCCTGCGGCCGTTCTCCACGGTAAACAGGCCATCCGAATAGATCAGACCCTCGGCGTCCAATCCGAAACGCTTGACTTCACGCCGAAAATAGGTGGCGCGATTCTCTTCGTCCAGCTCATAGAAGTTCATCAGGCAGCCTTTGCCGCCAATGAACCCGACACGTTTCATTCCCTTCGCCGCACAAGCCGCAACGGCATCATGCACGGTCTGCTGCAGATCAGGCTGTACGGAATCAAACAGACCCGGCGCTGGATTCACGTCGATGAACACGCCATACGGCATGGCATCATGCAACCGTTCCAGATCCTCTTCGACGATCCGGTCGGCACCGATCGACATAAAGCCGTCAAATCCGCTACTTTCGGCAATCATATCGTCAAGATTGCGGAACACGGTCAGTTCCATACGCTGCTGCCCAGCATTGCGTTCGAGTGCCGCACGCAGATCAGTGAAATAGGAATCACGCAACGCCTCATTGGATTCCTCGTTGTCAAGCAAGGCCACCTCATGCGGAATCACGATGCGTTTGGTCTGCATGCTGTAGCCAAGTTCCTCGCTGACCTGAATGATCTTGCGACGCGTCTCCTCGCGGACGGATAATGTGGGATCTCCATTCAGCAACCGAGATACCGTAGCTTGCGAGAATCCCGTCCGTCTTGCGATTTCCTTGATGGTCGCCATCGATGTTCCTCATTCGGTGAAGTAAAAGCTTTACCGAATCAGGGTACCTCATCTTCCTATCAGATTGGTAATCAAATGCACCCTATCGTGCGATCTCATCGCACGCCATCCGTCATTGACTTTCAACAGTACCGTCATCAGCACCGCCAATGCGGCGAACACGGCGCCGACAGGACCGAGCCAACGCAATCCGGCGGCATCGTAGGCCACGCCACCAACTGCGGAACCGAGCGCAATACCGAGGTTGCAGGACGTGGAGTTCAACGACGAGGCAAGCGTGCCGCAGCCGGGATAGCCGGTTTCGGCCACATATGAATACAGCACCTGCGAAGGCGAGTTCTGCAGATAGATCGTAAGACCCAGAACCACCAGCAACACCGATCCAAGCATCGCGTTCGCCGTGGCAAAGGGAAGCAGCAGCATGCACACGAACTGCAATGCGTAGGCCTTGCT
>OGEU01001969.1_pt1 | contig 15851 bp, 16 predicted proteins | sample 1570651 | NCBI WGS metagenome assembly OGEU01 (sample SAMEA2582129, study PRJEB24529) | metagenome | biome: Human gut stool | place: China | collected 2011 | reverse complement strand
GCGCCGCGATTTATGTCCGTCTTTCGGTGGAGGATACCCACACGCACAGCGTATCTATCGAAACCCAGCAGATGATTATTGCCCGCTATCTGGAGCAGTACCCGGAGATCAGCGTATACGATACCTATATCGACAACGGTGCGACCGGGACAAACTTCCACCGTCCGGGCTTTCAGCAGATGCTCTCGGATATTGAGGCCGGTCATGTAAACTGCGTGATTGTCAAAGACCTCTCCCGTTTGGGACGAAACACCATCGACACCGGCTACTACATCGAGCAGTATTTCCGCATCCGCAGCATCCGCTTTATTGCGGTCAATGAAAACTTCGACACCGCCGCCCCGGAGGACGCCCATTCCGGTATCATCATCCCGCTGCGGAACATGATAAACGAAGCCTACGCTTTGGACATTGGGCGCAAGATCAGGGCGCAGCAGCGGCAGGCCATGAAGGACGGCAAGTTCATCGGTGCGCGTACTCCCTACGGCTACCTGAAGGCCAAGGACGATTGCCACCAGCTTATCATTGACCCGGTTGCCGCTGTTGTGGTGCAGCGGATGTTCCGCTGGGCTTCCGAGGGCGCTGGCCTCAATACCATCGCCGTGCGGCTGAACGAAGCGGGCGTCCTCACCCCCAGCCACTACAAGAAGATGCAGGGCAAGATCACTCACGAGAATTTGCTCGGCAGCGGCAAGTGGCAGACCCGGACAGTCGGCGTCATTCTCCGCTCCGAGGTCTACACCGGAGATCTCGTTCAGGGGCAGACCAAAACCGTGGATCACCGGCAGGTCAAGGCCGACGCCGAGGAATGGACGGTGGTACGGAACACCCACGAGGCCATCATCAGCCGGGAACAGTTCGCGGCGGTGCAGGAAATTCTCAATCAGACCGCCAGCCGCGCCAAGGCGCGGCTGGTCAAAGCCTACACGCCGAATTTGTTCAAAGGCAAGGTGTTCTGCGCCCATTGCGGCGGCAGTCTGCACCGGCAGCGGAATATCCGCAAGAAGTCCGATGATGTGTACTTCTACCATTGTCTGAGCCAGAGCCGAATCAGCAAGGATGCCTGCCCCGGCGTGACCATCCGCGAGGATGCGCTACTGGATATGCTGGCGGATATGCTTCAGGAAGCGCTCAACACCGCTTTGGGCGACTACCGCCTGTCGCTTGCGGAGCTGCCCCGGCAGGCCGCTGACCGCGCTGAGCTGCGGGAGAAGATCACCAGCCGCAAACAGGAAATCCAGCGGCTTCGCGGTATCGTGCGGAGCCTGTATGAAAACCTTGTGCAAGGCGTTCTCACCAAGGATGAATACTTTGACTACAAGGAGAAGTACGAAAGCCGCATTGCCGACCTCGCCGTGGAAATGGAACAGTTTGAAGATGGCCTGCGAACGATGGATGCTCAAACAGAGCAGCACCGGGCGCTGGAACAGGATGCCGCGCAAATCAAGACTGACCGTGCGCTGACCGGCGCACTCATCGAGCGGCTGATCGACCGCATCGAGGTATCCCACGACAAGCAGATCACGGTGCGCTATCGCTTCCAGAGCGAGTTTGAAACCTATGCGGAGGTGCTGAAACAATGCAGAAATATGTAATTGCCCTCTACATCCGCCTCTCCATTGAGGATTACAAGTACGACAGCCTGAGCATTGAAAATCAGAGCCTTGTTCTCCATGAATATGCGGCATCCATGCCCGAAGCCCTGAACGCGGAGATCACGGAGTTCATCGACAACGGATACAGCGGCACGAATTTCGAGCGCCCGCAGGTACAGAAGCTCATTGAGCTGGTGCGGGCCAATCAAATCGACTGCATCATCGTCAAGGATTTTTCCCGCTTCGGGCGAAACAGCATTGAAACCGGCTACTTTATCGAGCGCGTGTTCCCGCTTTTCCATACCCGCTTCATTTCCATCAGCGACGATTTTGACAGCAGCAAATTCAAGGGCGACACCGGCGGCATCGGACAGCATGGTACTTCCAATCCGGCTCTCCATTCGGGTAAGTGCGTTTTCTTCGTTGCCGGATGCCATATCTGCAATCGTGATTTCCAGTTCCCGCTTCATGGCATGACCGGCATTTCTCTGGTAGGATTTCAGGATATTCAGCACATCACGGGATGCCCTGAGTTCCTGTTCAATGGTGTTTACAAATCTGGGCAGCTCGGCCTCGATTTCTTCCCGGCGCTGCTGAACGATCTCGTCCGCTCGTTTCTGCTCTTTGAAATAAACTGCCACCGCCAGAAACACAATGACCGGAGCAAGGATCGGGAAAATCAGAAGGGCCGGGATAATCAGCAGAGCAATCAGCCCAGCCTTTACCCAGGCCGCCGCAATATAGGTTTCCGGGGACATTTTAATTTCAGCGGATTTTAACTGCGCCTCCAGCTTCTTCCGCTTATAGCTGTCCAGATGTACCAGCGGAGAGAGCCGTGCCGCCATATCGAACAGGATAGCGTTGATGCTGCCTTTCTGTGACTTTCCACGGCTTGTTACGGTCAGAACCGCCTTAGTGCTTGCGGAAGTCGGCAGCCGGAGCAGCCCGGCCAATAAAAAGAACGCTCCCAGGCCAAAGAGCGTCCCAAAGCATAGTAAAATGAGATACAAAACTCGCGTCACCTCAATTCTTTGTAATAGAGCCGTTTGGGGCCGGTGTTGCGGCTGTCGACTCTGGGACGCCCCGGCACATTCCAGTTCCCGCCGCCTCGCAGTCCCGGCGCACATTGCCAGCCGGAAGCCCGCAGGCTGGCTCCGTTTTCGGCTGCCAGGGTGTAGGTGATGATTTTCTGATAGCCCATCAGTTTCGCAATCCGGGCGCACCGGCTGTAAAGAAAGCTGCACCCATTGGCAATGCCATCGGTGCAAAGCCGGGTCACTTCCGCTGTTTTGCCATCATCCAGTCGGCGGGCAACGGGGCGCCCCACAATCGCAACTCCATGAACGGCGTCCAAATCATCTACGACAGCCACACAGAATTTACAGCCGCGCACCTGACCACTGTGCCGGTGATGCGCCAGAACAAACGCATTGGCGTCCCGCAGGGAGATCGGTAGCACTCTCGATGGTAACACCTCCTGACGGGATCAACGCTTGTATTCGACGGGCTTGGTGAGCCGGATCACCGCCGCAAACGAGATCAGCAGCACCAGCAGACACACCGCCAGAATCCCTTTGCCAAAGCCCGTATTCACAAGCACATCGTACCAGTCTTTATTCAGAAAGTATAACAATGGGATGTTGCCAATGAGCAGGAACGCCATTGTGATAAATTCCTTGAAAGGCTCATAAAGCAGGTAGTCCAGTTCCGCCGCAACAATCCGCATATCCGAGAGTTTACCGATGATCGGGGTGAGCGTGCTTTTCAGGCTCTTATCGTCCTGACAGGCGATAGCGGCGTCCACCCATTCCCGAAACACATAGTTGTCCAGCTTGGGCTTCATGTTGGAAAGTGCCTGTTTCACATCGGCGCTTATCATATTAGTTTCTGCCAAAAAGCCCCGGAACACATCTGCCACAGGCGGGTTCAGGTAATGGATGTTTTCTTCCACAGCGGTTATCATGCTCTCGCTGCGCAGATAGGAACTTGTGATGATAGACAGTCCGGTTTCAATCTCGTTGTTCATCAGCTTTTTATAGCTGTGAGAGGTGAACAGGACATACCAGAACGGGAGCAAGCCCATCCCGGCCGCCAAAACCGGCAGCATAAAGTAGTTCTGAATCACAATACAGATCACAGCGCCCATTGCCGCCAAAAACAGCGAGAAGGCACAAATGGCGGCAAACTTCCCACCCTTTCCGGTGAGGATCAGCATCTCCCGTGCTTCCTGAACGGTTTTACGGATGCCTTTCGGCTCTTTGGGGTGGTTGACCTGCTGGATTCGTTTGGAAATCGGCTGTCGCCGCCCGGAAAGCGGCTTGGTCAGTTCCTCCGCAAAGGTAAAGGGCGTCATGCCCAGAATCAAGAAGATGCCCGTCAGCATCCCGGCAAAAGCCAGCAAAATCAATACAATCACGCAGTTTCCTCCTTTCCAGTATCCGGTTTTACACCGCCACCGGCGATACGCTCCAGCAGACGGGGCGGCATACCGTTCTCCAAAAGCCGCTTTTGCAGGCTGGCCGAGATCGAGGATACCTTTTGAAACTCACCATGCACCTTTTCGCTTCATCACATCTTTGAGAATTTCAATGAAAGCAAAAATGCGCTCTACCGCCGCCTGATTTTTGGGGTAAACCGCAGGCAGCGGAGGGCGCCGCTGTTTTTTCAGATCGTACCATAGACAGCCGCCATCCCTTCGTTCATGGAACATACAGGACGGGACAGAGGTGCGCAGGGTATAAGGGCAGTTATGGCAGGGATGTCCTTTGGGGTATTCATATTGGTGAACCGTCAAATGGGCAATGCCATACGAACCGCTCGGAATCGACACCGGCACACCATTTTGCTTATAGGAAGTGTTCGCTGCTATCATCCTTTCTCCTTTCTGGAACCGGGCGGCCGGTCACTTTTTGATTTCCACAATCATTTGAAAACAGAAAAAGCAGCCCCGCAGGACTGCTTTTCTGTATGGCAATATCAATTTTTTCAGATGTCAATACTCCGCACTAAGCAGAAAATCCGCTATGTGCATTGTCTTGATTCCCTCATAGTTCCCACCGGCAAATTCGTCTGTTGTGAGAACAAATTTGGGATAATTGTCGGGTATTTCAAGCAGGCGGTTATATTCTCGCTTTTCTGTCTTTTCTGAGTTGATTTCCTGCGTAACCTGAACATAAATTTTTTCGTTTTGTCTGACTGCTACAAAATCAATCTCACCATCACTGGTTTTCCCCACATAGACTGTATATCCCCGTCGGCAAAGTTCCAAGTACACGATATTTTCCAGACTGGAAGCAACGCTGTCCGCATTATAGCCGAGAACACTGTACCGCAAGGCAACATCAGCCAGATAGAATTTTTCCTGCGTTTTCAGGATTTCCTTACCCTGTAAATCATATCTCGAACAACGGTGAAGCAGATACGCCTTTTCCAGCTTATCCAAATAGCTATAAACGGTTTCGTTATCAAGGGATCGCCGTTCTGATTTCAGGTAATCCGCAATCGACTTTGCGGAAAAGGTGTTACCGACATTGCTGAATGTGTACTTTACAACACGCTCCAACTGGTCGATCTTCCGAACTTGATTTCGTTTTACAATATCCGAAAAAATTGTGGAGTTGTATATATCCCGGACAATCGTATAGATTTCATCCTGAGAATACGCCTGTAAATGAGTTGCTGGGAACCCGCCCAAGCGGACATAATTGGCAAGTTCTGTTTTCGGCTCCCCAACATTGGCGAATTTGCTTTTGAACATCAGATATTCGCCAAAAGACAGAGTGAAAATGCGGAAGGAAACATATCTGCCAGTAAGATAGGTCGCTATTTCAGAGGACATCATTCTGGAGTTGGAGCCTGTAATATACAAGTCAACATCAAAATCGGACGCCAGCGAATTAACAATCTTTTCCCATCCCTTGATTTCTTGAACCTCGTCCAAAAACAAATAGGTCTTGCCCGCAGGGGAGAGTTTTTCTTTCAAGAGTGTGTAGATCTGCTTTGCCGTCATATCCTCATATTCCATAGAATCAAAACGACAGCTTATAATGCGATCTTCTGGAATGTTTCGTTCCGTTTTCAGCCTTTCCATAATCATTTTCAATATGGTAGATTTTCCGCAGCGGCGCACTCCTGTAAGGATTTTTACAAAGGGAGTATCTACATAGGCCATGATCTTATCCACATATAACGGTCTATCAATCATTGTGACCACCTCCATTTGTAATTATTATACCGCAAAACAAGCAGGTGGTCAATTTTTTTGCGGTTTATAGCCGCAAAACTTTTCGACAATATATTTGATTGCGGGTCACTATGGCTCCATACCTTTATCTTTGTGCCGCAGATACCACTCTTTTCGGGCTGCCTTTGACAAATCTGTACTCATCGCCTTTTGCCGGTCATCATATTCCATATCAAGGCTCATGGCAGTCTGCTCCAAAGCAATCAGAATCTCGCAAATCATCTGTTCGGTGAAGTAGGCTTTGCGGGCCTCTGTATATTCAAAAGACTGGGCCTCACGGTCTTTGCACAGCATGGTGCGGATCACGTCGAGAATTTTATTGGCAATCAGCTTATCGGCCTCCGCCACAGCCTTTTCCTGCTGTTCTTTGATGTGCGCCGGGTCGGTGTCATAGAGCATGGCAAGACGGGTCTTGCTCTCTGCGTAGTCCTGTACCAAATTGCGGATGTACTCGTTGTTTTCCTTCAAGAAGGCAACAAAGGCATCCAATTCGGCCTTCACATCCTCTGGAAGCAATTTGTAATACAGCCGCCCCTTTTTCGGCATTTTCTCCTTCAACGCAAACAGGCGTGAGATAAAGGGGGCAATCTTCATTGCACCAACAACGCTATCCAAAGGGGAAGTCCCCAGCTCATCATCCGTGATACGCCCAAACGCTTCACGCAGGCGGCGATATTCCTGCGGGTGAAGATGCTCCATGTACTTCTCAAACTCGTCAATCATTTCGTCTGTGATGGCCGACAGGTGGTTCCTTTGCCCGCTGTTTGGCCTCGCAATACTCTTTGATGCGCTCGGCAAAGGTATCTCGAATGAGCTGCTTACGGATTTTATCCGGGATGCTTGGATGCACAAAAGGGACCATTGTTCGCTGATTTTTATTCCAGAACACCACATGGATGTGGGGATGGCCTTTTTCGTTATGGTGGGCGGCCACCCATTGCAAATCCTGCACCCGGATTCCATTGAACTTTGCCAGAGTCAAAATGTGGCGGTCAATATAGTCCTCCCACGCTTTATGATCGGACAGTCCCAATTCAGCAGCCGTTTCAGGTGAAAAAGAGATAATACCACGATACATATTGACCCGACGATAGGAAAGCTCCCGAACCAGGCGGGCGGCTTCCTGCCAGGTGTCAAACTCTTTGACCGCCCCCGGCTCCAGCTTGCCAAACAGTCCGTGGCGCATCCCCTCATTCTTCACGGCACCGGGACGAGTTGCAATGTAGCCGATATGGGCATAGTTGCCTTTTGGAGTTTTCTTATAGTTAGGGTGCTGGTGGCGCTGCTTATAAATCAGAATCGACACGGGAACCTCCTTGTACGGCATCTGCAAGACCATGAGCTTTTAGATTACGCCGTTCTCTCAGAGAAAGCGGCGGCAGCGTCCGTTCACTTCAATGAGCTTTCCGCAAGGATCAAGGCTTCGGAAACACGCATGGCCGAGATTGCGGTGCTGCGGGAGCATATTGTCAATTACGCCAAGACCCGCGATACCTACGTTACCTATCGCAAGGCCGGGTACTCCAAGAAATTTCTTGCAGAGCATGAAAGCGAGATCACGATCCACAAGGCCGCAAAAAACTATTTCGATGGACTGGGCCTCAAGAAGCTGCCCACCATCAAGTCACTGAATACCGAGTACGCCGAGCTGCTGGCGGAGAAGAAAGCGGCCTACGCCGACTACCGAAAAGCCCGTGAGGAAATGAAAGAGCTGCTGACGGCCAAGGCCAATATCGACCGTATTCTGGAGCTGGACAAGGAGCAGGAGGAAGCGAATGAACGACGGGAAAAAGAGGCAGAGCAGCGCTGAGCTGCCTGCCCATAAGCGATTTGCAAAATCGCGCAGCCGATGGATTTATCCATCGTTCCAGAACACAGTTTTTGTGTTCTGCGGGGATTGGGGCAGCGCCCCAACAAGCATGAAACAGGCGGGCTCCGTGTAAACGGAATCCGCCTGTTTTTGCAAAGTGGGTACCGCTTTGCATTGCTTGCCAGTATTATCCCGAATCTGGACTCATAAAAACATGAACGGGCTATTTTCTTGAATTTCGTCCAGGCGTGTGTTATTATAAAATCAGTAAGTTACAACTAACTGATTGGAGTGAGGATAATGGGAAATGCCAGTTTCAATCAAGACTGGTACGGTATGCAGGCCAAAGTTCTGGTGCAAAGTGATGATCGTGTAGTCGTAGATTATGGCTGCAAAGGCCGGGGAATTGTAAAAAACTATAGTCTGTTTGAGGGAATACAGCTTTGTTTCCTCGATTTTGAATCAGATGAGTCTATGGAAACACAAAAGTTTAATCCAGATATTATTCAGATCACGCACTGCCAGACCGGTCGGTATGAATGTGAATTTGCTAACCACACTGTATCGTATTTGCCAGAAGGCTATTTTAGCGTTGCGGCAACAGAGCATTTGCCGGTTTCCTTTTCTTTCCCTTTGGGAAAATATTACGGCGTCAGCCTCGTCATTGACCGTCAGGCGCTTTCAGATGGAACACGCCGGATGATGCAGACAATCCCTATTGACCTTGATAAAATAGGAACAACGCTGGGACTTGAAACACGGTGGTATGTCAGTGATACCCCAGCGCAGTTGAAGCATCTGTTTTCAGAATTATATTCTGCCGCTGAGACGGAGCCAATCGGCTATTTCAAAATTAAGGCTATTGAACTCCTGTACCACATGGATCAGCTAACGCAGATTAACGGGTGCGACTTGAAGTATTTTGATAAGAAACAAATACAGTCTACAAAAGCTATTCGGGAATACCTTATTTCTCACTTGGATGAGAAAGTTTCCTTGGAGCAGTTGGCAAAAGAGGCGCACTTAAACCTCTCCGTTTTTCATCTGGTGTTTTCCCATATCTATGGGGATACGCCGTATGCCTATCTCAAAAAATACAAAATGAATTTAGCAGCCCAGTGGCTCTCGGAAGATAAAATAAAAATCGGGGATATAGCTTTAGAACTCGGATATAGCAATGCCAGCAAATTTGCTAAAGCGTTTCAATCTGTGTATGGGATGTTACCAAAGGACTATCGAAAAAATAAATAGGAAGAACGGGCTATTTTCTGCATCATCTCAAAGGAATGGAGCGGAAAAAAATTGAGGGACTGTGTATAATGGGTTGATGTAGTTAGCTTTATCTAACTACATCAACCCATTTTTAGGAGGTGGTGATTTGTGCTTGTTATAGACACACGAATAAAGTTGTTGTTATTCATTCTTATCAACTTTATGGTGTTCGGCTTGAAGGATTTCATTCTTGGCAGCGTGTGTTTTTTCTTTATCTGTATCCTTTCGTGTCTGATGGGGCAGAAAAAGATTGTATTGAAATACCTTATCTTTTATGTGGTGATTGCGGCCATACAGCAGCTTTGCGCCTTCCTTCCCCAGGCCATCGAAACTATTTTGTCGATCTTCACATTGTTTATTCGGGTGATGATACCCGTGGTGCTCTTTGCCTCAACCTTTATCGCTACAACGAAAGTCAGCGAATTGATTGCGGCTATGTACTCGCTAAAAATTCCTCGGAGCATTACCATTACATTCGCTATGGTATTGCGCTTTTTTCCTACTTTCAGTGAGGAGATCCACAATATCTATGACGCGATGAAGTTAAGAGGCATCGCACTTTCGTGGAAAAATGTATTCACGCGCCCTGTGCTCATTCTGGAGGCAATCGCTATCCCCATCGTGATGCGCTCTGCTTCGATTGCAGAAGAATTATCTGCTTCTGCGGTTACACGAGGCATTGATAATCCGGCACAACGAACTTCGTTCATTCAGCTAAAAGTTCATGCTAAAGATTGGATGGTACTGTGCTTCTTTCTTGTTGCCTTCGTTGTGCTGTTTTTCTGCAAATACCAGATATATGGGAGGATATGATGATGATTGATATTGACCATGTATCTTTTCAATACTCCGGCGCTGAACAGGAAAATCTGCAAGATTTCAATTTGCAGATTAAAAAGGGGGAGTGTGTTGTTCTCACTGGCGAATCTGGATGTGGAAAGACTTGTGTGACCAGGTTGATAAATACGCTTATTCCCCACTTTTACGAAGGGGAAATGTCCGGGGCGGTTCTCATTGACGGAGTTGATACCCGCACGATCCAACCGCACGATTTGTCGGACAAGATAGGATCCGTTTTCCAAAATCCACGCAGTCAGTTTTTTAGTCTGGATACGGACAGCGAGATTGTGTTTGGTATAGGTCAGCTCCCCCTTGGGGTCCAAAAAGAAGTAGGAGCCACTGCATTGCAGGGCATTCGGTTTTACAAAGAAGCGGGTCTTACCGCTGCCGGAACCGCCAATCACAATAACGTGCAGATTCCGCTGGTGCTGATAGGAATCATTGCTGAGGCGGACATTCTGGGAAAGAATGATTTCCTGCCACGAGTTCTTGCGGTTGCGGTAGCGTTCGTTCAACTCTTTGGCAATGCCCCAATGGGCAGAGCCGTGTTCCTCGCCGGGGCGGCGATCCGCCTGATCGAGCAGATAGCAATACACCCTCAGCGGGTAGAGCACCAAAACCGCCAGCAGAAATTTCGGGGTGCTGCTGCACCAACGCAGGCTCAGCGGGTCGTTCAGCAGCGCGGTAAGCCCTGCCGCCAAGGCGGACAGCCCGTGCGCCTGTTCGGTGATTTGCGCCAGCCCTGCCGCCAGCCAGAGCAGCGGCAGCAGCAAGGCAACCCAGAGCCAGAGGTTCTGCCGATCCTTATTCGGGCGCATGGCGGTCAGCGTTCCTCTACGCGCTGCAAATCACTGCGCGGGCGCTGCAAGTCCAGTTCCTTGCAGACGGTATCGCCAAACACCTTGGCCATCTCGCGCACTTCCTCCAACGCGCGGCGCTCCTCCCCGGCAGGGATATGCGCCCGCAAGCCGTTCAGGCTGGTCGAGCACAACACGGCAGACTCCGGCGACGGCACGGTGTACGAGCACAACTACAGCCGCATGAACGAGGGCGGCTGCGTGATGTTCTGTTTGGAGGAGGCCATCCACAACACCTTCCGCGGCAACGTCAGCTACGACGACCTCGGCGGCACGATCAGCCCTTCCCAGAACCCGGACGCCCTGCTGGAGCACAACACGTTCTATCTGCGTGACGGCGTGCCCTTCGTGCGCGTCCGCATGGATGGAGGCAGCTACACCGAGAAGGAGGATATGATCCTCCCGCTGCCCTAAAAAGCGCAAAAACAACCACCGCCCCGGATGTCGGATCTTTCCGCATCCGGGGCGGATTTTTGTACGCATTTTGCCCGTTCGGGCGGGGTTTGCGCAAATGTCGAATGTATGGTAAAATACAGGTAAAATCAGCTTTTGGGGGGTCACCTTATGGGCATTGTAGTCATCGGTGCGGTTTTTGTGGACATCAAGGGGTATCCGCTGTCCGCCTATATCCCGGGCGGGCGCAACGCGGGCCGGGTCGAGCAGGTACACGGCGGCGTCTGCCGCAACGTGGCGGAGGACATTGCCAATGTTGAGCTGCGCCCCACCTTCGTCAGTCTGGTGGACGACACCGGCTCCGGCCAGGACGTCATTGACAAGCTGGCCCGGCACAAGGTCAACACCCGCTACATCCAGCGCATGCCGGACGGCATGGGCACCTGGCTGGCCGTGTTCAACAACGACGGTGATGTCTGCGCCGCCATCTCGAAGCGGCCCGACACGACGCCGCTGACCGCATTATTAAAGGAAAAGGGCGACGAGATCTTTGCCGACTGCGACGGCATCGCCATCGAGTTTGATCTGGAGAAGGAGACCGTCAAGCAGATTTTGCACTACGCCAAAAAGTACCGCAAAAAGGTCTACGCCGCGGTCTCCAACATGAGCATTGCCATGGAGCGCCGCAGCCTCCTGCAGGAGATCGACTGCTTTGTCTGCAACCAGCAGGAGGCCGGGCTGATGTTCTCCGACGATTACGACCACCTGACGCCGGACGAGATGCGCGCCACGCTGGCCTCCAATGTGCGCAGCGCCAACATTCCCTGCATGGTCGTGACGATGGGCGAGCAGGGCGCCGTCTACGCCCGCGCCGACGGCGAGAGCGGCATGGTGCCCGCCAAGAAGGTCGATGTCATCGACACCACCGGCGCGGGGGATGCTTTCTTCGCCGGGACGGTCATCGGCCTGACCTACGGCAAGACGCTGGCGGAGGCCTGCGAGATCGGCAGCCGCCTGGCCGCGTCGGTCATCTGCATCTCGGAGAATGTCTGCCCGCGGTTCCGCCCGCAGGAGTTCGGGCTCGATGTGCCGGTCACAGACTGATTTTTTTGGTTTTTTGACACGCATTTCCCTTATTTTGCCAATTTTCCGATTTCGCACATTTTGCCTTTTTAGCAGTTTTTTATCCGCACATTTTCGGCTTGTATGACCGTTTCAGTGCATTTCAGTATCAGAATTTTGCACACAGTTTTTCGAAAATTCAAAATATTTAGTTACTGTATAACCAAACATGAAAACAGACAACCTCATCCCCGCAGCACCGCTTGACCGGCGGGAGCTTGCACCCGGCGTGCAGCTCTGCTTCACCCGGCTGGACGCGCCGCTCTGCCCGCCCCCGCTGGACTGGCCGCGGCTGCTCGTCTTTGATTTCTGCCGCAGCGGACGACGCGCCATCCCGGACGGCGCACAATATGCCATCGTGACGGAGGGTCATGCCGCCGTCAGCTTTGCTGTGCCCGGTGCGGACTTCTACCTGCCCGGCAGCCAGTACGAGGCGCTGCAGCTTTTCATTGACCCCGACGCCGTGCAGGCGGACAGCTTTTTGACGCTGATGGGGCTGGAAATAGGCGGCATCGCGGATTATTTCTGCCGCGGCGGCGTCCACTGCTGCCCGATGAGCGACGCCATCACGGCCATAGTGGACGAGGTCTGGGACGACGCCGCCTACGCCGCCCCCGGCGAGCTGCGCTATGCCGCCGTGCGGCTCATCCACGCGCCGCTCGTCAGCCTGGGGGCGCACCAGTGGTTCACCGATACGACCAACGCCTACCGCGCCTACAGCCGCGAGTACCTGACCCACCCGGATGTCCGCCCGCTGCGCGATGTCTTTGGCGGGTATGAGCTGCTGGCGTATTTAAGCATCCGCGCGACGCAGCTGGGCCTGAAGGCCTGCGAGGTCCCCGTGACCCGCGCCTACCCTGCCACCGGCAAGACGCCGACGAAGATCAGCGGCTTCAAGGGCAACAGCGACCTGATGAAGGTCCTGCTGAATGCACTGGCCGGGAAGTATAATCCGTAAGTTCTATTTTGCAAAGATGCAGGGGCGAGCAGTGCTCGCCCGCGGCACTTGGCGGCAGCCGCAAAGTGCCCGGGTCGATGACGAGCATCGACCCCTACAATGCCGGGGCGGATCCCATATCTACCCGGCAATCGTCCGAAGGAATGTAAAAGGGGAAACGCTCTATGACCTACGATAAAATCATCCTCGGCGCGGGGCTGTACGGCCTGTACGCGGCGCAGAAATGCGGCGCGGCGGGGCAGCGCGTCCTTGTGCTGGAGCGCGACCCCGCGCCCTTCATGCGCGCGACCTACATCAACCAGGCCCGTGTCCACATGGGCTACCACTACCCGCGCAGCTACTCCACGGCCATCAAGTCCGCCCACTATTTTGAGCGGTTCTGCAATGATTACGGCTTCTGCCTGCACACCGAGTTTGACCAGGTCTACGCCACCAGTGCGCACTTCTCCTGGACGAACGCGGCGGAATTCCGCCGGTTCTGCGCGGCGGCAGGCATCCGCTGCGACGACGTTGCGCCCGAGCGCTACTTCAACCCGGGTCTCTGCGACGGCGCGTTCCTGACCACCGAGTACACCTACGATGCGCAGATACTCAAGCGCTGGTTTCTGGAGCAGCTCGCCGCACTGCCCAACGTTGAGGTACTGTACAGCCACAAGCCGACGGCCATCGAGAAGGTCGGCAGCGCGTGGCGCGTGCAGGCGGGAGACATCACCGCCGAAGCGCCCTACCTGCTCAACGCGACCTACGCGGGCGTCAACGACGTACACGCGATGCTCGGCCTGCCGCCGTTCGGTATTAAGTACGAAAAATGCGAGATCATTTTGTGCACCGTGGACAAAAGCCTGAAAAACACCGGCATCACGGTCATGGACGGGCCGTTTTTCAGCCTGATGCCCTTCGGCCGGACCGGCCTGCACAGCCTGACGAGCGTGACCTTCACCCCGCATGAGACGAGCTATGACAGCGTCGCGACCTTCCCGTGCCAGCAGGAATGCGGCGGCGTGTGCAAGCCGGGCAGCCTGTACAACTGCAATGAGTGCCCGGCTAAGCCGCAAAGCGCCTGGCCCTACATGAGCCAGCTGGCCCGCAAGTATTTAAAGGAAGAATACGGCTTTGCCTACCACAGCAGCCTGTTCAGCATGAAGCCCATCTTAAAGGCCAGCGAGATCGACGACTCGCGCCCGACGGTGGTCCGCGTGATGAACGACGAGCCGAAGCTCGTCAGCGTGCTGTCCGGCAAGATCAACACGGTATACGACCTGGACGAGGTATTGGATGTATGATGCTTAAAGACAACAATTTTATTTCGGCAGTCGTCTACCTGCACAACGACGGCGCGCGCGCCATGGAGTTCTGCCGCACGGTGGCCGCAGAGCTGGACGCCAACTTTAAACAATATGAGCTGGTCGTCGTGGACGACGCCTGCACCGACGACACGGTCAAACAGCTGCGCACCTGGGGCAGGGAGCAGGACGCCCCGCTGACGATTTTGCACATGAGCATCTACCACGGGCTCGAGGACGCCATGAACGCCGGCCTCGATGCCGCCATCGGCGACTATGTCTATGAGTTCGACTCCACCGAGCTCTGCTACGCGCCGACGCTTATTATGCAGGCATACAGGGCGGCGCTGGACGGCAACGATATTGTGTCGGTCTGCCCGCGCACCGTGCGCGGCGGCAGCAGCCTGTTTTATAAGGTGTTCAACGCCCACTCCCAGAGCGCCTACCGCCTGCGCACCGATGCGTTCCGTCTGGTGACGCGCCGCGCCATCAACCGCGTCCATGCGTCCAGCACGCACCTGCCCTACCGCAAGGCGGCCTACGCGGCCAGCGGCTTACGGATGGTCGATCTGGAATTTGACGGCCAGCTGACCGTTAAGCAGAAGGGCCGGTTCAATCTGGCGCTGGACAGCCTGACGCTCTACACGAACTTCGGCTTCAAGGCCAGCGTGACCGTCACGCTCTGCATGATGGCGTTGGCGCTGGCCGAGCTGATCTATACCCTCGTCATCTTCGCCACCGGCCACCCGGTAGAGGGCTGGACGACGACGATGTTCGTCATCACCGTCGGGTTTGCGGGGCTGTTCGCCGTGCTGACCATCATCGTCAAGTATCTGTCGCTGCTCTTAAATCTGACGTTCAGGCAGCAGAAATATCTTGTGGAAAGCATTGAGAAGCTGCAAAAATAACGCATGAGGAAGTTACCGATGAAGCATTTTCGCCCGCGGCTGTCCCGCCGCGCTTTCTGGGTGCTCTGCGCCCTGCTGGTCTGCCTGCGTCTGGCGCTGACGGGCTTTCAGCAGGCGTACATCTGGGTGGGCGGTGCGCCGCTGGACGACGAGCTGATGTTCCGCGCGGCCAACCATATCACAGCCGGGCAGTGGCTGGGCGCGTATGATTATCTGACGCTGTCCAAGGCCATGTTCTTCCCGGTGTGGCTGGCACTGCTGCACGCGCTGCACCTGCCGTATCTTATCAGCGGCGCGGCGCTCTGGTGCGGGGCGGCACTGCTGGCAGCGTTTGCTTTTTCGACGCTGTGGCGCAAAAAAGATCCCGCACAGGGCCGCGTGCTGACGCTCGGTCTATTTGCAGCGCTGGCGTTTCTGCCGTCGAGCTGGGCGGCCTACACGCTGCGCGTCTACCGGGACAACATCTTTCCGGCGCTGTGTCTGTACTTCTTTGCGAGCATGGCGGGCATGGCGCTGCGCGCGGTGTTCCCGCCGGAAAAGCCGCTCTGGCCGTGGCTGGCCGCGGCGGGC
>OGEU01001964.1_pt1 | contig 15872 bp, 10 predicted proteins | sample 1570651 | NCBI WGS metagenome assembly OGEU01 (sample SAMEA2582129, study PRJEB24529) | metagenome | biome: Human gut stool | place: China | collected 2011 | reverse complement strand
ATCTCGTGACCGGAATTTTGAAGCCTCAAAAGAAGGACAATTTTATTGCAGGAAGAAAGGGAATACCGAGCATGGCACTTGCAACCGATGAAGAGCGGCATGCTCTGATTCAGCAGAATCCGGCCTATGCCAATATCATCTGCCGATGTGAGATGGTGTCTGAAGGTGAGATTCTGGATGCCATTCATCGTCCGCTCGGGGCAACGACAACCGATGGCGTGAAGCGCAGAACGCGTGCAGGGATGGGACGATGCCAGTCAGGTTTCTGTAATCCGAGAGTAGTTGAGATTCTGGCACGGGAATTGTCGGTAGACGAAAGCCGAATTCAGAAAGCACAGGAAGGATCTTATTATGTACTTCCGGAAGAAGATGGGGAGGACTTGTAGGATGAAAGCAGAACTTGTTGTGATTGGTGGCGGACCTGCGGGCATGGCAGCAGCTCTTGCCGCAGAAGAAAAAGGAATTAAGGACATTCTGATCCTTGAGAGGGACAAAGAGCTTGGTGGAATTCTGAACCAGTGTATTCACAATGGCTTCGGACTTCATACCTTTAAGGAAGAGCTCACGGGACCGGAATATGCGAGCCGTTATGTAGAGAAGGTAAAGGCTTCCCGTGTGAAGTATCTGCTGAATACGATGGTGGTGGATGTGCAGGGCGGTAAGAACTGTGTGGTTACCGCGATGAATAAGGAACAGGGCATGTTTCAGATCGAATGCAAAGCTGTGGTGCTTGCCATGGGATGCAGGGAACGTTCCCGTGGAGCCATGAACATTCCGGGATATCGTCCGGCTGGTGTGTTTTCTGCCGGAACAGCACAGCGTTATGTCAATATCGAGGGGCGCCTTCCGGGCAAGAATGTCGTCGTATTGGGATCCGGGGATATCGGTCTGATTATGGCACGGCGAATGACACTGCAGGGCGCGAAGGTGAAGCTGGTTGCGGAGATTATGCCGTATTCGGGTGGTTTACGGAGAAATATTGCACAGTGTCTGGACGATTATGATATTCCACTGATGCTTAGCCATACCGTAACGGAAATTCATGGAGCAGACCGGATCGAGGGCGTCACCATTTCGAAGGTGGATGAGAATCTGAAACCAATCCCGGGCAGCGAACAGTACGTGGAATGTGATACTCTTCTGCTTTCCTGTGGTCTGATTCCGGAGAACGAGCTGAGTATCCAGGCAGGTGCGCAGATGGATTCCATGACACAGGGACCTGTAGTTAATGCAAAGCTGGAAACAACGGTCGAGGGTGTTTTTGCCTGCGGAAATGTTCTTCATGTGCACGATCTTGTGGATCATGTATCAGAAGAGGCTGCTCATGCAGGAGAATATGCGGCAGAGCATATTTTACAGGGAGAAGAGGACTGGGGAGAGGCGGTCCGTCCGAAAATACCTGCCAAATCCAAGAATACGATTCCGGAAGGATTTGATAAAAACAGTCAGGTGATCTGTATCGGATGCCCGCTGGGGTGTCTGGTTACCGTTAAGAGGAAGGATGACGGAACACTTGATATTACAGGGAATACCTGTCCGAAGGGTGAGGCCTACGCAAGGAATGAATTTACGGCACCGGTTCGCACACTGACCTCTTTAATCAGGGTAGAGGGCAGAAGAAACCAGGTGGTTTCCGTGAAAACAAATGGCGAAATCCCGAAGGGAAAGATTGATGAATGTATGGGGATTCTCCGTAAGGCGGTGGCAGCAGCACCGGTCCGGGTAGGGGATATCCTGATTTCCAATATTGCGGATACCGGAATTGATATCGTGGCAACATCCGCATTGGAATAGGAGGTATACAGTATGGCAAAATATCTTATGGCATTGGATCAGGGTACGACCAGCTCCCGGTGTATTCTTTTTGAAAAGAACGGGAAGATTCACAGTATGGCACAGAAGGAATTCTCACAGATTTATCCACAACCGGGGTGGGTGGAGCATGATCCGAGAGAAATCTGGGCTTCCCAGCTGGCGGTTACGACAGAGGCGATGGCGAAGGTAATGGCACAGCCGGAGGACATCGCGGCGATCGGAATTACCAATCAGCGTGAAACAACGATTATATGGGATCGTAAAACAGGTGAGCCCATTTATAATGCCATTGTATGGCAGTGCCGGAGAACGGCAGACCGGATTGATGAGCTGGTGGCACTGGGGTACAGTGATTTAATTAAGGAAAAGACAGGACTTATCCCTGATGCATATTTCAGTGCAACGAAGATTGCATGGATTCTGGATCATGTGGACGGAGCCAGAGAACGGGCAGAACGAGGAGAGCTTCTGTTCGGAACGGTGGACAGCTGGTTGATCTATAATCTCACGAAGGGTGAGGTACATGTGACGGATTATACGAATGCGTCCAGAACGATGCTGTTTGACATTCATAAGCTTTGCTGGGATAAGGAACTGCTTACCCTTTTCCGTATTCCGGAATGCATGCTTCCGAAGGTGAAGCCGTCAAGCTGTATCTATGGCTATACCGAGAGCTCTGTTCTGGGTGGTGAGATACCGATTGCGGGAATTGCAGGGGATCAGCAGGCGGCACTTTTCGGACAGTGCTGCTTTGAAAAGGGACAGGTAAAGAATACCTATGGAACCGGATGCTTCTTATTAATGAATACCGGACGGGAAGCTATTTCTTCAAAGCATGGACTGCTTACCACCATTGCGGCGAGTACCTCTGATCAGGTGGAATATGCACTGGAAGGAAGTGTGTTCGTGGCTGGGGCGGCGATCCAGTGGCTGCGTGATGGCATGCGGATGATTAAAAAGGCATCCGAAACAGAGAAGTATGCGAATGGAGCAGAGGATACAGGGGGAGTTTATCTGGTTCCTGCTTTTGCCGGCATGGGCGCACCGTACTGGGATCCTTACGCGAGAGGAACCATAGTCGGTATTACCAGAGGATGCCAGAAGGAGCATTTTATCCGCGCAACGCTGGAGTCGATTGCCTATCAGTCAGCCGATGTCCTGCATGCGATGGAAGAGGATGTGGAAGTATCCATCGCCGGATTAAAGGTAGATGGAGGCGCAAGCGCCAATGATTTTCTGATGCAGTTCCAGTCAGATATTCTCGGAGCAAGAGTTTACCGGCCGGAATGTATTGAAACAACGGCACTTGGTGCCGCATACCTTGCAGGACTTGCCTGCGGCTATTATAAGGATAGAGATGAAATTAAGGAAAACTGGCAGTTGTCAACGGAATTTACCCATCAGATGGGAGAAGAACACCGCAGACAGCTTCTGAAGGGCTGGAGGAGAGCAGTTCGCTGTGCTCTCGTCTGGGCAGATGATGAGAACGGGATTACAGGGTAGAGAAGAGGTGTCGGATTTATAATGGGAATGCGAGAAATTTTGAAGGGAACGGTAATATACGAAAGTGGTCAGAAGCTGAACGGATTAATGATGATTATGAGAGGAACGGCAGTGGTTATTTTTGAGGGCGGTTCCTATGAGCTTCATAATGGAGATGTGATTGGTCTCCCAGATCTGATTCACAAGGAGACAAATTTCCGATATGTGGCGAAGGAGAATCTGGCAGTTGTGGATTATCCATCAAAGGTGCCGGAGCTGAAGAAGTTTTTTAAGGAGCATGGTGAGGTGGTGCGGTATTTTCAATCGTCTCTGTTCCGGCAGCTCAATGAACTTCTGCTCCATTATAAGGAGGTGCAGACGGCCAGTGATATGATGCAGGACTATCTGACCGGAAGCTATGAGAATTATATACGGATCTGTGAGAACAACCATATTTCGCCGGGAGAACTGGAGCGTTATGAAGAGCTTTCCGATATTCCGCAGGAGGAAAAGATTCCGGATTGGATTTCCGGATATTACAGTACTATGGAGCAGATGCTTTCCGTGTGGGATAAGAACAAGACAGATATGAATTTTGTAGTCGGATTTATGTCGAAAACCTGTGATGATATGAATCAGATGGCAGGACTGTACGGAAGAATGAAGGATCATATTCAGGAGGTTTGTGAGCTGCTGATGAATGAAAGTGGTCTGGACCTTCTGGAGCTGTATCTTTCCCTTTATGAAAAAATTGTAAAGAAGAATGGTTTGAAGGATATTTCTGTGATACTGGTAAAGAAGGTGCTGACAGGAACCTTAAGCCAGCTTGAAAAACAGGGTTATGCGCAGAAGGATTTTTTTGCGGCAAGAAAAGCAGACTGTGAGAACAGGATGGCGCAGATTGGAGAGCTGGTGAAGCGGCAGGCAGAGGAAGCAGCCCAGCTGGATGAGGATATTGTTGGAAAGCTTAAGAATTCCCTTGATCAGATTCTGCAGTATGCAGAATGTGAACCGGATCTGGCAGCAGAATTCCGGAAGCGTGTGGAGACCTACAAGCATCTGGTGAATAAGAACAGTACTGAAGACGATGCGCGTATGCTGCGGGCAGGAATAACTAAGAGCTTTAATCAGATTTATATTCAGGCTTTCCAGAAGAGCGTGAAGGATACTGCCGTTCCGAAGGTTGTGAAGATGCTCTTTAATTTCGGTTATATGGATGAGGAGCTGGCAGGAATGGAGAATGCGGTTGCCTTGTACCGCATGGCAGAGCAGATTCCGACTGATCCGAAGCGTGGCGTTTATTCCTATTATGAATGGCTGATGGCGATTTACCATGGACAGAAGGAACCGAGCCGTAATGAATTTGACATGGATTATGCGGATTATCTGCATGAACAGCAGCGTCTTGCCAGGATTACGAAGGAAGAAGAGACGATTTTATTACGGACACCGGAATCCAGAGTCATGTATGAACTGGAAAATGTATTCCCAACGGTGGATAAGACAACAAGCGGACATATCAGTACCTATTGTCCGATCTTTTCCGAGCATAATCTGTTAAAAACGCTGGATTCAGCAGTTGTAAGTGCAGACCGTGTGGAACAGATTATGAATGCAATCCGGGGCGTGGATTACAGTGCATATTACAGGGAAACGATTTATACGAATCCGGATGAGGGAATTTCCAAGGAATATATTCATGTCGAGGTACTGCCGGACTTTATCCTGATGCCGAATATCGGTACCAGAGGTATTATGTGGCAGGAAATTGAAGGAAAGAGAAGAACGACACCGGCAAGAATGATGCTTTCCCTGTTCCATCTGGAGGACTTGCAGATGTCGATCCTGCGCCTCACCGGACAGTTCCGCTGGGAGATGTGCAAGAGAGAGCAGGGAGCCAGATGGAATGATGTTTCGGAGCGTTCCCTTACCAGTGAGTACTTTGACTATGCACAGTTTTATAAGAAGAATAATGAGCTTTCCTCCGATGCCAAGGAAAAGATCAAGAGTGATCTGGTGCGTGCGAAGAATAATTTCAAGGAAATGTTTGTGAAGGATTACTGTGTATGGGTATTGTATGAAAGCAGTGGATCACCGAGACTGAACAAGGTAGTAAGAGGTATTCTGTTTACCTACTGTACTTTTGCAAAGGAGATCCGTGACAAATTGGAAATTAATCCTATGTATAAAGAGATGATCGCACGCTATTACGTGAAGCAGGGGCAGAAGAAGCACCGTATGGATAACCTGATTCAGAAGCAGCGGAATTCGGGGAAAGCTGTGCCGGATGAGATCCTGCGGGAACAGGAATTTTTAGAAAGATAAGAATCTGATTCAGAAGGGAGCAGTAACGTAAGATGAGGTTTCAACCTTGACAATTAATTCATTTAATTTATAATTTAATTAAATTAATCTTTTGCAATATTAAAATTAGCTAAACAAAAGTGAGATTAATTGTTTAAAATATCAAAGGACTAAGCGAGGATTATTATGGGCGTACAGCAATACGAAGATCTTTCCAAAGATGTTAAGAAGCTATTTAAGCTGGATACGAAGAATACCAGCTATGTCATTGCCGTTGTGGATGATGAACAGTTTCTGGGACATGTATATTATGGACAGAAACTAAACGATTATCATCTGGATCATTTATTGAGAATTGAGGAGGGACCCTTTGTTCCTTCCAGGAACAATCGTGACCGTGGTTCCTTTCTTGACAGTTTTCCGATGGAATATCCGGCACATGGTCTTGGCGACTACCGTGAGGACTGCATCAGCATCCGTACCGGGGAGGGAAATACCGGTCTTTCTTTAAATTATGTTTCCCATAAGATTACATTGGGAAAGCCTGCCTTAGAAGGACTTCCGGCTTCTTTTGGAACAGAGCAGGAATGTGAGACTCTGGAAATCACCTGCATGGACAGTCATACCGGTCTGGAAGCAGTTCTGATGTACACGGTATTTGAAGATGTGGATGTGATCACCAGAAGTGTGAAAGTGGTGAATGCTTCCGAAAAGACCTTATTTTTGACCAGAGTTATGAGTGCCTGTCTCGATATGGATAACCGTGATTTTGAAGCAGTCACCCTTCATGGTTCCTGGGCAAGAGAGCGTCATATCCAGACGGTTCCGGTAAGCCATGCAAAGCTTTCTGTAGAGTCCGTCAGGGGTGAATCCAGCCATCAGGATCATCCGTTCATGGCTTTAAAGACAAAGGGTGCCGATGACGATCACGGTGAAGTTTACGCAATGAATTTTGTATATTCCGGTAACTTTAAGGCTATGGTACAGAACGATCAGTTTGACCAGCTTCGTATGATCATGGGAATTCATCCTGAGGACTTTAGCTGGAAGCTGAATCCGGGCGAAGCCTTTCAGGCTCCGGAAGTAGTTATGGTATATTCTGCGGGCGGACTTGGCACAATGACCAGAACCTTCCATGATTTCTACCGCAATCATCTGATCCGTGGAGAATATAAGGACAAGAAGCGCCCGATTCTTATTAATAATTGGGAGGCTACTTATTTTGAATTTAATACCGAGAAGCTGATTGCGATTGCAAAGCAGGCTTCGGAGCTTGGAATTGAGATGCTGGTTATGGATGATGGCTGGTTTGGCGACCGCTTCGATGATAACCGTGCACTTGGTGACTGGGTAGTAAATGAAGAGAAGCTGCCTGGCGGACTGAAGTATCTGGTAGATGAAGTAAATAAGCTTGGCATGAAGTTCGGTATCTGGTTTGAGCCGGAAATGATCTCTCCGGATTCCGATCTGTACAGGGAACACCCGGACTGGGCGATTGCCATTCCGGGACGTGTTGGAACACGCAGCCGTAACCAGTATGTTTTAGATCTTTCCAGAAGAGAGGTCTTAGAGCATACCTATGAGAGTGTAGCCAGGATTTTAAGAAGTGCACATATCGAATATGTGAAGTGGGATATGAACCGTCAGCTTACGGATATCGGTTCTGCTGCTCTTCCGGCAGATCAGATGGGTGAGCTTTATCACCGGTATGTTCTTGCGGTATACGAACTGCAGGAGCGTCTGATGAAGGAATTTCCGTATCTGCTGCTCGAGAACTGCTCCGGCGGCGGTGCAAGATTCGATCCGGGTATGTTATACTACAGCCCACAGATCTGGTGCTCCGATGATACGGATGCCATCGAGCGGTTGATGATTCAGGAGGGAACCTCCATGATTTATCCATTATCTGCAATGGGTGCACACGTATCCGACTGTCCGAATCATACCGTAGGAAGAGTAACTCCTTTTGAAACAAGAGGCTATGTGGCTCTGGCAGGAACCTTTGGCTATGAGCTTGATGTAACGAAGATTCCGCAGGAAGACCGTGAGATGATTCCGGAACAGGTTGCGATGTATCACAAATATAACGATCTCGTCCGGGAAGGCGATTATTACCGAATTGCATCCTACAGCCGGAATCATATGTTTGACTGCTATGGTGTTGTCCGCAAGGATAAGGAAGAAGCACTCTTTACCTATGTACAGGTCATGAATCGTCCGAATTATCACAGCAGAAGAATTTTCTTCAAGGGACTTGATCCTGAGAAGCTGTATCAGATCGAGGGAGAAGAAGGAACCTATACCGGTGATGTTCTGATGAAGGCCGGGTATCTGGTACAGAATCTCTGGGGTGATTACAAGGCACGTCTGATCCATGTGGTGAAAGCGTAAGACAGACAAATTCTTAAGAGGGATGGCAAAAGTAATGGCGAAAACAGTGAAACTGGCAGATATTGCTGCGATCGTGAATGTGAGCACGGTAACTGTTTCCAAGGCACTTTCTGACCAAAAAGGGGTTAGTGAGGAAATGAGGGCAAGAATCAAGCAGCTCGCCAAGGAAATGGGCTATCAGACACCGACGGCAGCAAGATTAAGCAGTAATAAGCGGACTTATAATATCGGGGTTTTGATTTCGGAGATTTATTTTGACCAGACACAGTCCTTTTACTGGCAGATGTATCAGTCCGTGGCAACGAAAGCGGTATCGAAGGAGTGCTTTACGCTTCTTGAGGTGCTTTCCATGCAGAATGAAAAGGAAATGATCCTTCCGAAGCTCCTTCAGGAGGAGAAGATTGACGGATTGATCATTATTGGTATGTTATCTTCCGAATATCTGTCTCTGATTGAACGGAATATCAGGGTGCCCTATATCTGTCTGGACTTTTATGATCGGAAGCACGAATTTGATGCAGTGATTACGGATAACTTCTATGGAATGTATAAGCTGGTGAATTATCTGTTCGAAATGGGGCATAAGAAGATTGCTTATGTGGGAACGCTGCTTTCCACGAACAGTATTACCGACCGTTACATGGGCTATTATAAAGCGATGCTAGAGCATGGGCAGGAGGTGCCGGCAGATTATGTGATTGATGACCGTTCGAAGGATACCAGGGCGCGGTGTATAAATTATGACTTTATTCTTCCGAAGGATATGCCGACAGCGTTTGCCTGCAACAATGACGTAACGGCAATTGATCTGATCGGATATCTGAAGCAGAAGGGATACCGTGTGCCGGAGGACATTTCCATTGTAGGTTTTGATAATTATCAGGTTCCCGGAAGAGGGGATCTGGATATCACAACCTATGAGGTGGATATTAAGGAAATGGCACGTAAGACCATTAACAATCTGCTGAAAAAGATAGTTGGTGAGCATTATAAAAAGGGAATTACCACGGTCGAGGGACATATGGTAATTAAGACAAGCGTTAAAAAGCTGTAACGATTCAGGAAATAGGATTCTGAATCGCTGCCGGAAAAAATTAATAGGAAACCAATAGAAAACCAATGAGGGAACCGGTGGCTATGTCGCCAGTTCCCTTGCTTTATATTCGAGCGGAGTACAGCTCTCGTATTTTTTAAATAAGGAGATAAAATGATTCGTATTGTCAATGCCGACTGCACTGCCGACCTCGTGAATACGCAAGGAGGTAGTTTCGAGCAGGTGGCAGGCAATACGGATTCTCCGCTGGTTCAGATACTGGAGTGGTGTGATGCCGTAGTATTCGCCGAACTCCCGGCAGATCCGGTATTTACTGATGTTAAATCTTATTTCCAGATCATCGAGAGAGTAATTTTCCTCATAGTGTTCCTCGAACAAATCGTGGATCTTTTCTATATAAGAAGGAATTTTGCGGAATTCCTGATCTTTCTTTAAAAATTCAACGGTCAATTCGGTCAGCAGATGGTTCAGGAGATCGCTGGCACGAAGCTGTGAAATCATGGTCTTTTCATAATTCAGGCATAAAAGCTTTTCCAATTGTAACACATACTCAGAGTGGGCTGTAGTATTCAGAATACAGAAGGGTTCTTCACTTATCAGACTCAGTAGCTCCGCAGCATGTGCGTTATCAAAGAATAGAACCTGATATTTCCAGGGACTTACTGCAACATCAATCCGGAAACGCTGTCGGCAGTCTAATAACAGCAGAGTATCCTCGGTTAAAGAGATAACATGCTGGTTGATAAGCAGTTTGCCACATCCCGAAGAAGTATATAAAAGCATAAAACAATCAAGCTCACGAATATCAAAAGACCATGAGTTGCGAACAGATATGCTTCCCCCGGAATAAAAATGCGAAGCTGTCTTATCCGCAAGCATGGGAACTTCTGAAAAAAATTGCCCGAGAAAGCTTTCCGGATGCATGGAGGATGAAGTTTTAGGTGGGGATAATAAGGCTTCTTTAAAGGAAGCGCAAAAGTCTTTTGTGTTCATATATCTATTATAAAAAAGATATATGAATTATGCAATGCACTAAAATTATATCAGGGTATATAAAATGTCAGTAAAAGATGTGATATAAAATGAAAGAAAATACAAAATAGAAATCTGTGTACTAATATATTAATCTGAAAAAATTAGCCTTTTTGAAAGGAAATTAACTAAAATTAGTTTTAATTTAAGATAGAAAAATTGAAAAAGACATTAAAAAATAGATAAAATGAACAAAAAAGATGATAAAAAATTGTAAAAAATGAAGAAATAGACGAAAAATGCAATAATGTGTGTAGAATGACAATAATGAGTGATGATTATAAAAAATAAATTAAATATAATTAAAAACAAGTTATTAATTTAACGGATATGATTAAAATATCCAGAAGACGGAGGGAAAGTTATTATGAAACTGAAAAAAGTTTTAGCAGTCTGCCTTGCAACAGCCATGACATTTTCTATGGTAGCATGTGGTGGAGCAGGCACAGACACAACGCCTGCGGACACATCAGCAGACACAGAAACTGAAGCACCTGCAGAGGAAGAGACAGAGGCACCGGCAGAAGAGGAGGCAGAAGCACCTGCAGAAGACGGGGCACTTACTTATTCTTCAATCAAGTTAGGAGAGGATTACACAGACATTACAACAACGATCAAGTATATTCACTGCAGAACAGACCGTGAAGAAGACGGTACCTTTGCAAAGCTTGTGGAAGAATTCAATAAGGTATATCCGAATATCACAGTGGAAACAGAAGGCATTACGGATTATGCAGAAGATGCACTTCTTCGTCTTACCACAGGTGACTGGGGCGATATTATGCTCATCCCTGCAGTAGATAAGGCTGAGCTGCCGAATTATTTCGTTCCTTACGGCACACTGGAAGATATGCAGAAGGAAATCAATTTCGCAGATGCATGGCAGTATGATGGAATCAGCTATGGTGTTCCGTGTCTTGCAAATGCACAGGGTGTTGTTTACAACAAGGCAGTATTTGAGAAGGCAGGTATTACTACTCTTCCTACTACTCCGGAAGAATTCATTGCTGACCTTCAGTTAATCAAGGACAATACCGATGCAATTCCTCTCTATACCAACTATGCAGCAGGCTGGACCATGGGTGCATGGGATGCATATCTTGGATGTGTATCCAATGGTGATAACACATACATGAATCAGAAGTTCGCGCATACGGCAGAGCCCTTCAAGGATAATGGAGATGGAACCGGTGCATATGCTCTTTACAAGATCCTTTATGATGCGGTTGCAAATGGTCTGATCGAAGATGACTATACCACAACAGACTGGGAAGGCTGCAAGGGTATGATCAATAACGGTGAAATCGGATGTATGGTTCTTGGTTCCTGGGCATTTGTTCAGATGGTACAGGCTGGTGATCATGGTGATGATATCGGATATATGCCTTTCCCGATGACTGTTAATGGTGTTCAGTATGCATTGGCAGGCGGTGACTATAACTATGGTATTAATGTAAACTCATCTGATGAGAACAAAGCAGCAGCGATGGTATTCGTAAAGTGGATGACCGAGGAATCCGGCTGGTGTTATAGTGAAGGCGGTTATACTGTTGCAAAGGATGGCGAGAATCCTCCTATGTATGAAGCATTTGCGTCTGCAACATTATTAAGCGATGAACCTGCACTTGCAGGAGAAGAAACTCTTCTTAACGACATGAATGCAGAGTCTGAACTTTCCTTTAACGCAGGCGGTAATGCCAAGGTACAGAGAATCGTTGAAGCGGCAGCTACCGGATCTGAAACCTTTGATGACATTATGGCTGATTGGACAACAGCCTGGAATGATGCCCAGACAGAACTTGGAGTAGAGGTTCTGTATTAAGATTAAGGTGTTAATAACATATCAGACTTCAAAATAAACAAAACTATGAGCCAGAGAGAGGCTTTTCTCTCTGGCTCATAGTTTTTTCTGTATAAAATGTAGCTGCACAGAGCTATATCAATAATCATATCATAGAATAAGAAATTAACCAATTTTAATCTATTAAAGTAAACGATTAAGTGGATTCTAAGAGGCAAAATATGGATAAAATGTACAAAAAACCACCTTTCAAATTGTAAAAAAAGAAGAATTGAATAAAATAGACAAGAATATGATGTAAAACGCAATAATAAGTGATGATTAAAAAAATAAATTAAATATAATCTAAATTAAGTTACAAATGTAGCTTATCGGACAATTTAAATTTTGTTCAGAAAAAAGGAGGAAAAAGTTATTATGAAACTGAAAAAAGTTTTAGCCGTATGTCTTGCAACAGCCATGACATTTTCTATGGTAGCATGTGGCGGCGCAAGCACAGACACCACAACTCCTGCTGACACCTCAGCAGACACAGAAACAGAAGCTCCTGCAGAAGAAGAAGCAGAAGCACCCGCAGAAGAAGAGGCAGAAGCTCCTGCAGAAGACGGAGCACTTACATACTCTTCCATCACATTAGGTGAGGACTACACAGACCTTACAGCAACCATTAAGTGGCTTCATCATAAGACTGACCGTGCAGAAGACGGAACAATCGATAAGATGATCGCTGAATTCAACAAAGATTACCCGAACATCACTGTTGAAGCAGAAGCAGTTACCGATTACCCAGAAAATGCTCTTCTTCGTCTTTCCACAGGTGACTGGGGTGATATCATGTTCATCCCTGCAGTAGACAAGGCTGATTACGCAACATACTTCATGCCCCTTGATGACTACGATACACTGTCCCAGACACTGAACTTCGTAGATGCTCATCAGGTAGATGGCAAGGCTTATGGTATTCCTTACATGGCTGGAGCACAGGGTGTTGTTTACAACAAGGCAGTATTTGAAGCAGCTGGTATCACAGAGCTTCCTAAGACTCCTGATGAATTCATCGCTGACCTTCAGTTAATCAAGGACAACACAGATGCAATTCCTCTTTACACCAACTATGCTGCAGGCTGGACCATGGGTGCATGGGATGCTTACCTTGGAGTTGTTTCCAATGGTGATGATACCTACATGAACCAGAAGTTCGTTCATACTGCTGAACCTTTCAAGGATAACGGTGACGGAACCGGTGCGTACGCTCTTTACAAGATCCTTTACGATGCAGTTGCTGATGGCTTAATCGAAGATGACTACACCACAACTGACTGGGAAGGCTGCAAGGGTATGCTGAACAGAGGTGAAATCGGATGTATGGTACTTGGTTCCTGGGCTTATTCCCAGATGGTAGATGCTGACTCCCACGGTGAAGACGTTGGATATATGCCTTTCCCGATGAGCGTTAACGGAACACAGTATGCATTAGCTGGTGGTGACTACAGCTACTGCATTAATGTAAACTCTTCCGATGATAACAAGGCAGCTTCCCTGGTATTCATTAAGTGGATGACCGAGAAGTCCAACTGGTGCTACAACGAAGGTGGTTACACCGTAGTTAAGGGTGGCGAGAATCCGGATATGTACAAGGCATTCGATGGATGTACTACAATGGCAGATCAGCCTGCTTTAGCCGGCGAAGAAAACCTTCTGAACGATATGAACTCTGAATCCGAACTTTCCTTCAATGCAGGTGGTAACGATAAGGTTCAGAGAATCGTTGAAGCAGCAGCTACCGGATCTGAAACCTATGATGATATCATGGCAGACTGGACCAAGGCTTGGAACGATGCTCAGGCTGAACTTGGAGTAGAAGTTAACAACTAATCCATAGATTCGTTCATTACAAGTAAATCAATGAGCCAGGGGGAGTAATTCTCTCTGGCTCGATTTATCAGGGAGGTCACAAATGGAGGCAACTAATATTACGACACAAAAAAAGAAAAGATCATTTAGCGAGTGGGCCAGAAGCAGAGACGGGCAAAAGGTATTTGTTATGATTGCCTTTTTGATTGTACCTCTGGTATTACTGATTGTGTTTACCTATCTTCCGTTTGCGGAGATGGTAAGCTACAGCTTTTATAATATGAAATATACCGGTGCCCGTAAATTTGTAGGATGGAAAAACTACATGAAGGTGTTCCAGAGAAGCGACTGCTTCGGAGCATTGAAGCTGAGCCTGTACTATATGCTTGGATCGGTAGTACAGCTTGCAATTGCATTGTATCTTGCTACAATGTTAAGTTTTAAAACCAGGTTCGGTGATCTCTTTAAGGGATTTATGTTCTTCCCGTTCCTGATTAACGGTATTGCCGTTGGATTTATCTTTAAGTTCTTCTACACCAGAGGGTTCGTATTCGATACCGTTCTCCAGTGGTGTGGATTCCAGTTGGACAATCTTCCGTACTGGCTCAAAGACCAGAGTATTAACAACTTCTCTCTGGTTGGAACCTCTGTATGGCGTTATTTCGGACAGAACATGGTATTGTTCATCGGAGCAATCATGTCCGTGGATCCGGAGCTGTATGAGGCTTCCATGCTGGACGGTGCAAATAAATGGCATCAGTTCTTATATATTATTCTGCCGAGTATTAAAACAATTTTAACATTGAATGTTATCCTTTCCATTACCGGATCCTTAAGTGCATTTGAGCCGCCTTATGTTATCACAGACGGCGGCTTCGGAACATCCACCTATTTTGTATTGATGAACAAGATTGCCCATACCAACCAGAAGGTCGGTCTGGCATCTGCAATGGCAGTGGTTCTGCTGGCATTGATTCTGCTGGTAACGGCAGTGCAGAAAATTGTCGAACGGCGAATGGATAGCGACACGCCAAGAAGACGGAAACGGAGGGTGCAAAAATGAGAGCAGCAAGTAATCCTGTTCGGCTGGGAAAATACAGCCTCGGTAAAATTTTCTTCACCATTTGCAAGTATGTCCTCCTGATTTTTGCCGCATTCTGTGCATTAGTTCCGCTGGTCAGCTGTGTCATCACTGCCTTTAAAACCAAAGCGGAATACAACAACACCAACGTCATGACCCTGCCGGAAAGCTGGCTGTATTTCGACAACTTTGTTACCGCATGGAAACAAGCAAACATGGGCAAAGCGTTCCTGAACAGCTTTTTAGTTCTGCTCTTCGTTCTGTTGGGCAGCACCCTGTTCTCGGCAATGCTCGCATATGTTCTGAACCGCTTTCAGTTCCGTGGCAACAAGTTGATTCGCAACTTGTTTATGATTTCCACCCTGATTCCGGGGATTGCCACACAGGTTACGATTTATCAGATTATGTACACTCTCGGCTTAGTCAATACGCTTTACGGTTATATCATCCTGATGCTGGGAACGGATGTCATCTCGATTTACATCTTCTTACAGTATTTCGACAACCTGCCAAAGACACTGGACGAAGCAGCAATTTTGGACGGCTGCACCTATGTTGGTGTATTCTTTAAGATTCTGCTGCCGCTGCTGAAGCCGGCAATCGTCACCAGTGCCATCCTGAAGGGTGTTAGCACTTACAACGAATACTATATGGCAAACCTGTACTTACAGGATAAAAAAGCCTTTCCAGTGGTTTCCACCTCCCTGTTTACCTTTACAGGGCCGATGGGAAGCCAATATAACTACATCTGTGCCGGCGTTTTGATTACCGTCATTCCGATGCTGATTCTGTTCATCTGCTGTCAGAAGCAGATTTACAGCGGCATGGCACAAGGTGCAGTGAAAGAATAATGATTTCCCCCTTTTTCTTCTAACATCCCATCCTGTTTCCGCAGCTTGCAGTTCCTGTTTCTGTTATTTTGTAAAGATGCTGTAAGTTGCGGCAGGGTGGCCGTTCCAAGATAACAATTGCAAATCGCAGTTTGAAAGTTTACTTCGGGCTTCTGTTGGAATGCCGTTTTCCTCCTTAAAAGAGCAAGCCAGCAGAAGCCCTATTTA
>OGEU01001960.1_pt1 | contig 15907 bp, 13 predicted proteins | sample 1570651 | NCBI WGS metagenome assembly OGEU01 (sample SAMEA2582129, study PRJEB24529) | metagenome | biome: Human gut stool | place: China | collected 2011 | reverse complement strand
GCAGCTGCCGCACCTCGCTCGCCGTATCGGCACTTAGAATTATGCGGTATTGCCACAAATCAAACAAGATTTGAGAAAATAGAAAAATGCCCGCTGCGCCTTGGTTTTGGAAGGAACGGCCGCGGGCGGCGCAGGCGCTGCGCGGCAGCTGTGCAGGGGACAGCCGGCTGCGACATTATTGAAGAAACAGGAAGATAGTGCAATGAAACAGAAAAACAGGCAACTCATCAACGGCTTGCCGCGCCGCATTTTGTTAATGCTGCTGGACTGCGGGCTGATTGTGTTTTGTTATTATCTGGCAATTCTGCTGCGGTTTGACGGTGAGGATTCCATTGTGCCCGCCGCGGTGCTGCGGGCCGAAGTGATCCGTGCCATGGCTCCCATGCTGCCGTATGTGCTGGTTATTTATATGGTCGTGTTCTGGTTTGGCGGCCTGTATGAGATCATGTGGGAGTATGCCGGCATGCGGGACCTTGCCCGCCTGACCTGTCTATCCGGCCTGGCAACGGGTTTTATCCTGCTGTTTGATCTGATCTTCCGCACCCGCCCCATCAGCGGTACGGTGCTGATTCTGGGCGCAGTGTTCAACACGGCAGCCATTGCGGGCGTGCGCTTTTTGTGGCGCTTTGTGCGCACCGCCACCCGCCTGCGCAAGGATAACCGCGCCAAACAAAAAAGCAACGCCGCCCCGCGGGATGCAACCCCGCTGCTGATCGTCGGCGCTGGCAACGCCGGTGCCTGGGCGGTCAACCTGTGCAAAAGCAAAAACTCCAGCTTCGGCAACCCAGTCGTGATCGTGGATGACGACCTGACCAAAAAAGGCCTGCGCGTGCAGGGCGTACCGGTGCGCGGCACGATCTCCGACATACCGGAGCTGGTGCGCAAATATCATATTCTCGAGATCGTCATCGCTATCACGACAGTCAAGGGTGACCGTTTGAGCGAGATCATCAACCTTTGCAACTCCACCCACTGCCGCGTGCGGATGATCAGTGACCCGCAGGCTGTTGACGAGAACGGCAATCCTGTGGCGGCGGGCTTCCGTGAGCTGAACACGGCGGACTTCCTCTCCCGCGACGAGATCCAGCTGAACAATGCCCAGATCTCCGAGTACCTGCATGACAAGATTGTTCTCGTCACGGGCGGCGGCGGCTCCATCGGCAGCGAGCTTTGCCGTCAGATCATGCGCTACCAGCCCCGCCGTCTGCTGATTTTTGACATCTACGAGAACTGCGCCTATGAGCTGGAAACCGAGCTGAAAAACAAGTACGGCCCCGAGGCTCCTGTTATCACCCTCATCGGCTCCATCCGGGATAAAGCACGTCTGGACGAGGTGTTCGACACCTATCAACCGTCCGTCGTCTTTCACGCGGCGGCGCACAAGCATGTGCCGCTGATGGAGATCAGCCCCGCCGAGGCCGTCAAGAACAACGTCTTTGGCACCAAGAACCTGCTGACCTCCGCCGCTGAGCACGGCGTGGAGCGGTTCGTCCAGCTCTCTACAGACAAGGCTGTCAACCCGACGAACGTCATGGGCTGCACCAAGCGTCTGTGCGAGATGCTGATCCAGACCTTCTCCCAGGCCACGTCGATGACCTGCGTTGCGGTGCGCTTCGGCAACGTGCTGGGCAGCCACGGCAGCGTCATCCCGCTGTTTGAGGAGCAGATCAAGCGCGGCGGCCCTGTAACTATCACGCATCCCGATATTGTCCGCTACTTTATGACCATCACCGAGGCTGCGCAGCTCGTTCTGCAGGCCGGCGGTCTGGCGAAGGGCGGCAGCATCTACGTGCTGGACATGGGTGAGCCGGTCAAGATCATGGATCTGGCCAACCGCCTGATACGCTTCTACGGCTACGAGCCGGGCGTAAATATGCAGGTCAAGGTCACTGGTCTGCGCCCCGGCGAAAAGCTGTACGAGGAACTGCTCATGGACTCCGAGCAGGACAAGATGGCCAAAACCGCCCACAACAAAATCTTCATCGCGCCGCCCATGCAGATCGATCTGGAAAAATTCTACACCGACCTGCAGCGGCTCAAGGACTCTGCCAGGCACAACAACGACGAGGTCGTCGACGTTCTGCAGGAGATGGTCCCGACCTACCACCCCAACCGCCGCGTGCGCGCCGACCACACCGTTGTGGCCGCCACCGGCAACACCGCGCTTTTCTCCCAGGAGGAGATTGCGCAGAAGCTCCGGGAGACAGAGCATCCCGCCGAGGAGGGCTGATTTATGTACGAGCGTTACGGCAAGCGCCTGCTGGACATTATCCTTTCGCTGGCAGCCACGATCATTCTTGCAATTCCGATGGGGCTGGTCGCGCTGTGGATCAAGCTCGACTCCCCGGGGCCGGTCTTTTTCAAGCAGCGCCGCATCGGCAAGGGCAAAACGCACTTTAACATCTTGAAGTTCCGCACGATGCGCGGCGACACCCCGCACGACGTTCCCACGCACCTTTTGAAAGATGCGGACAGCTACATTACCGGGAGCGGTGCCTTCCTGCGCAAGACGAGCCTGGACGAGCTGCCGCAGATCTACAACATACTGGCAGGGCAGATGAGCGTCATCGGCCCGCGCCCTGCACTGTACAACCAGTACGACCTGATCGAGGCGCGCGACAAGGTCCGCGCCAACGACATCCGTCCGGGCCTGACCGGCTTAGCGCAGGTCAACGGACGCGACGAGCTGCCGATTGACGTCAAAGCCCGCTACGACGGTGAGTACGCCGCCCATGTGACGTTCTGGAATGATGTAAAGATTTTCTTCCGCAGCATCACCTATGTGTTCCAGCGCCGCGGCGTCGTCGAGGGCGGCACCGGTGCCATGAACCAGACAAAAGAGGAAAAATCGTCAAAATGACGGACGTTGTACCTGCCGGGAAAACACCGGCAGGTACATTTTTTATGCTGATTTAAAAAATGTACAAGAAAATCTTTCGATTTTCGTGAAAATATGTTGCAAAAGCCAAGCGGATTGTGTAAAATATACATTATGATGTTTTGGTTTTCAGGCAGATTACCAAACGGCAATTTTGCCAAACACGCATAGCCCGCACTGCACACCGGTGCAGACTGTCTAAATAACAGCTAAAAGGGGAGTCACATATTATGGCAAACAGGGTATTCCAGAACGTGGTCTACCAGATGAAGGACGCAGTGGATCGTGTCGTCGGCGTGATTGATGAGACCGGCACCGTCATTTCCTGCTCTGAGCTGGGACAGATCGGTGAGGTGCGCGAGGGCGTGGCCGCTGTCCGCCAGACGGCCGGGGATGCTTTCGTGCGCGATGGGTATGCCTACCATCAGTTCTCCAACGCCAAGCACAATGACTACGCCGTCTTTGTCGAGGGCACTGACACTACCGCCGAGCAGTTCGCCGCCATGCTCTCCATCAGCCTGCAGAGCATCAAGCAGTACCACGACGAAAAATTCGACAAGACGAACTTCATCAAGAACGTCGTGCTCGACAACATCCTGCCAGGCGACATCTACGCCAAAGCGCGGGAGCTGCACTTTGTCTCCGACGTGCAGCGCGTCGTACTGCTGATCCGCGTGACCTCCGGCAATGATATTTCCGCCTACGACGTCGTCAGCGGTCTTTTCCCGGACAAACAGAAGGACTTCGTCTTTAACATCAGCGAGACCGACACCGTCCTGGTCAAGGAGATCAAGCCCGACAACAACACCCGCGATATGGAAAAGCTGGCGGCCTCCATCGTCGATACACTGCAGGGCGACCATTACATCAAGGCCGTCGTCGGCATCGGTACGCCCATCGGCAACATCAAGGATCTGGCCTCCAGCTTTAAGGAAGCCCAGATTGCCATGGAGGTCGGCAAGGTGTTTGACACCGAGCGTCAGGTCATCAGCTATGACCATCTGGGCATTGCGCGCCTGATCTACCAGCTGCCTACGACGCTCTGCGAGGCATTCCTGCGCGAGGTGTTCAAGCAGGAGAGCATCGACTCCCTCGATGCCGAGACGCTGTTCACGATCCAGCGCTTCTTCGAGAACAACCTGAACGTCTCTGAGACGAGCCGCGGTCTGTTCGTTCACCGCAACACGTTGGTCTACCGCCTTGAGAAGATCCGCAAGCTGACCGGCCTTGACCTGCGCAACTTCGATGATGCCATCGTCTTTAAGGTGGCGCTGATGGTCAAAAAATATCTGTCCGCCAACCCGGCCAAATATTGATTTTAAAAAAACTTTCACAAATGGCGCTGCACCGCAAGGCAGCGCCATTTTCCTGCTTTTTGCAGCCGCAAAGCACCTTGACCGCAGGAGTCTGGCATGGTATTCTATTATATGTATGACTGTAACCATAACAGCAAAGCCACACCACGGCAGGAGAACCCCGAATGATCGATTTTGAACATGTATATAAAACTTACGAGACCCACAACGATGAGAACGTCGCGCTGGAGGACATCAACATCCATATTGACGAGGGCGAGTTCGTCTTCATCCTCGGCCATTCCGGCGCGGGCAAATCCACGTTTTTAAAGCTCATCCAGATGGAGGAGAAGCCCACCGAGGGCAAGGTCTTTATCAATGGGCAGGATTTAACGCGCATCAAGCGCCGCAAGGTGCCCTACCTGCGCCGCCAGATGGGCGTTGTGTTCCAGGACTTCCGCCTGATCCCCACCATGACCGTCTATGAGAATGTCGCCTTCGCCATGCGCGTGACGAACATCTCGACCAAAAAGATCAAGGACCGCGTACCTTTTGCGCTCTCCCTTGTCGGTCTGGAGGACAAAATGGACCGCCTGCCGGATGAACTCTCCGGCGGCGAGCAGCAGCGTGTGGCCGTTGCCCGCGCGCTGGCCCACGGCCCCAAGCTCATCATCGCGGACGAGCCCACCGGCAACATCGACCCCGAAATGTCGATGGACATCATGCAGCTGTTTGAGGCCATCAACAAGGTCAACATCACCGTCGTCGTCGTCACTCATGAGCACGAGCTCGTCCACAAGCTGGCCCGCAAGTACGGCAACCGCGTCATCACGCTGGCCAACGGCATGGTAGCCTCCGACACCGCTGACCCTGCTGCCGCGCGCCGCTACGCTGCCGCCATGGCCGAGCGCGAAGAGGACGACTACGAGTACGACGAGGACTGATTTGTAAGTAAGAGGGGACACCATGCGTTTTTCCAGTTTTATCTACTTAGTCGGCCAGGGCCTGCACAATCTGCGCGCCAACCGGCTGATGACCTTTGCCTCCATGGGCGTGCTGACCGTCTGCATGCTGCTGATCGGCGCAGCCTCGCTGCTGGGCATCAACATTGACCACATGGTCGAATACATCGGCAACCAGAACGAGACCGTCGTCTACATGGGCGGCACCGGCGAGAGCGAGGTCGCCACCGACGAGCAGATTGCCGCCGCCGACGCGGCCATCCGCAGCACGCCCCACGTTGTGAGCGTGACCTATATGTCGCCGGAGGACGTTCTGGCGACCTACAGCGATATGCTGAAGGATTACACAAACCTGCAGCAGGTCTTTGCCAATGACAACCCGTTCACTCCCAACTACCGCGTGACCGTGGACGACCCAGACAACATTGAGGAAGTCTCCGCCCAGCTCATGCAGATTGACGGCGTTTACAGCGTCAAGGCCCCGCTGGCTATGGCGGATACCTTCACGTCCCTGCAGAAGGTCATCAACTACGCCTGCTACGGACTGGTCGCGGTGCTGGCCATCGTCTCCATCGTCGTCATCAACAACACGATCAAAATTACCGTCTTTAACCGCCGCAAGGAGATCGGCATTATGAAGCTCGTCGGCGCGACCAACGGTTTCATCCGCTTTCCGTTCTTTGTCGAGGGCGTCACCTCCGGCCTGATTTCGGCTGGCATTGCGTCCGGCATCGTTTGCGGCGCGTACTATGCGCTCTGCCGCTGGTATGCCGAGAATCCGTCCAACCTCTCGCAGATGTTCGGCGGCACGCTTGTCCCGCTGGAAAGCGTCTGGTACTACATCGTCGGCGGCTTTGTGCTGCTGGGCTTCGTGCTCTGCGGCCTCGGCACCGCCACCAGCATCCGCAAGCATCTGAATGTATAACAGGGGATAAAGGGAACGTATAAGACCATGAAGCATGTAAAACACGGCAAAAAGCTGATTTCGCTTCTGCTGAGCGCGGCTGTCGCCATGAGCATGACGCTTTCCACCGTCATGATGCCGCTGGCCGCCTCCTCCAGCGTCAGCGACCTGCGCCAGAAGCTGCAGGAACTGCAGACTGAGCAGGAAAAGGTCAACCAGCAGCTCAAGGACGCGCAGAGCAACAAGGCCGACGCTGAGGCGCTCAAAACGCAGCTTGAGCAGCAGAAGGCACTGATTTTGAGCCAGATCAGCAACCTGTCCGAGCAGATCGGTTCTTTGGATGAGGAAATCGTCAACAAGCAGGACGAGATTGACCGGAAGCAGCAGGAGGTCGACCAGAAGCAGGCCGAATACGACCAGCGCTGGGCGGACTTTAAAGACCGTATGCGTGCGATGCAGCGTCTGAATGACGGCGGCTCCATCGCACTGTTGTCCAGTGCCACCAACCTGTACCAGCTGCTGACCTTTGCCACCACATTGGATCAGATCGTTAATAAGGACGAGGACACCTGCCAACAGCTTGAAAATGAACACGCCGAGCTGGAGCAGCAGCGCGCCGAGCTGGAGCAGGCCAAGGCGGACCTGGAGGCCACGCAGGCCGATCTGGAGACCCAAAAGACCGCGCTGGACGGCAAGACGAATGAGCTTGCCCAGAATATCTCCCAGACCGACGCCAACATTTCCGCAGCGGATGCCGAGATCGAGGCCAACAAGGCGGCCCTGATCGAAGCCAACAAGGCCGTGGATAAGGCTGCTGCCGAGCTGGACGCCGCGCTGAACGCCGCCAACCAGGCTTACGGCAATGCGTCCATCCAGTGCTCGCTGGACTTTGGCCGCCCGCTGGCCACCTATAAGTACGTCTCCTGCTACTTCGGCGGCAACGGCCACCGCGGCACCGATTACGCCGCACCGGGCGGCACCGAAATCTACGCCGTCTCCGGCGGTGTCGTCACCGCTGCGGCCTACCACTGGAGCTGGGGCTACTACGTGCAGGTCTACCACGGCAAGGATGACAACGGCAATACTTATTCGACGCTGTACGCCCACATGAACAGCGCGCCCGTTGTCAGCGTGGGGCAGCCCGTGGAAAAGGGCAAGGTCCTTGGTTATGTCGGCTCCACCGGCAACTCCACAGGCAACCATCTGCACCTGGAAATGAAGGTCAACAACGTCCTAGTCAATGTCATGAACTACCTCTCATAACGAAAGGGGAATCTGTATGAAGCCGCAGAAGCACAAAACCTCCGTGCGTATTTTCTGCCTTGTAGTCGCCGTTCTGATGATACTCAGCCTTTTCTCTACGGTATTTTTCTCACTAGCCTACGGGGCATAACGCAAACACAGTAAGGAGCCATCAGACCCATGAGCAAAAAAATCAGTCTTGGCGTGGCGGCCACCATTGCCATCATTGCAATGGCCGTCACCTTCTCGCTGACCATGGTCGTGTCCATGAAGATGTTCAACACCACAGTGTCCAGCGTCAAAAACAAGGAGCGCCAGTACAACAAGCTGTCCGAAATTGATCGTTTTGTCCGCGCTGGGGAGTATTTCACCATCGACGAGGACACCCTGAATGACCACTTGGCTGCGGGCTACATGAACGGCATCAACGACAAGTACGCCGTCTACTACACCGCCAAAGAATACAGCGAGAAGCAGTCTGTGGAGAAGGGCACACTGACCGGCATCGGCGTCGCTGTCGTCAATGACACATCCTCCGGCTACGCCCGCATCATCCGCCTGTATGACAACTCGCCCGCCGCAGAGGCCGGGATGCAGGTCGGCGGCTTCATCACCGCTATCAACGATGAGTCGACGCGCAACATTACCTCCACCGCGCGCCTGACCTCAAAGCTGCTGGGTGAGGAGGGTACGACCACCACGATCACCTACCTGACGCCGGACCGCCAGGAGCAGCAGCTGAATCTTGTCCACTCCAACTACAAAACACCCTCCATCTACACCCGTCAGATGGTCGCGGACACCTGCGGGTACATCCGCATTGACGCCTTCACCTCCGGCACGGCCAGCGAGTTCAAGGCTGCTGTGGATGAGCTGCTGCAGCAGGGAGCGAACAGCCTTGTCTTTGACCTGCGCGACAACACCGGCGAGAACCTGAACGCCGCCCTTGTGGCTGCGGATTACTGTGTGCCCTCCGGTGAGATCGCCAAGCAGCAGGACAGGGACGGCAATGTGACCGTGCTGCGTATGTCCGATGAGACCGAGATCAATGTTCCGATCGTCTGCCTTGTCAACGGCTCCACCGCGGGCAGCGCCGAGCTGTTCGCCAATGCCCTGCGCAAGATGGCCGGTGCGACGCTCGTCGGCACCAAAACTGCGGGTAAGGGCGTCGTTCTGAGCGACGCCCAGAGCTTCTCCGACGGCTCCGCCGCTTACATCACGGTGGGCCTGCTGCTCGATAACGAGGATCAGACCTGGAATGAGGAGGGCCTGCGCCCCGACATTGACGCCGCGCTCTCCGTCGACGAGCAGAACGCCTACTACGATTACACACTTGATACTGACCCGCAGATCAGCAAGGCCGTCAACGCGGCCACGGCACTGGCCGGGCAGAACTGATTTTTATTGACTCGGAAAGGACGTCCACCGTGCCCACATTGACTGACCTGTCCACCATCCGTGACCTCTGCGCACGGTATGACTTTGCCCTGTCCAAGGGCTTCGGCCAGAATTTCATCATCAACCCCGGCATCTGCCCCCGCATTGCGGAGGCCGCCGGTATCGGCCCCGGCTGGGGCGCACTTGAGGTCGGCCCCGGCATCGGCGTGCTGACCGAGCAGCTTTGCAAGCGTGCGGACAATGTCGTCTCCATCGAGGTCGACAAGCGTCTGCCGCCGCTGCTGGAAGAGACGATGGCTGACTACGACAACTTCAAGCTCATTCTGAACGACGTGTTGAAGGTCGATTTGAAGGCTCTGCTGGCCGAGGAGTTCGGCGGCAAGCCCGTCGCCGTCTGTGCAAACCTGCCGTACTACATCACCAGCCCGATTCTGATGCGTCTGCTGGAGGAAAAGCTGCCTATCCGGAACATCACCGTAATGGTGCAGAAGGAGGCCGCACAGCGTCTCTGCGCCGCCCCCGGCACGCGGGATGCGGGTGCAATCAGCTACGCCGTGGCCTATTACGCTGAGCCGAAGCTGTTGTTCAGCGTCCAACCCGGCAGCTTTTACCCCGCCCCCAAGGTGACAAGCGCCGTCATCCGCCTGGATGTGAGGGAGAAGCCCGCCGTAACCGTGCCAAACGGCGACGAAGCCGCCTTCTTCGCGCTGATTCGCGCCGCCTTCTCCCAGCGCCGCAAGACCGCCGCCAACGCCATCGCCAATGGCCTGCACCTGCCCAAAGCGCAGGTCATCTCCGCCCTGCAGGCCGCCGGTCTTGATGAGCGTTCCCGCCCCGAGCAGCTGACACTGGAGAATTACTGCGCTCTGCAGACGGCACTGACAAACACTTAAAACAGCAAAGCAAAACGCCCGGTAAGCATCACGCTTACCGGGCGTTTTTCAGGAGTATATAGAGTAGGGTGCAATAAGGAAAAGCTTCTCTAAATATTCCTCAAGAACAATCCATCAGCTTTATGTACAGCAACATCTGTTACAATATTCTGAATTCAACCCTGACTCCGCGTTATGCGATTCTACTGCGTTTACGACTTGTTTACGACCTGTTTTTTACTGTTTAGGACGCAAAAAGACATACAAAAGCAAGAAAAAAGCGCGTAGCAAAGTGGATTTGCTTTGCTAACGCGCTTTTTTAAGTGGAGCTAGTAACAGGAATCGAACCTGCAACCTGCTGATTACAAATCAGCTGCACTGCCAATTGTGCTATACTAGCGGGAACTCTAATATAATATCACAATCGGCAGGGGTTTGTCAAGGGTTACAGCAGCTCCACGCCCGAATTCCTGCATGCCTGTACCGTAGCGTCATCCCACAGGCTGACCTGTACCTCGCCGACATGGGCCTTGCCCAGTAGCAGCATGCACAGGCGGCTCTGGCCAATGCCGCCGCCCATTGTCAGGGGCAGGGTACCATCCAGCAGCAGTTTGTGGAAGGGCAGCTCCGCGCGCTGCGGGCAGCCTGCGGCGTCCAGCTGGCGGCGCAAGGCGTCGGCGTCAACGCGGATACCCATACTGGACAGCTCCAGTGCGCAGTCCAGCGGCTTGTGCCAGAACAGGATGTCGCAGTTCAGCGTCCAGTCATCATAGTCGGGCGCGCGCCCGTCGTGGGGCTGGCCGCTCTTGAGCCTGCCGCCGATCTGCATGATGCAGACGGTTCCATGCTCTTTGGCAAAGGCATTCTCGCGCTGCTTCGGCGTGAAGTCCGGGTACCTGTCCTCGAGCTCCTGCGTCGTGATAAATGCCACCTCGCGGCCCAGGTGGATGTTGTTTTTCAGCTCGGGGAACTTCCAGCGCAGCTCGTCAGACGTTGCGCAGACAGCGTCCACGATGTCCCGCACGGTCTCCTGCAGAAATTCCAGCGTGCGCTGGTCGGCAGTGATAACGCGCTCCCAGTCCCACTGGTCCACGTAGATGCTGTGCAGGTTGTCCAGCTCCTCGTCGCGGCGGACGGCGTTCATATCGGTCACAATGCCCTGACCGGGGCGGAAGCCGTACTTGTACAGGGCGTAGCGCTTCCACTTAGCCAGACTGTGGACGACCTCGGCCTGCTCGTTCAGGCTGGGCACATCGAACGAAACAGGGCGCTCGACGCCGTTCAGGTCATCGTTCAGGCCGCTGCCCTGCATGACAAACAGGGGAGCCGTGACGCGCTTGAGGTGCAGCGCCATGCAGAGCTTCTCCTGAAAGATCGTCTTGATGAGGCCGATGGCCTTCTGGGTGTCATACAAACCCAGAAGGCTTTGGTATCCTTCCGGAATGGTAATGTGACTCATAATACATCCTCCTATTTTTTTCCCGGTGTATGGTTTTATGCCTTGGCGAACTGGCTCTCGTACAGCTGCTTGTAGAAGCCGCCCTGCGCCAGCAGTTCTTCGTGGGTTCCGCGCTCAATGATGTTGCCGGCCTTCATGACCAGGATCTGGTCAGCGTTCTTGATGGTAGACAGGCGATGGGCCACGATAAAGCTCGTGCGGCCCTTCATCAGCTCCTCAAAGGCATCCTGCACCAGCACCTCGGTACGGGTGTCGATACTGGACGTTGCCTCATCCAGAATCAAAATCGGCGGGCGTCGCAGCATGACACGGGCAATGCAGAGCAGCTGCCGCTGGCCCTGGCTGATGTTGCCGCCGTCCTCGGCTACCTGCGTGTCGTACCCGTTGGGCAGGCGGCAGATAAAGCTATGGGCGTGCGCCTTCTTGGCCGCGGCGATGATCTCCTCGCGGGTCGCATCCGGCTTACCGTAGGCGATATTCTCTGCAATCGTACCGGCCTTCAACCAGGTCTCCTGCAGCACCATGCCCAGGTTGCCGCGCAGGCTGTCGCGGGTCACATTATCGATGGAATACCCGTCGACGCGCAGCGTACCGCCGTTGATCTCATAAAACCGCATCAACAGATTGACCAGTGTCGTCTTGCCGCAGCCCGTGGGTCCGACCAGTGCAATGCGCTGACCCGGCGCAACCTTCAGGTTCATATCCTCGATCAGCGGCACATCGTCCAAATAGCGGAACCTGACGTGGTCAAACTCCACACTGCCTGCGCCGTGGGGCAGGGCAACAGCATCCGGGCCATCGGGCACGATGGGCGTCTCGTCGATCAGGTCAAACACGCGCTGCGCACAGGCCAGCGCGTTCTGCAACTCGGTCATAACGTCCGAAATGTCATTGAACGGCTTCGTGTACTGGTTGGCGTAGTTCAGAAAGACCGACAGCTGGCCCACCGTGATGCCGCCAGCAATGGCGACGAACGCACCCAGCACGCCGACGGCGGCGTAGACCAGCGCATTCACAAAGCGGGTGCAGGGGTTCGTGGTAGAGGAGAAGAACGTCGCCTTGACGCCGCACTTCTGCAAATCGAGGTTGATCTTATCGAAGCGTTCCTCGGCGCGGCGCTCATAGCCGAACGCGCGGACAAGATGCTCGTTGCCGACCAGTTCTTCGACCAGGCTCGTCATTTCGGCGCGGGTCTCGCTCTGCACCTTGAACATAGAATAGGTGTGGGTGGCAATAAACCGCGCGACGAAAATCGACAGCGGCGTCAACGCCACAACGACCAGCGCAATGCGCCAGTCGATGAACAGCATGACTCCCAGCGTGCCCAAAATCGTCAGCACGCCGGTGAACAGCTGGGTAAAGCCCATCAGCAGACCGTCGCTGAACTGCTCCACGTCGGTGGTAATGCGGCTGATAGCATCGCCGGGGCGGTGGGCGTCCATATATTTGAGCGGCAGAATCTCCAGCTGGCCAAACGCACGGACACGCATATCACGCACGACCTGAAAGGTAATGCGGTTATTGACGACATTCATCAGCCACTGGGCCAGCGCTGTGCAGGCAATCGTGGCAGCCATCGCTATCGCAATTTTGCCAAGGCCTGCAAAATCAACCTGACCGGGTCCCAGGATCATATCCACGGCCTTGCCGGACAGTACCGGGGCCAGCAGAGTCGTGACCACTGTGATCAGCGCAAAGGTCAGCGTCAGGATGACCATGCCGGTGTAGGGGCGGATCAGCTTCAGGACGCGATGGATCGTATTCTGGTCCAGCTTTTGCTTTGTCTTGCTCATAGCGTCTTTGCCACCTCCTCCTTGCTCAACTGGCTCAGGCAGATTTCCTTATAGACCTCGCAGCTGCGCAGCAACTCGGCATGGGGCGCGTCGCCAACCAGCTTACCGTCATCCAGCACCAGAATGTGGTCGGCGCGCTGCACGCTGGCCGCGCGCTGGGAGACGATAAACACGGTCATGCCGTGCGTTTCCTCTTTGATTGCCTTGCGCAGGGCTGCGTCCGTTGCAAAATCCAGCGCCGAGGCACTGTCATCCAGAATCAGGATCTTCGGCTTTGGTACCAGCGCGCGGGCAATCGTCAGGCGCTGGCGCTGGCCGCCGGAGAAGTTGCGGCCCGCCGTCTCCACCGGCGCATCCAGCATGCCGGGTTTGCCGCGGACAAACTCCGCCGCCTGGGCTATCTCCAGCGCCTGCCAGATTTCCTCGTCGGAAGCTCCGGGGGCGGCCCACTGCATATTGTCGCGGATCGTACCTGTAAACAGCACGGCCTGCTGGGGCACAACACCCACCAGCCTGCGCAGCTGTGCAAAGCTGTACTGCTTTACATCATGGCCGAACAGCGCAACGCCGCCGTTGTCGGCATCGTAGAAGCGGCAGACCAGGTCGATCAGCGTCGATTTGCCGCTGCCCGTACCGCCGATGACGCCGATGGTCTCACCGGGCCTGGCCGTGAACGTGATGTCCGTCAGGCTCGGTGCGCCGGCATCCTTGTAGGTGAAGGTGACGTGCTCAAACTTAGCTGCTTCGGCAGCGTCGTTCACCGCAAGCTCTGCCGTGCCGGGATCCTGCATCGTCGTGTGGGTGTTCAGAATCTCATTGACGCGCATACCGCTGGCCAGTGCGCGGGTGACCGAAACGACCAGATCCGCCAGACGCAGCAGGCTCAGCAGAATCTGGCTCATATAGTTGATAAGGGCAATGACCTCGCCCTGCGTCAGCTTACCGGCATCGACCTCCACACCGCCGCGCAGCAGCAGTGCCACAACGGCCAGATTGACGACGAGATAGGTCAGCGGGTTCATCAGCGCCGAAATACGGCCTGCTGCAAATTGCAGCTTTTTCAGATGGTCATTTGTCTCCACAAAGGCGGCCAGCTCGTCCGCCTGGCGGGCAAAGGCACGCACCACGCGCGCGCCGACGTAGTTTTCGCGCGTCAGCAGCGTCACACGGTCCAAGCCGTTCTGGGCCTCATGGTAGATGGGCACGGTCACGCGCATGATGGCCCATATAATAAGCGACACCATAATCGTAATGCCGATGAAAAGCAGCGTCAGCTTCGGACTGATGGAGAACGCCATAATAAGCGCGCCGATCACGATGAACGGCGAGCGCAGCAGCAGACGCAGCGTCAGATTGACGCCGTTCTGTACCTGGTTGATGTCGCTCGTCATGCGGGTGACAAGCGTCGGGGTGCCGATGCCGTCCAGCTCGCTGTAGCTCAGCGTGCCAATATGGCGGAACAGGTCCTTGCGCAATGCCGTGCCAAAGCCCAGCGCCGCCTTTGCGGAGAACCACTGTGCCGTCAGGCTGCTGGCCAAGCCGATAGCAGCCAGCAGGACCAGCAGGCCGCAGCGCGTCCAGATGAAGGCTGCATCCTCATTTTTGATGCCCGTGTCGATGATGCTGGCAATGACCAGCGGCACAAACAATTCAAAACAGGCTTCCAGCATCTTGAAAAGCGGCGCTAACAGGGCTTGCTTCTCATAGCCCTTGATGTAGCGCATCAATTTGTGCATTGAAAACCACCTCATACGTAAAAATAAAAATAATCAGTTTATTATACCACGGTTTTCTCAATTTGTCTTGCAGAATCCCCCAGATTTCGATGATTATTTATTGGCCCGGCGTCTATACTTTCAATGGGTACTTTTCAGAGGAGGATTTGCAGATGTTCTGGGTCTACAGATATAAAGGTTTTTCCTTCACGGCGGCACGCACCGTGCACACGGCGCTGGTGCTGGCGGGGCAGCAGGGGTGCAGCCAGGCGGATACCGGCCATTTGCTGCTGGCGCTGGTGCAGACAGCACAGGGGACAGCGGCGGATTTTCTGCGCCGCAAGCGGGTGACATCCACCGCCCTGGCCGAGCATACCGCCGCCCACGCGGCGGGCCGTCCGCGCCGCCTGCACAGCCGGGACTTTGCCCCCGAGCTGAGCAAGGCCATGGAGTTTGCCGTGCTGGGTGCGCACGCGGCCAGTGCCGCCAGGGCGGAGAACGAGCACCTGCTCTGCGCCATCCTCGAGGACTCGTCCTGCACGGCCAGCCGGTGGCTGGCGGCTCTGGGCATCGAGCTGCCGCAGGCCGCGCGGGAATGCCGTCAGCTTTCCGGTCAGCTTGTGCTGCCCGCCCAGCCGCGGATGGCTGCCTCCCGCACGGGCCGCCCCAGCGATAAATACGGCCGCGACCTGACGCGTCTCGCACAGGAGGGGCGGCTCGACCCGGTACTCTGCCGTGATGCCGAGCTGGATCGCATGATTGAAATTCTCTGCCGCCGCCAGAAAAACAATCCCTGCCTCCTGGGTGAGCCGGGTGTCGGCAAGTCTGCGCTGGCGGAGGCACTGGCGCAGCGGATCGCTGCGGGGCAGATCACCCCGGCACTGCGCGGCAAGCGGGTGCTGGCGCTGGACATGGCGTCGATGGTCGCGGGCACCAAATACCGCGGCGACTTTGAGGAGCGGTTCAAGAACCTGTTGGAAGAACTGTACCGTGACCGCTCAACGATTTTGTTTATCGATGAAATCCACATCATTGCCGGGGCCGGGGCGGCGGAAGGAGCCATTGACGCCGCCAGCATCTTAAAGCCGATGCTGGCACGCGGCGAAATTCAGCTCATCGGCGCGACAACGCCTGAGGAATACCGCAAAACCATCCAGAAGGATTCCGCGCTCGAGCGCCGCTTTGGAAGGGTCATGGTCGAGGAGCCCACCCCTGCTGCCGCGGAAACGATTCTGGCCGGACTGATGCCGCGGTATGAGCGCTACCACGGTGTCAGCATCCCGCCCGAGGCCATCCACGCCGCGGTGGAGCTGAGCGTGCGTTACCTGCCCGGGCGGTATCTGCCCGACAAGGCCATTGACCTGCTGGACGAAGCCGCCGCGGCCCGCC
>OGEU01001953.1_pt1 | contig 15951 bp, 13 predicted proteins | sample 1570651 | NCBI WGS metagenome assembly OGEU01 (sample SAMEA2582129, study PRJEB24529) | metagenome | biome: Human gut stool | place: China | collected 2011 | reverse complement strand
CTGCCGGCGCCTATGAATGGCGCAAGCTCATGGACGGGAACAACTTCCCCGAACCCGGATTCGACCGGCATGCGCTGTCCGTCATCGCGGTCAACCTGCGATACGCGCCGGACGCGACGCGTGCCATGATGGCCACGGACATGCTCTCCCCAGACTGTCCGGCCATGCCGGATCTCAGAAGGATCGCCGACACTCCCGAAAAGGACGTTCCCGTCGACTCGCTCATTGCCGACCTGCTGGCCCGCTGGCCCGACTCCACCCCGGACCGGCCCATGCTCCTCGACCGCGACCATCAGGCATGGCGGATCCTGGAGCCCATCAGCGAGAACGCGCCCGCACCGGTCGAGGGACGTATCCTCGGCCTGATCGCGATGTTCGACTGCTTCGAATACCCCGCCGGCATGCAGGCCGGTCGGAACCACGCGGTACGCGCCCTCGGATTCGACCCTGCGGACAGGTTCGCCTCCGCCGTACTCGACACGGCGGCCGGTCCCGACGGCGTGACCGGCCTGTCCGGACTGGTGGAGTCCACGGCGTGGAAGGGTCTGGCACGGTAGGCGGAGGAAAGGATCCCGGCGGAGCCTCGGATCGTGCGACCGTCGGCAGGGCCGGTCCCGCATGGGGCGGGGAAACTTGTAGACGCGGTGCGCCACCGCGCCGTCCATCCGGCCGCAGGATGGTGACGGGCGCCACGGGAGGACGGGCGTCCGCCACACTTGATGGAAGGATGGGAACCATGCCACAGGCGATGCTGACCGTGAAGGGCAATCTCGGGGCCAACCCCGACTATCTGCCGGAGAAGACCACCGATGACGGTGTGATGCTGCCGTCCAAACTCCAGGCGGTCGTCTACGAGAACCGTCGCGTGAGGACCGTCGACGGCTCATGGGCGGATGATCCGCGCGGCCCGGTCAAGACGACTGTGCAACTGTTCGGCCGTGCCGCCGACACCGTGCACCGCATCGACATGAGACAGGGCGATCCCGTCATCGCCGGGGGAGCCCTCGGCGAGCCGTCCGCGTTCGTCAGTCCGAAGGACGGCGAGATGGCCGGACGCAACGTCATCAACGCGCAGTTCCTTGTCTTCGACTCGATCGTCTACCAGCGCAGGAAGGACAAGGCCGTCCAAAGCCGGCCATCACAACCATCCATGGGGCCGGCCGGCCCCGCCGTCGGCCAGGATGCCGACGGGGAATGACGGCGGGAGACATGCGGATGGACGTCGATCCGAAACTCCAGACCAACAGGGTATCCGACCTCGGCCGGACGGTCAGGCCATCCACCCGATACGCGGTCGCCGCCGTGGCCGCCGCATTGGCGGTGCTCGCCGTGTTCGCCCTCATCTGTTCGATGGCGGGCCACGGGTTCGACATCCTCGCTTTGTTCTACATCCTCTCGCACCAGTGGGGCTTCTCCCATGGCCAATGGGTTTTGGCCGGACTCCTCATCGTCTCCGCCATGATGCTCGGCGGACCGTTCCGCTGGCTGCTCGTCCGCAAGGTCGCGCCGAGGATCACCGGCGGCGCGCACCGTACCAGGGTCGACGTGTACGCGCCGGCCATGGGCTATGGCGACGCCGTGGCCAAGGTCACCAGGGCACGGGCCGAGACCATGGCCCCGAGACTCGTCAGGGACTATGATGCGAAAGTCATGGAGCCCGGCTATCCGCTCGGCCGCAACATCGTGGACGGCACGCCGATGAGCACCAGCTGGGAGGACATGGTGGCCGTGATCTCCGGGCCTCGTACCGGCAAGTCCATGTGCTACGCGATCCCCGCGGTCTGCTCCGCGCCGGGCCCGTGCCTCGCGACCTCGAACAAGGGCGACATCCTCGACGTGACCCGTCCCATCCGCATGCACGACCATCCCGACGGGTATATCTGGGTGTTCGACCCCGAACGCATCGCCGAACCCAACCGCACACGCACCACCTGGGTGTGGAACCTGATCGACTCGATCCGCACCATCGCCGACGCGAAACGCATCGCGGACTGCTGGCGGTACGCGTCCGGCCAGCCGTCCACCGGCGGCGACGACTTTTTCCCGGGCACCGCGGCCCAACAGCTCGCCGACTACCTGTTCGCCGCCCACCTCGGCGGCAGGACCGTCGCGGACGTGTTCCGCTGGGCGTCAAGCGAACGCAACACCGAACCCGTGACCATCCTCGCCCAGCACGAGGAATACGGCGAGATCGCCAGCCGTGCCGGCTCGGTCATCGCGTTGACCCCCGAGACCCGTAGCGGCGTGTTCGGCTCATTGCAGACCATGGTCGCGTTCCTCGCCGACCCGGACATCATCGAATGGATCCTGCCGCGCGAGGGCGACGGCACGCCGGAGGGCCGCGCCGTGTTCGACCCGCTCGCCTTCGCCACCAGCGAGGGAGACACCCTGTATCTGTTGAGCGCGCAGGGGCGCCCGTCGACCGCGTTGACCGCGTCCCTGACCGCGGTCGTCGCGTTCACCGCGTTCCATTACGCGCAGTCCGAATGCGTCGACAACGACCGTCGCCTGCCCAGGCCCATGTGCTGCGTGCTCGACGAGGCCGCGAACATCTGCCGTTGGCCCGAACTGGCTGACGTGTACTCGTACTTCGGGTCGGCGGGCATCCCGATCATGACGATCTGGCAGAACCCCGACCAGGGCAAGGCCGCGTTCGGGGAGACGAACTTCGGCAGCTTGTTCAACAACGCAAACATCACCGTCTACCTGGGTGGCGTCAAGGACGCGAAATGGCTCGGCGAGATCAGCAGCCTCGTCGGCCAGAGGGAGATCGTGCGCGGCAGCCTCAACGTGGACGGGCGGGGCCGGCGCAGCGTGAACAACAGCATCCAGAGGGAGAACATCCTGGACGTGTCCGATCTGGCCGAATGGCCCATAGGCCGCGCGCTCGTGCTCGCCTCGCAATGCCGTGCCCAGATTGACCGGACCATGCCGTGGACCGAGCGCCGCGTCTGGGCCGATCTTGTCGCCAGGGCCGGCCGTCAGGGCCGACGGACACGGGCCATGTGACATGGGATTCAAAACGCTCATCGAAAGGATAGCAATGCCGTTCCAGATACCATCACGGAACAATCCCGCCGAAGACAGGGAATCCCGCCAGGCCCGCCCGGAAACCGTCCCGGCGGGCATCGCCCGGCCCGGGATCGACATGGGGGAGAGCATGCCGGAGGTTCCGGCCCCGCCCTCCGAAAGGCCCGGGCCGGCGGAGTCCGAACGGGAGCGGGAGAATGCCCGGTCCGGGCCGGATGCGGATCAGGCGGAACGCGACAGTCGGGCCATGCGGGCCACGGCCGCCGTCGACCGTGTCGCGGACGCGACCAAGTACGGTCTGACCATCCCGTTCCTGCGCTGGCTGCTCTCCTACAAGGCCGGACTGACCGCCGAACAGTTCGCCATCGCCTCCGCCGAGGATCTGGCCTTGGCCGACGGGGAACGCGTGCAACGCGCGGCGACGCCCGCCGTCGGATCCCCCGATGAAACCAGGCATGCCGGATCCGGACCGGCCACGGATGACGCCATGGACGATCCCATGGCCGGATCGGATCCGGCCGGCGACGGAGGGCCGCAACATGGCAGGGAGGATGGCGCGGCGGAGGATGTCCTGTCCATTCCTGAATCGAGGGAGCTGGAAGGCGACGATGCCGAACGCGAGGCCATCGTCGGACAGTTCGGCGCCCGCCCGTCGATGAGGGACACGTATTATCCGAACCTCGCATGCTTCGTGGAACTGCATGTCGCGAACATATGGCCGTACCAGCAGAGCGTCACGAGCAGGTTCCTGTGGGTGCCGGACTGGTGGCGGTACCCGCCGCTCATCTACCAGCTCGACGCATTGTGGAGGGCGTACGAGAGCGCGCGGAAGCAGCCGGGCCAGATGATGATCTTCAACATCCAGGCGTTCGGCCTGTTCGACCGCGTGTTCAACAAGGACACCGGCATCGTCGCCAGCCTGGGCATCGATGACCGTGCCCTCTCGACCGCGGCGAACACGCCGCTGCCGTGCATCCGCCCGCCGAAGGGATGGCGGCGCAAGGCCATGGAGCCGCTGCGGCCGGTCCGTCCCAGGGAGATGGAGGAGACCATGCCCGCCATGGACGTTGAACGGACACCGCACAGGATGCCCGTGCGACGGCCGGCCATGCGCACGGCGGATGCGAACGGGAACCGGCAGGAAGGAGAATTGTGATGTCGGCGATGGATCCGGAGGACGCGCTCGACCAGCTGCTCAACAGCACCTGGAGCAACATGGCCCAGCAGTTGGGTATGCTGCACCGTTCGTTGAGCGTGGACATCCAACAGCGGCAGAGGGAACGCAGGGGCGAACATGCGCGGCAGGCGAGATTGCAGGCCGCGGAGATCAAGGAGATGGAGGCCAGGCGCGCCCAACTGCTCTCGTGGGAGTCCGCGCACCGGCGCGAACTGAACAATGGTTTCGAGTCGGTGCTCAACGCCACCGTGCTCGGACATAAGGGCTGCGCGCCCCTGAGCGATACGAGCCTGTTGAAGGCATGGAACGTCAGTGAGATGCTCGTGGGCACGGATCCGGGATACGCGCCACGCCTCGAACGTGCCCGCCGTCTCATGGATGAGGAATGGTCGGGCCGGCATCCCGGCGAGACGATCGGACAGCGGGCCGACCGCGTCATGAACCGTGTGACCGTCGCATACGTCGACAGTTCGCCGCAGTTGGACGATACGCTCGCCGCGTTCGAGAAGGCGGGATTCACCGTCCGTCTCGACCGGCAGGAGATGGATCGTGAGGAGTTCAGGAACCGACATGGCGGGGAGACGTTCCATGTCGACCCGGAGTTCGGCGAGGGTTGGGACGGGCAAAGGAACGACCGTATCGCGGAATGCGTGATGATGCAGGCCGTCGTGTCGGTCGACGAGGCCGGCGACCGGATCGCGTTCCTCCGTGACGGAGGCCTGCCCGAATCTTCCGGCAGCGACAACCGCAGCGAAGGCGACGAGCCGTCCAGCCTGTTCGAGGGATCGATGAACGAGAACGAGAACGCGGCGCCCGTCTCCGACCGGCCCGGACCGTCCGCATCCGACGGAGACGGACGGGATCACGACCCGGAGCTCGGTCGAAGGAACGGCGACGGCGGGAAGGACGCTCCGACCGAGACGACGCCTCCGGAAAAGAGGAAGACGGCCGACTCCGTGACCGGCGGCGACCTGTCCGCCAGCGAGACCGGCCTCGTCGACCTGTATGGGCCGGAGGAATGGGACGGGCCCGACCTGTTCGGCGAATACAGTCCCGAACAGGAGGCGTCGATGGCCTCCACGACGCCGGCCGCCCCGTCCATGGAACCCTCCATGCCGGACGTTTCCATCACCAAACAGGCGGACCGGAAGAACGCACGCTGACGTCGAAGGCCGTAAGCGGATGGGTACATGGCATGTGCCCATCCGCCTTTCCGTCGGATGAAGGGCGACGGCCCTGGGAAAGCGGCTGGAACGGCGTGATATTCCAAACGTTTTGACCATATCGGACCGCAGGCGAATAGGGGACAAGGTATAGAATGATTCGCCATGCAGATTCTTTTTCTTGATGAGAGCGGTACCGCCCCGGCAAGCAACGCCGTTGGGAAAAACCCGTATTTCGTTCTGGGCGGGCTGGTCGTTCCCGAGGCGCAATGGAAATCCCTGCAACGGGACCTAAGACGTCTCAAGGCCGAATACGGCGTCAGGGGAGAGGTCAAATGGAGATATTTCTTTCCCCATCCCCTTAGCAGCAAGGAAACGCCGCTTTCGCATCTAAGCGTTCAGAAGCTCGACGAGCTGCGCATGCGCCTGTTCGATGTGGTCGCCAGCTATAAAAGCTTCCGTGTCATTGCCGCTGTGGTGGATACAAAAAGCTATTACGAGAAACATCCCGACCGTGACGCCGAGGACATGTACCATGATGCGTTCGAAGTCGTCTGCACCCGTTTCCAGTACTATCTGCAGGATATGCAGCGTGCCACGACCGGTTCGCCGTTCTATGGCATGGTCGTGATCGACGAACGTAATCATCAGCAGAACAAGCAGCTTGACGATTTCCATTTCGCTTTGCTCAACAACCACGACAGCAAGAAAGCCGATTACACTAATCTGGTCGAGGGCCTGTTCATCGCCGCGTCTCACCATAGCGTCGGCGTACAGTTCGCGGATCTGGTCGCAGGGGCCATCTACCGCAAGGTCTCCAAGGGAGATTCAAGCTTCTATGACGTGATACGGGGAAACATCCGGTGCCGTCAGAACGGGGACGTGAACGGATTCGGAATAGTGTCGGTCCCCCACGGAGCCCTGCACGTCTAGATATGATAGACGCCGTGTCGAGGATTCCTCCCCAAACCTGCGAAGTGGCGCAGTCACGGCGTAGTTACAATATATCACCTGACACGCCGATATCCGTCCGATTCCTCCCATGGCTCACATCGTACGGGGCCCCTCATCCTCCCTTCGCGCATCGTTCCCGATCACATCGGACTGGTCAGCCGGGAATCCGTCCTCGAGACCGTATCGTTCGGACAGCCTGTCGAACACGCGCAAGCCCTCGCGCAACGCCCGGTCGTAGGCATCCGGGTCCTCGCCCGCCCGCCTCACGCTCAGGGCGACGTGGAACGCCTCGTCGATCAGCCGTTCCATGTCATGCGTGGACAGGTTCGCGGCCCCGCGTTCCATGCCATCCGTCACGATCGGCGGACGGTTCTCCATGCTCGCCCGCCACTCCTGGACGGCCAGGGCCTCGCTCCTCGCGTCATGGATCCACTCGCCGCGCAGCTTTCTCAACCGCATGTCGGAACCGAGATCGGTCGCGTTGAACCGTTCCGTCCAACCGTCCGTACTGCGCCAGGTGATCCGGTATCCGACCACCTGTCCGGGCGAGTCGAACGATTCCCTCGTGACTCCCTTGCGCAGACGCGGGTCGATGCTGAATCCCTCACGGCGCACGCGGCGGATGAACTCGTCCTCGCTATGCGACGCCTTCGCGCATGCCTCCACGATGCGGCCGACATGCTGTTTCGGCATCGTGTCCGCGGCCACGCTTGCGATCCGCCGTATCCGTTCGTCCCTGCCGAGCATGGGCCAGGGGAGCGGGCCCGTATGATCCTGCCGTGCCTTCCATTCGGCCCAACGGCGCCATTCCGCGTACCGGTATCTGACGTGGCTTTCCGTGATCGCCCTGTCGAGCTCGACGAGTTCCGGCCGTTCCCGTTCGATCCGCCTGCACGTTTGTTGCGCGTCTTTCATGTCGTTGAAGGTGTCGAGCCATCCGTCGTCCGTGGCGAGCTGCACCATCACATGCACGTGGTCGTTGCCGTTCCGGCTCAGCCCGTGGCGGACCGCGAGCCACGTCACGCCGGACGCGTCGCCGTCCGGCAGGATGTCCATCCGCTTCAGATAATCGTGAATGATTGCGTTCCACTGTTCGTCGGTGAGGATGCCCTGGCCCGCCTTGATGGACAGCGAGCAGTGCCAGACACGGTCCCTGCCATGGTCCCTGTCCGGATTGTGTCTGCCCCGCCGGTCGCGTGGATACGGGTCGTCCCTGCGTTCCATGACCCGGTAGCGACGGTCGAACCGTTCCCCGATCCGCTCATACGATGCGTTCGGACGCCCGTCGAAATCGAACGAGTCGAGCAAATCCGCGCTGCATGCGACGAGGTGCTGGTTGGCGTGCTCGTTGTGCCGGCCTCGGCCGAACAGGTATTTCACGAGTCCCGCCGGATTGGAGCCACGGCTGATCTTCGGAATCATGCAATCCATGGTTCGACATGGAAAACAAACCCGTGGCACACCTCGTCTACGAATAGCGTCTGTCATGCATCGTTCGTCGGCTTCGGTGCCGGTGCCGGGTTCCGACAACGGGGCCGGCTCGTATCCGGACGGCCGGTATGAAGACCACGACGGCCGCAAAGGATATTAGGAAGACGCGGAAGGATATGAAAAGGCCACGCCTCCGGTGATGCGCGGGGCATGGCCGTCGTCGTCGGAATGACCGACGATGTCCGGGGCCGTCAGTTTCCGTTTTCCCCATGGGTCTCGTCCCCATATGATTGTGGTGGGGGTGGGGCCTGTCCGTCTTGTTCCGGGAACAGAGGTTTTAGTAGGGAGCGCGTAGGCGTTGCGCGTGTTTGCTGATCCGGTCGTAGCCGTCGAGCATGACCACGAACCACGCGTCATTGACGGCGAAGTTGGGATCACCGAACAATACCAGCCTGTATCCCGGGAACGAGCCCAACGTCTCCTGCTGCCGGGACAGTGACCGTCCGACCCCGGGCAGGCGGATGGCGATGCCATGGGGCGTGCGATCCCGATCGATCCGCCCGTCGACGTCCGCGCCGTGGACGAGAGATAACAGATCCACTGCCTTCCAGGCCCTTACGTAGGCCTTGTCGATGACGGCCTCCACACCGTCGTCTGGACGGGGTATGTCCGGATCCGCGAAACCGACGGGGATGAGTGGGACCGGTGCGAGGCATTCGCCTCGTTCTGCGGGGACGCGCCGCTGTACATCGATACCGGACCGCGACATGGACGTGGTCCGGTTCATGGACTCATGCCGCGGACTGGCGGAATCCGCCGGACTGAAGCTGGCGGCGCTTGACGCGCCGGATCGGGTGGCGAGGAACCGGGACGTCATGGACTCCGACCTGCGCAGGCTGGCCGGCCTGGTCAAGGACCTCGGCATCGCGGTCGTGGCCGCCATCCCCATGGACCGGAACCGCCCCCTGGAACGGTTCCGCGACCGCGGACGAATCCCGCGTCCGGTATTGGCCGATGTCAGGTACGCGGACACCGTGTGCCAGCACCCGGATACCGTGCTCGTGGTGCGGCGCACCGAATTCGACGGCATGGACGGCGGACCGGAGAAGGCCCTGCTCACCGTGGCGAAGCACCAGTGGCGCACGTCGGAGGAGTATGCGCTCGAATACGATCCGCCGTTCCCGAGATGCGTGGAACCGCAACGGAACGGTCCCGCGGGTGGTGCGCCCGGCTCCCTGCCGGGAACCCGGTTTCGCTATCCTCGGTAAAAGAAAATATGTTTCATGGAAAGCAGGGCGCATGGCTGAGATCGTGACCATCAAGATCGGGCCCCACAGGGACCTCGGATTCGAGGAGGAGGACGTCCACGGGACGCTCCGCCACGTCGTCGGCTGGGAGGACGGCTGGGACCCGATGGACGAATCCGTCCGTGGCGAGGTCTGGGACCGCAGCAGCTACTGGTGGAAGCTCGAGCCGGGAAGGGCGGTACGCTACGACACCGTCATCGTCCTCAACCCCGACAACGTCGTGGTGTGCGTCGCGGAGATCAGGGGCGTGGTCAAACGCAGGGACATCATGCACATGGGATTCCTCGGACGGGTCGCGGGCGACGAGTACGAGCCGTGGTACGGCAGGGTCCTCGATTGCAACGACTCCAAGAACCCGATCGCCTACTTCGACGAACGCGCCATCCTCACACCCAGCGAAGTCACGGACGACACCGTGAGACTCAACCGGTAGAGCCATCGGAGGGTTTGATGGGGATACCGCATCCGTATGCGGCGGAGTGCGTCCACGAGCCCGGCCTCATACACGACGCGGGGTGGGGCCCTGGTTTGGAGGTACAATCCAAAGGAATGGCATGCCACCATTCATGGAAGGATGTGTGCGCGGCCCTTTTCCCGGGAGGTGGAACGATGGCTTTGAAAGACGATCCCGTCAGGGAGGATGAGGAAGAGGCGCTCAGAGAGTTCCTCACCGATTCTGAATGCTTGGAACCCCTGTCCAAATGGACGCGCAGGTTCAACGTGTTTGATGTCCTCAAGATCACGAACACCGAGATCCGGCACAGCAACGTCCTCGCCTGGCTCATGGACCCCACCGAGAACCATGGGTTGCATGATGGCGTGATCCGCGGCTTCGTCGATTACGTGGCCAGGCGTGCGGGAGGCGATAGGGCCCTCGATGATCTGCTTATGGACTGCGACGGTTTCTCGATCCGACGCGAATGGTGCCACATCGACATCCTCGCCGTGAACGAGAAGGAGAAATACGTTCTTTGCGTCGAGAACAAGATCTTCTCCGGCGAACATGACGACCAACTGGCCAGATACCGCAGTGAAGTCGAGAGGGAATTCCCGGCTTACCGCCAGCGTTTCGTGTTCCTCACCCCGGACCGGGGAAATGCCTCGGAATCCGACTGGCTTGTCATGGGCTACGGGGACGTACTCGACATCATCGACCGTGCGGTCAGAACGTCCGCGCTGGCACCGGAGCCGGCACAGTTCATCTCGGAATATATGGATGCCGTGAGGAGGAACATCTTGGGAGACGAAGAGCTTGAACGCATCTGCGCAAAAATATATATGAAGCACAAGAGTGCGTTGGACTTGATCTTCGAATGCAGATCCGGCATGGTCCCTAGGATCTCCAGGCGTTGCCGAGAATGGGCCCGACGGCATGCCGAGTTCAACAGGAAGATTATGTTCGAGGAGAAAAACTGCGACAAGCATTGCACAAGATTCAAGACCGATCTCATGTCGCGAATCCTGCCCGACTCCGACGAACCAAATAGCAGCTGGAGGACCCGTAACAATTATTTCTATGAGATCAAGGTTCAGGATGGGGGTGACGGGCCCGAGATGCGCTGCCAATTATGTTTCGACTCCCAGGGCCTCGACGGGAGGCGGAAGGAAATCTACGGCAAGGTGAACCAGAACCTCCAATGCCTCGAGGAATATGCGAACGGCAAGAATTGGTGGCGCATCTATTGGCTCTGGCCCGGCGTGGAAGGAGGATTCCTATCCGTACCCATCGATTTCGACGAGGAATGGTTGAACGAGAAACTCAACGATATGTTTGAACAACTTGAGCAGTTCGAGAAAGGACTTTCCGAAAGTCAATGGGTCAAGGATCTGTTAGCCGGCACATCCACTCAGAAATGAGCATCCAAACCGTTGCAAGTGGCTTCGTCTTTTGTTCTGTCGCTAAAACGGACGTTTCCGGGACAAAAGGCTGAATCTTCGGCAGTCTGGCCCAGTTCGAACGCGACCTGATCTGCGAACGCACGCGGCTGGACTCGAGGCCGTCCGTTCCCGCGGCAGGGAGGGCGTCCGGCGAAACTCGACGGGAAACAGGCCAGAGAGGTACGGCGCTTATACGAGTCCAGGATGGTGACGGTGGTCAGATCGCCGCGATGATGGGCATCGGACGATCCACTATCTACCGATACCTAAGTGTGGATTCGATAAAGACAGACTAAACCGTCTTGACACTGAGCCTGCCTTCGATAAGCAGCTTGTGCATGAGGTTCTTGCCGTGGTCTTTGTTGTCCAAAGTGGAACCGTATGTTGAGAGCAGTCTGGCAACTTTACGATTCATGTCGGTTCCGGCTTCCGCATCCGAGACTCTGGTACCGTCGTCCTTTCTCCAAGGCCGATAGAAGAATATCAGCCTGGTTTGGCTCTCATACAGGTCGACACCGTCGAAGATCGCCTGGAAATACGCATAATCAGCTTGGGCGAGTGAATGACCATAGAATTTGATCATGGCGGTGGAATCGTTTCTCGAACCATGCGGCGGATGTGTCTGTATGAGTTTCGCGGTATCCGGATTATCTAGGGAAAGAAGACGGTAGGTCTTCGTAAATGGAAGGGCTTCCGGCTCGTCCATGTGTTTGGTGCCATCGATACCGAAGACGATATTGTTCTCCCTCAGACTCCCATGGATATTGACAAGAGTCGGGAATGGTCGTTCCCCAGAGTGCGACTTCGCTAGATTGTCAATCTCAACGAGAGGATTCGTATAGTTGAAATCAAGCAATGAGACAGAAACATCGTAATAGTCCTCATTTGGCAGCTCGGCCACGAGCATTCGATTCAAAAGATCCAGAGCGTTTTTCACATAAGCGTCATTCCCATCCACTTCTTTGAGCAGGTAAGCACTGAACGCTTGTTCCATTTTGTTCAATTCAGTGAGCAACAATTGCGAGACCAGCAACGAAGTCCATTGTTCTTGCTGTTTGCTGATGGCATACAAGAACTGTGCAACGCGTTCTTCAGGCGTATCGGCCCAAGAGAGAAGACAGCAGTGTGGATTCAGGTATCGTTCCACTGGGGCACCGACGGCATGATTGAGTATTGCCGCGACTTTTGAGCATTTCGACCCAAGAATAGCGTTGGAACTGGTCACCCATTGTTCGATGGCCAATTCGATATCCGACCAAGGGTATTGCGATTTATCGGTCAGGATTACATCCCATGCAGTCAGGCCACTGTCATATGCATACTGAGCTATTGATTTGTCCGATTTCTCAAAATCCTCGGAGGGAGGATTTAGTAGTTTGAGCCGTTTCTCTTCGAAATCCGAGAATTTGGAATGCAACCCGCATTCCAAATCGAATCCATTCCCGAGAACAATGAGCTGATGCCACTGGCCCTTAGGCATGCTCCATTCCCTGGGCAGACTGGTAGACGGTTTATATATTTCAATCGATGGGGTTTCCGGGCTGCGGAACATGCGCGAGATGTTTTCCTGCTGCTTGATCACATCCTGAAGAGGACTCAAAGAGGCATCTTTCCAAGCGTCCAATGATGTTTTCACATTGCTGTTGAACTTCGCTATGCTGTCCTGCAGGGGACTCGAAGCGACTGTGTTCCAAGCAGCCAATGATGGCTTCATGCCGTTGATGACTTTCGCCATGCTGTTCTGAAGGGGAGCCGTGGCGTTTTTGATCATTTTGGATGTATCAAATGCCGGATTGGATATTAATTGCTGAAATTTATTCTTCGTTGTCCTGGAGTCGGTCATGCTTGCCCTTCTGGAATCAAATACCTGCGTGGATGCGAGGCTCAGTGCTTAAAGCCGAGAAGTTTGGTCTCTTTGGCGTGTGAGAATTCCTGGCTTTTTAGAGGCTGACTTCTTGAGTTCCGTATTACGCTGGTAGACCTCATTGGTGATTATATTAAGGAAGTCAAGAATGTAACTGGCTTTATCTTTCGTCACAGACTCGAAAATTAACTCTAATAGTCATTTGGTGCTGATGGGATTGCAAGCGGCGGGAAAGACGAAGTACCGGCTACCCGCGTTACAACCAATGCAAGGTACTTTGATTTTCGTCGCCTTTTCGAGTTCGTCATGCGAACAGACTGCCCCTGCGAAAAACATGATTCTATGCCGAAACGGATAACGTTACCAAGCGTCTCCAGATACTTGAAGACAGTTCGGAATAAGCTATTCTTGGCAGGCCAGCGTGTCATTCATCACATAGCAGGCTTGTGATGAATCGTATTACCTCGCAAGAAGCCACTCGCACTGCTTCTCAAGTCCATGTCTGATGATGCGGCTCCTGTTGTTTTTCGCTTTCTCGTAATCCGGCCAGGATATCATCTCCAGCCAGCAACGGCAGGGTATCGGTAACATGTTGGCCTCCACTCCAAGTATGAGGCGTGAGTGGCAACGATCGAGCGTTTCGAACCGTGGAATAATCGACAGCGATGTCGGACGGGAAAATCCGGCTGATTCCACCGGAGCGTTGCCGGATGGCACAAGCATGACCGTTCCGGAAAGGAAGGCCGAATCGGGTCGCCGAATGGTTGGATCGGAGAAACCGACGATCGCGGCCATTCTGGGAGCGAACGTGACGGTATGCCCTTCGATGCAGCGGATCATCCCATCAGATGTTTTTATAAGATCGCCGATGGCAAGCATGTCTTCCGACATGACGTTTATGATTCCATTGTCTATGGGACTGGTACCGAACCGTAATGACGGATACATTCCTGTCATTTCGTCAAGCCATCGTGCGGCCTTGCGGGTGATGGTTTTTCCGGCCACGCCATAGGCGCCGCCGAAGCCGTCGTCCAACGTATATGCCTGCATCCAGTACCGCAGCGCGGAGAAAACGGTCCTGCGTTCGAAGGCTTCGTGGTTTTCCCCGTAGATGTGGGAAACTCCCAGATCGTCCGCCATTGAATCAATGAGTCTGTCCGGCATGATGCGCTTCCTTCAATATCTCGACCAGTGTCCGCCCGGCGGTTTCCCTGTTCAGGCTCCTGGAGGCCTCGATCGCCTGTTCCGCGCCGAGCGCCGCGAATGTCTGGCATACCAGCTGTCGCCAGATCCATTCCCCGGCGCCGTTTCCGTACGGGATTCTACGCGATAGCACATCTGACGTGAATTCCAGCGCCTTGCCGGACAATCGTCCTCCGATGAGTTCGGATAGGCGGCCGGCCAAGGCATGTGTCTTCTTCGGAGAAGGAGCGTCATCGGGAATCTTCACGTCCGTGGAAAGAATGAGCCGGCATCCGTCTGGCTTGCCTTTTATGGCGATGTTATCGGTCGGAATGAGAAAAGCTTTGTTCCAGAAGGCTGCATCGCGTCTTATTCCCACGTCGATTCCCTCGACGGGGACGACGAATAGCCCACGGCGCTCCTGCGCCATGCGCGACAGTCTCCCGCCGTTGACGGGGACGGCGTTCCTGCCGCCATCGACGAGGTAGGTCCGTCGAGGTGACGCGTTATCGAACATATACTTCAGGTCCTGCATCTCGGTCGCGTCCATCCGGTCTCGGGTGAAGGCCAAAGCGTCTGCGATGCGTTCCGCGAAGCATGCCGGGACAACAAGGATGCGGCATACGGCTATCGTGGCCGCGAGCCCTTTCGCCAGCATATCCACGCCATCCTCCGATTCGATGCGCGAACGAAAGCCCTGTGACACGAGGTTGTCCTTGATCGTCTGAACGATCATGGAAACGAGCTCGTCTTCCGTCTTCCCCTGCCGGATGACGAGCTCCTTGTCCGGACCGTCGTCCGCCGCTTCGACGGTACACGCCATCCGGCGGGCCCGCCGTCCGATTCGCACGGTGCCTGTCGTCTCGCCCAGATCGGACGACGTGTAAATGAGCCTTCGGACGTTGCCGGTGATCCCTATTCTAGGTGCCGTATGCACCTTCGAATCGTCGATGACGAATCCCGGTGCCGTGTCCGCCGCCGATGCTCCGAGCCGGAGCGTGCCGCCGCCGATGTCGAGATTGTTCTTGTCAAGCAGTATCGCGTCGGACCTGCCGTTCTCCCCTCTACGGTACCTGACGAGCACCTTGTCCGTGGGAGCGCCATCGTAAGTGATTCCACGGCACAGCCACTGCAGAGGGCTGCTATCTTGGCTGTGCCAGGAGACGTCAACCACCTCGTAGAACATGGGATGCTTCCTAAGCGATCCCGGTTCCGTGTCGACAAGCATCGAATCGCCGTTTCTGGGACGAGGGCTCCACCTAAGGAACACGAAATCGCAATCCACATCGTCCACATTGATTCTCCCAGCTTGCAATGGATGGCCGAAACCTTGCGGGAATGGTCTCCCGTAACGGAAGGATCGGTTGTCCGCAGGCCCTGGGAACACCCAATGGAACTCGTTGTTCCCTATGTAGTCCATGATTCTGCGCAGCTCGTAGAGCTTTCCTTTCGGATCCCGAAGGATTGCGCAGACCGACGCCCTTGAGTAATGGCCGAATCGGGGCTTTTCATATTTGCCCAGGTCGGCATCGGCCCGGACCGTCAGGCCATACGTTCCGGCTCTTTTCACAGTCGATGCGGCGGGACGACGCGTCGCGGCCATGATCCGTTCCGTGGGGAAAGGATCGAGACCGCGCGCGGGCGTCCTGGATACGAGCAGCGCGTTCCACGCCTGGAATCTGCTGGGTCGGATGAACAGGCAATCTCCCTCGAGCTCTTTCTGCGCCACGGTTCCGCCCTCCATGCCGATGAATCCAACTGCGCGCATGCCGGTCCTGAGCGAAGCGTTGTAGCCGATGTTCCTCGGCCTGTCGGTGTCAGCTCCGCTGTCATCAGCCATGTACGGCGTCTTGTACACGACATCGGACATGCGAAACAACGGCTCGTCCACGCCGCTCGAACGAAGAGTCGGCGGCCAGACGGGATGGGCCATCATGTCCACCTCCGAAAGGGCGTACCCATACT
>OGEU01001935.1_pt1 | contig 16056 bp, 11 predicted proteins | sample 1570651 | NCBI WGS metagenome assembly OGEU01 (sample SAMEA2582129, study PRJEB24529) | metagenome | biome: Human gut stool | place: China | collected 2011 | reverse complement strand
CAAAATTAGGGTCACAACCGTAAGTCATAAACCAAATTCACCTCTGTGTCCTCCGCGTCCTCTGTGGTGAAAACCTAAACAAGAACTAATAACCTTCATCTTTCTATCAATTCCAGTCATTCCGTTTTGGGGGCTATTTTACCCTTTTACCCTCTTTGTAGCTTCCTGTAACGCTTGTTTTGGACGAATTTTAAGTTGAAATGAACGAAAACAAAGTCCTATTAGACAGTATCAGAGAAGGAAGAAATGAATTGAAAGTTCCGTTTCGGACAGTTTATCTACATTTGCCTACAGAAAAACCAATCATTTGATATCATGAAAAAAGTATTATTGATTTCATTCGTAATCTTGTCTGTGGCTGCACAGATGACACATGCGCAAAAACAAGCAGTCATCAAGTTGACGGAAACAACGTTGATGCATGAAATGCGTGCCACTCCTTATCCTCTTGATAAAGCGGTGGTAAATGATCGTGCGGTTTCTTTCCAATGGCCGCTCTGTTCGGACATGAACTCGCAGGACAGTCCGTTGGATGGATTCGAACACAAAGTAAAGAAGGTAGATAAAACAAAGGTTACCTATCGGTTACGTTATTCGCAGGATGCTGGATTGAAGTCCGGAGTTGTTCAGGTGGAAACTCGTTGGCCGTTCTATAATCCGGAACAACCGCTTGCACCGGGTGTGTGGTACTGGCAGTTCGGTTATGTAGAAAACGGACAAGTGACTTGGGGAAGCACACAGCAAGTCACTGTAGAAGATCGTCCGGGCAAATTCTGTCCGCCTTCATTGAAAACAGTGTTGGCAAAACTACCTGCCGACCATCCGCGCGTGTGGATCATGAAGAACGAATGGAAGGACTTTATAAATCACAGCAAACAAAAGGCAGAAAGGCAATGGTATCTTGAACGTGCAGATCAGGTACTTCAGACTCCAATGAAATCAGTGAAAGATATTAATGTCTCGCAGGTGAAGAATCTGAAGAACGAGATGCAGATAAATTCATACCTCACTCGTGAAAGCCGTCGCATCATCGATGCGGAAGAGGGAAATACCGAAGCATTGATACGGGCCTGGTTGCTGACGCAGGATACTAAATATGCTGACGAAGCCATCAAACGGGTATTTATCATGGCCGACTGGGATAAAGATAAGAATGTGAAAGGAGATTTTAATGCTTCTAGCTTATTGTCTCTCTGCTCTATGGCTTATGATTCTTTCTACGACCGGTTGAATACATCACAAAAGAAAGCATTGCTGGAAGCCATCAAAAATAAAGGTGGTGAAATGTATGAGAACTTTAATAACAGGATGGAGAACCACATCGCCGACAATCATGTGTGGCAGATGACACTTCGCATCCTTACAATGGCGGCATTCAGTGTATATGGCGATCTGCCCGAAGCCAACACATGGGTGGATTACTGTTATAACGTCTGGTTAGCACGTTTCCCCGGATTGAACAAAGACGGTGGCTGGCACAATGGCGATTCTTACTTTACGGTCAACACCCGTACATTAGTAGAAGTGCCTTACTATTATAGCAAACTGACCGGTTACGACTTCTTTTCCGATCCTTGGTATCAGGGAAATATCATGTATACCATCTTCCAGCAGCCTCCTTTTTCCAAATCTGGAGGAAACGGAAGTTCGCATCAGAATGTGGCACGTCCAAACAGTATCCGTATAGGTTATTTGGATGCGCTGGCACGCCTTACCGGAAACACTTATGCCGCTGATTTCGTACGCCGTACATTGAAAGTGGAACCGGAATATATGAAGAAAGCCTTATTGAATAAGCCCGGTGATCTGGCCTGGTTCCGCCTGCAATGTGATAAACCTCTGCCGGAAGGTGAAGGATTGACAGCACTCCCTGCAGGATACGTCTTCCCCGCAACAGGACTTGCCTCTTTCCAGACGAACTGGGACAGAGTAGGTGGAAATGCGATGTGGAGTTTCCGGTCAAGCCCTTATGGTTCTACCTCTCATGCACTTGCCAATCAGAATGCTTTCAATACGTTCTATGGTGGAAAACCATTATTTTACAGTAGCGGACACCACATTGAGTTTACCGACGTACATAGTATGTTGTGCCATCGTGCCACGCGTGCTCACAATACGATTCTGGTGAACGGTATGGGACAACGTATCGGTACGGAAGGATATGGATGGATTCCCCGTTATTATGCCAGCGAGAAGATCGGGTATGTGCTGGGTGATGCTTCCAATGCTTACGGAAAAGTGATTTCACCGCTTTGGCTGACACGCGGCGAACAGTCGGAGGTGTATTATACGCCCGAAAATGGCTGGGATGAGAACCATGTGAAAACTTTCCGCCGTCACATTGTCAATTTGGGAAAGACAGGACTCATCTTTATCTATGACGAACTCGTGGCAGACGAACCTGTAAACTGGAGTTATTTGCTGCATACCACAGAAAATCCCATGACAGTGGATAAATCGAATCATCGCTTCGTGCATATTCAAGCCACGAACCGCGGAGGAGCATCAGACGCTTATCTTTTCTCCACCGGAACATTGCAGACAGATACGACGAGCCGTTTTTTCTATCCGGCAGTCAACTGGCTACGTGCTGATGACAAAGGGGTGTTCAAGAAGTATCCTAATCACTGGCATTTCACCGCTACATCGGAAAAGGCACAAGTATATCGTTTTGCCACTGTCATCAATACACATGCACTGAAATATCCTGCCAAAGATCCCGAAATCTTGTCCGACGGACGTATCAAAGTGGGCGGATGGCTGATCAGTGTTAACCTGAAATCCGACGGTGCTCCTTCATTCTTTATCCGCAGCACTCAAGAGAAGGTGAATATCACTTATAAAGGTGAAGCTACTGTCATCAATGAGGATGGGTACGAAACGGTAATGAGGGATACAGTGCCCGAACTGGAAATCTGATCAATGAACATGAAAGATACGAATATATGAGACACTCTACTTTTAATATGAGAACTATATGTCTGTTGGCTGCATTATCGGGCATAACCGTCTTGTCGGCACAGACTCCCGGTAAACCCCGTGTACAGACTTCGGCAGCTCCGGAGGAAACTACGGTTTACAAGTCCGGCGGAAAAAAGCAGGAAACAGCAGTTGCGACTTCTTCAAAAAAGGAGGAGGATAAACGCCAATCCGGCAAAGAGAATACAGGAAAGAAAGCGGCTGCCTTTGATAGTCAACGCTATCTGGCACTGAAAACGAATGTAATATATGATGCTTGTGCTTTGCTGAACCTTGCCGTGGAAATGCAGGTGCATAAAAAGATCACGGTAGAGTTGCCGTTGACTTGCAGTTTGTGGGACTTGGGGGATAAGCACGGCGTGCGTACGGTAGCATTGCAACCTGAAGCCCGCTGGTGGATAGGAAATGAAACAGGACGGGGACACTTTGTCGGACTGCACGCTCACATGGCATGGTTTAACGTGAAGTGGAACGATGACCGTTATCAAGATACTGATCGTCCGCTGTTGGGAGCCGGAATAAGCTACGGTTACAAACTCCCTCTTTCCAAACACTGGGGAGCGGAATTTAATCTGGGAGTGGGATATGCCAACATGAAGTATAACACCTATTATAATGTAGACAACGGCGCACAGCTGGATACGCGTGTCCGTCATTACTGGGGGATAACCCGTGTGGGAGCATCGTTGGTCTACCGCTTCTAACCTTAGATAGGAACATACATATAAATAAGATAACAATATGAGAAGAAATTTATATATACTGGCACAGTGCACTTTCTTGTTGTTCATCACCCTGCTGGTGAATGGATGCAGCCTGCACGAAGAACCGGAAATGACTCCCGAAGGAGAACTGGGAGTGGACCCGACAGCTGTAACACTCAACCTTAATCTGGCAATGAATCTAAGTTTGGCAGAAAGAGCACCGGTGACCATCACCCGTGCGTCGGAAACCAACTATCTGCGTCGTTTCATCGTAGAAGCCTATCTGGATAGACAGGTGGCGGCACGGCAAACGGTATATGAAGAGGATTTTAACCGTGCCAGTCTGTCTGTTAGTATGAAGCTGCACGCCCGTAATTACCGCATCCTGGTGTGGGCCGATTATGTGAATGCGGAGACACCGGAACAGGGACTTGTTTACGATGCCAAGAATCTGGCTTTTATCCTTCCTGCCGGAAAGTATATAGGGAATAGCCGCTATAAAGATGTTTTTGCTGCTTCTGCTATGGCAGACCTGACTTCTTTCCGCAATCATTGGGGAGCTGAAACAAGTCTTGACGTTGAACTGTATCGTCCTGTAGCACGCTATGAACTGGTGGCTAAAGATGTGGCAACGTTTCTCAATAAACTGTCCACAGGCGGACTGAAAGGTGAAAGTTTTACCGCTCGTGTGAAGTACAGTGATTATTTGCCTACCGGCTACAATTTGTGGGACGATGTACCCAAGAACTCGCTCATGTACATGGAATATAAAGTGGCCTTTGAACGCCCTGCCGATGGTACGAAAGAACTGAAACTGGGATTCGACTATGTGTTGACCGATGTCGGAGAAACCGTTTCCATCCCTGTAGAGCTCGAAATCTTGAATGAGAAGAATGAAGTGCTGGCACGTACAGCTTTCCGTATTCCTTGTGAACGGGGCAAAAACACAACGGTACGCGGTAACTTCCTGACTTCCGATGCTAATGGAGGAATAGGGATCGACCCCGATTATGACGGTGATCTGGAGGTAGACCTTGGAGAATTATAAAATAGATAAATCAATTAAGAATTGCTTAACCATAAAACAATTAAGATCATGAAAAAGAACTTATTTTATTCGCTAATGGCTTTGTTCGTAGTGCTTTTTGCATCCTGTGGACAAGAAGAAATCGTTTCGGACAACGGAACAGAAATCAATGCTCCTGTTACTATCTCTGTACAGGCTCCTGTAAATAACGTCTTTAGCCGTGCGGTTACCATCCCTGACGGTTATACGATGCAATGTATCATGCAATTACTGAATGCTGATGGCAATAAGATAGGCGATCAGGTAACTAAACCGGTTACAGACGGTAAGGTATCTTTCACTATTTCTGTAGATGAACAAAAAGAAGTGTCGAAAGCATTGTTTTGGGCTGAATACGTGCCGGAAAGTGGTGCCGCTAATAAAGTATATAACACTGCTGATTTGAGAGTAGTAGGATATAATACTGCGTCATTCGATCTGACAAATGATGCGTTGATGGCAGCCAGCGACGCTTTCTGCGGAAAATTGGAAACGATTGGTAATGCCAGTGTGACATTGAAACGCCCGTTTGCTAATGTGAGCGTAAAACCGAAGAATCCGGAAGTAGCTGCGGCAGCTAATAAACTGGAAATAAAATATAACGCTTTGAGCGGATATGATATTTTAGAGGGTAAATGTTCTGCTACAACTCCTGTGACTTATACAAATGCAGGTTTTGCTTCTGCGGATGGCAATTGGTTCGCTAATTTCTTTTTTGCTCCTTCAAATGTAAGTAAATTTACAGAAGAAATAACCATGGCATTGAGTGGCGGATATAGTAAAGAGATTAAAATACCGGCAAATACATTACCTTTGGATGCTAATATGCAGGTTATGGCTAAATTTGAAATCGGAGATGGAAACTTTGACATTGAAGTAGGAGTGGATCCGGATTATGAAGCATTGGAAATGAAAGTTGGTAGTTATATCAATGCCGAAGGTAAAGTGGTACGTGATGCAGCGGATGCTGTCGGTATTGTTTTCAAGATGGAGGCTATTGGTAGTGATGTGCCGGCTAATTATCCTGTAGCACTTCAAGGTAAGACAATTGCCGGATATGCGGTAGCGATTGAGAATGTGGCGACTGCTCGTCAGACTCTTAATACTGAATTATTGACTACTTTGGCTGAAACAGCTGCAGGTATGACAAATGGTACACAGACTACGGACGTTTTATTAACAGGTCTTGGAGATGTTGCCTTTAAAACAACTTATGAGAAATGGGTGGGAGAACATGCTCCTGATAGTGAGAATTTGAGTGCATGGTATATTCCTACATTGTCGCAATTGAGTGCGTTTATGAGTACATTGTTTACTATGAAAGAGATACCAGCTACTGGTAGTGAGGACTTCAGAAACATGTCGGAGTTTGAATTTGTCAATGGCAAGATTTTTGGTTAGTGAACAATAAAAATGGAGAAAAATGCTTCTAGTACTATCAATAACCAAGGTAATGTTTCTGGTGTACGTATTAATGTAGCTGATGGTGTTGTTACTAATGCACAAGAGGCGGGTATCAGTGTTAAGACAGCTCTTAATCAACAAGCTCTTTGCCGCCCAATGATTACAATCTTTAAATAGTCACTGAATATTCGACCTTACTCAATAGAAATTCAAGGAAAGTGGGATCCCCCCATCCCGCTTTACCTTCTTCTTACATTGAAACTTTTGAAAATAGCCCTCTAATCTTATACCAAGAAAAGAAAATAATATGCACACCACATTTCGCCTATCGGTTTTTCTTTTGTTCATGGTACAGTTGTTCTGTAGCTGTACATCTGACTCGCTGCCCGAACCGGACAGTACGCAGCCAGAGACGCCTGCCGGAATTCCCGATGCCTATCAGGATAAAATACGAACGCAACCTTATCCCAAAGCAGATAATGAATTGTATCTGAATCCTGCTCCTCTTATTGTTCCTCAAGCCATGAAGACGGGCGAAAGACTGCAATTTTCCCTTTCACGTACTGAAGATTTCAGCAGTTCCGAAACGCTACTTTCCGAACCGCAGGAATGGTGTATGTATAATCTTCATCGTCGTTTGGAGGTCGGCACATGGTATTGGCGCTTTCGTTCCACCAATCTTAATGGAACTACGCCCGGTGAATGGAGTGCTATCTATCGTTTCGAAGTAAAGAATGATACACCGGAATTTGTAACACCTCCTTTTCAGACATTCTTAGCAAATGCTCCCCGTCTGCATCCTCGTATTTACTGTTTTTTAGACGACCGTATCGGAGAGGCTCGTAACCGTGTCACTTCACACCCTGAATATGCAGAACTACAAAGTCGTGCTTCACAGGCATTGAAAGCCGAATACACCGGAATGACTGATTTATATAGCCGTGCAGAAGAGCTCCGGCAACATGCCACTTATCTTTATCAGGCCTATCATTTAACCCAAAAAGAAATTTATGCCGAAAAGTTACGCCAGCTTCTCGAAGCGTTGATTGTCGCTCCCCCTGCTGATGGACAGCTTTTTGCATCCAACTTTACTGCCAGCAACATCGCATGGTGTCTTGTTGCAGCTTACGATCTGCTTTATAATAACTTGTCTGCTTCCGATCGTACTGCTGCCGAAGAACTGATGATGCGTGTGGCACGTTACTATTACAAGGTAAATTGCGGTTTTCAGGAAAACCATCTCTTTGATAATCATTTTTGGCAGCAGAATATGCGCATCCTCTTTCAAGTGGCTTTGTCGCTTTACGACAAACCGGCCTATTCTTCCGAAGTGCTGCCCATGATGGAGTATTATTATGAATTGTGGACAGCCCGTGCTCCTGCTTCCGGTTTCAATCGCGACGGTATATGGCACAATGGTACCGGTTATTTCAGTGCCAATATCTTGACTCTGGCATATATGCCGTCTCTTCTTTCATTTATCAGTCGGTACGATTATCTATCGCATCCGTGGTATCAGAATGTCGGACGCTCGCTGGTTTATACTTGTCCGCCGGGATCGAAAAGCAACGGCTTTGGTGACAGTAGTGAAAAGGGGAGTGAACCCAACCGTTTGGTTGCTGCCTTTGCTGACTATCTGGCGTGTGAAACGGGTGATTCGTATGCCGGATGGTATGCCGGAGAATGTCGGGACCTGTTGCGTCGGGATTATGAATTGCGTCTTTACCGGATGTGTACCGATCAGGATTACAATACAACTTTTCCTGCCGGGGCTGATAAAATGGTATGGTATAAAGATGCTGGTGAAGTAGCCATGCACAGTGCTCCGGAAGATACGGGAAAGGATCTTGCACTCTCGTTCCGTTCCAGTACATTCGGGTCCGGCAGTCACACTACTGCCAGTCAGAATGCTTTTAACCTGTTGTATAAAGGTGTCGATGTGTATCGCAGTACGGGTTATTATCAGAATTTCAGCGATGCTCATAATCTGATGTCCTATCGCCATACGAGGGCGCATAATTCACTGTTGGTAAACGGCATCGGGCAACCTTATTCTACCGAAGGTTATGGCAGTGTGACGCGTGCTATGGGCGGACAGCATATCAGTTACTGTTTGGGAGATGCTTCACATGCTTACAGAGGTATCAGCAATGACCCGATGTGGGTTGGCTACTTCAAGCAGGCAGGTATTGAGCAGACGCCTGAAAATGGATTCGGTGCCACTCCGTTGACTAAATACCGCCGACATGTGTTGATGCTTCATCCTCATACGGTGATTGTGTATGATGAACTGGAAGCATCGGAGGCTGTCCGCTGGGAGTGGCTGTTACATAGTCCTACGGAATTTAAGATGGATGCGACAAAGAAAACGTTGTCTACAAATAATAAAATCAAAGGATGGATGGCTGTGACACAACTTTTTGGAGGACATGTTTTTACGCTATTCCAAACGGACCGTTTCGTAGTGCCGCCCGCCATCACCGGAGCGGAGTATCCCAACCAGTGGCACTTGACTGCACGGGTTGACGGTTGTTCTGCCACCCGTTTCCTGGCTATTATTCAGGTAGGAGATGAGGCTGTTTCTATTATTAACCGTGACGGTGATACCTTTAACGTAGGCGACTGGACGATCAAAGCGGTTTTGGATGCTTCCAAGGCACCGGAACTGACAGTGAGTCATCGCACCGAACAAGCAGTATTTAGTTATGGAACAGACAATCCTGCGTTGAATGGCAATTTTTACTCTCGACAATTTACGGGTTCCTCGTTGCTTTACGACGAGATAGACGGGGCTTATCAGGTGGTAGAAATGACCGACCGGAGTCCTATATCTACCCGGGTAGTAAATCAATGATAAACAATGAAATATAGTGAATATAAATAACAAACAGAATATGATGAAAAGTAGAATTATTTGCATTTTGTTGCTTCTTGTCGGTGCATCCGGCATTTATGCCCAGAGTTTGACCGTTACCGGTAAGGTGGTGGACAACGAAGGCTTGGAAGTGATTGGAGGAAATGTAACCGTGAAAGGAAAACAAAACACGGGTACCATTACCGATATCAATGGTAAATACACCATTACCGTTAGTGATCCGCAGAAAGATGTCTTGGTTTTCTCTTTTATCGGACTGGAAAATATGGAAGTACCCGTGAAAGGAAGGAAACAGATTGATGTGACCATGAAGGCTGCGTCGGTATTGTTGGATGAGGTGGTAGCTATCGGTTATGCAACGGTAAAGCGTAAAGACCTGACCGGTTCCGTGGCTTCTGTGAGAAGCGACGATTTGCTCAAAGTTCCTTCGTCTGATGTAACCCAAGCCTTAGCGGGACGTATGGCAGGGGTACAGATTATACAGACAGACGGTCAGCCTGGTGCTACGATGTCAGTGCGTGTTCGTGGCGGTATATCAATTACGCAAAGCAACGAACCGCTTTATATTATCGACGGATTTCCGACGGAAGATGGCATGTCCAGCCTTGATCCTGCCGATATTGAAAGTATCGACGTGTTGAAAGATGCTTCGGCAACAGCTATCTACGGCGCCCGGGGAGCGAATGGCGTAGTGGTAATCACCACCAAAAGCGGTGCGAAAAGTGAAGGGAAAGCGACTCTTACTTTCGATTCTTATGTCGGTGTGCGTACGCTTGCCAAGCGGTTGGATGTATTAAGTGTAGAGGAATTTGTGTTGGCGGATTATGAAAGAACATTAGGAGATGCTACTGATCCCGAGGAAAGTATGCGGTCATGGCAAAACCGTTATGGTGGTTTTGTCGATCTTCATGAAAACTATGGTAACCGTAAAGGTATCGACTGGCTGGACCGTACGATGGGACGCACTACCGTTACGCAAAATTACCGGGTAGGCGTCAACGGTGGTAATGATAAGTTGAACTACAATATGTCTTATGGTTACTTCAAGGATGAAGGTGCGATGGTATATAGCGGCAGCGACAAACATAATATTGCGCTTAGCGTGAAAAGCGAAGTGAATAAGCGGCTCTCCGTTACAGGACGTATCAACTTCGATTATCTGAAAGTGTATGGAGCAGGTGTTGCCGGAAACGGTACGAATGAAGGCGGAAGCAATGTAGATGCAAAGTTTAATAAAATGGTTCAGATTTTGCAATACCGTCCTACCATTGGTATACGTGGCAATGACCCGGATTTGTTGGCAGGAGAAGACCCTGTATTAAGCGATGCAGACGGAAACGTGATGCAGAACCCGTTGATTGCCGCAGCTGAAGAAAAGGATAATAAGGAAACACGTACTTTGCAAGCCAATGGCGGACTGACTTTCAAAATCATCAAAGGATTGACCTTCCGCAACAATACGGGTATGCGTTATCAGCTTTACCGCCGGGAACTTTTCTATGGCGACCAATCTATAATGGGAAGACGTAACGGTATTTACGGCTCTATCAGAAATACGGAGACCGGAAGTTTTCAGACTTCTAACGTCCTGACTTATGACAAACGTTTTCAGAAGAAGCATAAAGTGGTGGTACAATTGGGACAGGAATTTGTAAAACGCTGGACTCGTGTACTCGAATCCGGTGTCAGTGGGTTGCCTACCGATGAGTTCATTTTGGGAGATATGAGTCTGGGTACTCCATCCGTTGCTTCGTCCGATGAAAACTATGATGACAATCTGCTCTCTTTCTTCGCTCGTCTCAACTATGACTTTACCGATAAGTATTTGTTTTCCGCAACTTTCCGTGCGGATGGCTCTTCTAAATTCGGTAAGAATAATAAATGGGGATATTTTCCTGCCGTATCAGCAGCATGGCGTGTGGGTGAAGAGGATTTTATAAAGAAACTGAATGTTTTCTCCGACTTGAAATTCCGTATCGGATACGGTTTGGCGGGTAACAACAGAATCGGTAGTTATAACAGCCTTGCTTTGATGTCTTCCATCATCACAGCTATGGGAGATCAGCTTACTCCCGGTTATGCTTCCAAGCAGATACCGAATCCCGATCTGAAGTGGGAAGCGAACAAGACTTTTAATATGGGGGTCGATTTAGGATTTCTGAATCAACGTATCACCATTTCACCCGAATTCTATATAAATAGGAGTAGTAACTTGCTGCTTAACGCCCAGTTGCCTTATTCTTCCGGTTATCAGAGTATGTTGATTAATGCCGGAGAAACGAAGAATGTAGGTGTGGAACTGACTGTGAATACTGTGAATTTCTCTACAAAGAAGTTTAGTTGGAACACTACACTGACGCTGTCGCACAATAAAAATTCAGTGAAAGCATTGACCGGTGAGGCGGTGCAACTCTATGAAGCCAGGTTCGGCTTTAACCAAAACACTCATCGTATTGCTGTCGGAGAACCATTAGGACAGTTCTATGGTTACATCACCGAAGGGCTGTATCAGGTAGATGATTTCAATTATGATGCTTCTACGCAGACCTATACCCTGAAAGATGGGATACCTTATCATGGTGATAAAGGCCGGATTCGTCCGGGTATGTGGAAGTTTAAGAACTTGGCCGGAGACGATAATGTGATTGATGAAAATGATAAAACGGTCATTGGTAACGCTCAACCGAAATTCTACGGAGGATTGAACAACTCTTTTACTTACAAAGGATTTGATTTGAGTATATTCCTGACTTTCAGCTATGGCAACGAAGTGCTGAATGCGACCAAACTGGTTACCAGTAAGGTAGGTAGCTTGAACTACAACGCATTGGATGTGATGAATAGCTCTAATCGTTGGATGACCATCAATTCGGATGGACAGAAAGTGACAGATCCCGGAGAACTGGCTGCTCTGAATGCTGGTAAAACCGTAGCTGCTTATCATGATGCTCAACAAGGAGACAATTATATTCATTCATGGGCAGTGGAGGATGCTTCCTATTTGAAACTAAGTAATGTGACTTTGGGATATACATTCCCTAAAAACCTGATTGCAAGGGTAGGATTGAAGAACTTGCGTTTGTATGCCACCGGTAATAATCTCTTGACTTGGACTAAGTATTCAGGTTTCGATCCGGAAGTCTCTACGATGAAAAGCGGTTTGACACCGGGTGTTGACTTTGGGGCATATCCGCTTAGCCGTTCTTTTATTTTTGGTCTCAACGTAGCATTTTAATTCTTTAAATACATAGTAATCATGAAAAAGATACATCTATTATATGCCGTATTCGCCCTATTGGCAACAGGATTTTCCTCTTGTGAGGATTTGCTAACGGAAGAACCTAACTCAAAATATGACCGGGACCGCTATTTCGATTCGGAAGATAAAGCGGAAATGGCAGTGATGGGAATATATAGTTCATTGTCGGACTTTAATCATTATGGTTGGTACGAAATGGCTTCTCCTGCATCAGACGATACCTATTATACGGCTCGTACGCAGTCTGATAATCAGGTTCACGATATTGCACATTATCAGCTAAACTCCACGAATACGTGGATTGAAAGTATCTGGAAACTGAAATATGAGGGAATCGACCGGGCTAACCTCACCATTGACGGAATCTGTGGCATGACAGGATACGCAGAAAATACCCGTCTGAAAGCATTGGAAGCAGAAGCTCGCTTTCTGCGTGCTTTCCTCGCATTTGATTTGGTGAGATATTGGGGAGATGTGCCTTTCAAAACATCTTATTCTTCATCTTACGAATCTGCTTTTGGTGAACGTGTGGACAGGGAAGTGATTTATGACGAGATTATATCTGACCTTACTTTCGCTAAGAACAATCTGGATTGGGCAACTGCTTCTTCCAGTCCCGAACGAGTGACGCAAGGAGCTGCCCGTGCATTGCTGATGCGTGTCTATTTGCAGCGTGCAGGATATAGCCTTCAGTCGAATGGACAGTTGAAACGTCCGGAGGACAGTAAGCGGATGGAATATTTCGATGCAGTGATAGAAGAGTGGGAGGCTTTTGAAAAGAAAGGGTACCATGATTTTTATGACGGTGGTTATGAGGCACTCTTTAAAAGCTACTCGCAGGGGGTACTGAATAATAAGGAGAGTCTTTGGGAGATTGCTTTCTATCATTCGCAAGGACGTCGTAATGGTGGAGCATGGGGGATTTATAACGGTCCGCAGGTGGCGGAACCTACCGGAGTTTCTGTATCTGAATCAAGTCAGTATATGGGACGTGCCAATGGTTTCTTTATAGTCGTTCCCGAATGGCGTAACTTCTTCGAAGCGAGCGATAAACGTCGTGATGTCGCTATTTGCACCTATCGTTATACCTGGAATGGTACTAAAAAAGAGCATGTAAAAGAAGAAAGAAGCGCAGGTAGCTGGTATGTAGGAAAATGGCGCCGGGAATGGATGCCGAAAGAGTCGTGGAACAAGAATATCAATTATGCGGATGTGAACTATTGCCCTTTGCGTTATGCTGATGTGGTATTAATGGCTGCCGAAGCGTATAATGAAACGGGAACGGACAGACAGAAAGCATGGGATTTGCTGAATAGCGTACGTACACGTGCTGAAGCAACCTCTATTACAGAAGCGAATTATGATGAAATGATGAGCGTACGGAAAAAGACACATAACCTGACTTTCATCGACGACTCTACACCGGAAGGAAAGTTTCGTACAGCTCTTTACTGGGAACGTGGCTTTGAGCTGGCTTTTGAAGGACAACGCAAATATGATCTGATACGTTGGGGAGTACTGGGCAAGGCTCTGAAACTGTTTGGTGAGATCAGTTCCGTCAATCAGAAAGAGAACAAACCATATCCGGCTTACCGGAATTTTACGGAGGGTAAACATGAACTTTTCCCTATCCCTCTGAAAGAGATACAAAGTAATCCGAAACTCAATGGAATGAATAATAACGGGTATTAAGAAGACTCTCAATAGAATAGGCGACTGGAAAAATATACAAAAATAGTTTGCCAATTCAAAGAAAAGCCGTACTTTTGCAAGCCGATTATTATCACAAAAAGATAAGAGATTAATTCATAGCAAGTTAGTCGTCCTTTGTCCGGGGAAGACTAATAAGTGGTGAAGAATATTTTTAGTAGTAACATTTAAAAAACAAAATTAGAGTGGATACTTTAAGTTACAAGACCATTTCTGCCAACAAAGCAACTGTAACCAAAGAATGGGTTATTGTTGACGCTACAGACCAAACACTGGGTCGTCTGGGAGCAAAAGTTGCAAAATTGTTGAGAGGAAAGTACAAACCAAACTTTACTCCTCACGTAGACTGCGGTGATAACGTTATCATCATCAATGCAGACAAAGTAAAACTGACTGGTAACAAATGGAATGACAGAGTTTATTTGTCATATACAGGTTATCCTGGTGGTCAGAGAGAAATGACTCCTGCCCGTTTGATTACAAAACCGAACGGTGAAGAGAGATTACTGAAAAAAGTAGTGAAGGGCATGCTTCCTAAGAATATCCTGGGAGCTAAATTGCTGAATAACTTGTATGTTTACGCTGGTAGCGAACACAAACAGGCTGCTCAGAACCCGAAAATGATTGATATTAATTCATATAAATAAGATATAATGGAAGTAGTAAATGCATTAGGCAGACGTAAACGTGCTATTGCACGCATATTCGTAAGCGAAGGTACAGGAAAGATTACTATTAACAAGAGAGACCTTGCAGAGTACTTTCCATCAACTATTCTTCAGTATGTTGTAAAACAACCATTGAACAAGCTGGGTGCTGCTGAGAAGTATGACATCAAGGTGAACTTGTGTGGTGGTGGTTTCACTGGTCAGTCTCAGGCATTGCGTTTGGCAATTGCTCGTGCACTGGTTAAGATGAACGCTGAAGATAAAGCTGCTCTTCGTGCAGAAGGCTTCATGACTCGTGACCCTCGTTCTGTTGAACGTAAGAAACCGGGACAGCCGAAAGCTCGTAGAAGATTCCAGTTCAGCAAGCGTTAATGTGCTGCCTGATAGAGGAATATGTTTAGTATCTAAACTACTGGGACTCTGCTCATAGACTACCCAGCGGTTGGTTTAGAAAAAACAAAAAAGAAAGTAAACGATTTAAAGAAAAAACAAGATGTCAAGAACAAATTTTGATACATTATTGGAGGCTGGTTGCCACTTCGGACACCTTAAGAGAAAGTGGAACCCTGCAATGGCTCCTTATATTTTCATGGAACGCAATGGTATTCACATCATTGACCTCCACAAAACAGTTGCAAAAGTAGACGAAGCTGCTGAAGCTTTGAAACAGATTGCTAAATCAGGCAAGAAAGGTGTACGGTATCTGTTTGAGTGTAAAGCTGCTGACAGCAAAGCGCCTAAATATGTGCAATTTAGCGATCATATTATCGCGCCGCGTAAATCGAGCCACTTCCATATCTTTATGGGAAATACCTCGCAGGCAGCCTTGCTTGAAGAGATGGAAAACTGGCCTACCTATTACCCTTATCAGTTGAAGGGAGAAGAGGTTGTGGATGAGATGCTGCACCATTAATCCGGGCTAACCTTATCTGTACACACCCGTCACCAGTGGCGGGTTTTTTAATTCATAACCTTCTCTTTCCATCACCCGATGCATTCGTTAGCATATTGTATCGCAGCAAGTGCATGTGTTTTTTCAGGAAGAGGTTAACGTGTTCGCAGAGTATGGAGTTCTGAATTACTGGACGTATCTGGTGGGGGCTATTTTTATCGTGCTGGTACCGGGGCCAAATACGATATTTGTGTTGAAGAACAGCGTTGGTCGGGGAGTGAAGGGCGGTTATCTCGCCGCAAGCGGTGTGTTTATCGGTGATGCCGTGCTGATGTTTTTGGCCTATGCCGGTGTTGCCGCATTGATCAAAACAACGCCCGTTTTGTTCAACATCGTTCGCTATCTTGGCGCGTTTTATCTGCTGTACCTCGGTGCGAAGATCCTGTATGCAACACTGAAATCAAAAGCAAGCGATGCCGCGCCTGAAGAAGTCCCGTTT
>OGEU01001931.1_pt1 | contig 16095 bp, 12 predicted proteins | sample 1570651 | NCBI WGS metagenome assembly OGEU01 (sample SAMEA2582129, study PRJEB24529) | metagenome | biome: Human gut stool | place: China | collected 2011 | reverse complement strand
AAGGGGGTGCTTGCGGAGATATGGCGGTTACAAAGATTAAGCCTATTAAAAGCACGTTGAGCAAAGCCCTTGACTATATCCAAACTCCCGATAAGACGGACGGGAAAATGCTTGTGTCCTCTTTTGGCTGCTCCTATGAAACGGCAGACATTGAATTTGAATATACCTTGTCGCAAGCTCTCCAAAAGGGCAACAATTTAGCCTTTCATCTGATACAGTCCTTTGAGCCGGGGGAAGTGGATTATGAAACCGCCCACAAAATCGGAAAGCAGCTTGCCGACGCGGTAACAAAAGGGCAGCATGAGTATGTATTGACGACGCATATTGACAAAGGACACGTCCATAATCACATTATTTTCTGCGCGGTCAATTTTGTAGACCACCACAAGTATAATTCCAATAAGCGTAGTTATTACGGCATACGGAACATGAGCGACAGGCTGTGCCGGGAAAACGGCTTATCCGTCATTGTCCCGAAAAAGGGAAACAAGGGAAAGAGCTATGCAGAGTATCAAGAGGAAAAAACGGGAACCAGTCGGAAAGGCAAGCTGAAAATCGCCGTTGACGCACTCATTCCCCAAGTGTCCAGTTTTGAGGAATTGTTACAACGGCTGCAAGCTGCGGGCTATGAGATAAAGCCGGGAAAATATGTGTCCTGCCGCGCTCCCGGACAGGAACGCTTTACCCGTCTTAAAACCCTCGGCGCAGACTATACAGAGGAAGCCATAAGGGAACGCATAGAGGGCAAACGCGCCCGCGCTGCGAAAGCTCCCCGCGCAGATCGCGGCGGCGTTAGTCTGCTTATCGACATTGAGAACAGTATCAAGGCGGCGCAGAGCAAAGGCTATGAACACTGGGCGAAAATCCACAATCTGAAACAGGCAGCTAAGACCATGAATTTCTTGACGGAGAATAAGATTGAACAGTACGCGGATTTAGTCAGCCGGATTGAGGAAGTGGCGGCAGAAAGCGAACAGGCGGCAGACGTATTAAAGGGCGTTGAAAAGCGGCTTGCAGATATGGCGGTGCTGATGAAGCACGTCGCCACTTATCAAAAGACAAAGCCTGTCTATGACGCATACCGCAAGGCAAAGAACAAAGAGCGATACCGCGCCGGACATGAGCGCGATATTATCCTCCATGAAGCTGCGGCAAAGGCACTCAAAACGGCGGGCATTACAAAGCTCCCCAATCCCGCCACGCTGCAAAAGGAATATGAAGCACTCCAAGCGCAGAAAGAAGCCCTTTACGCCGATTATGGCAAGCTGAAAAAGAAAGTCCGGGAATATGACGTTATCAAGCAGAACATAGACAGCATTTTGCAGACAGGAAAGCAGCCGGAACGGGGCAAGGAAACAGAGCGCGGATAAACAGGCGCAAAAAAAGACAGGACGCGGAAAGCCAGTAATGACCTCCCGCGCCCTGTCTTTTTGTGGGTGCTGATTTTGGTATGTTACGCAGTAGAAAGCTGTTTTTAAGGGAAAAGGTATTCTGTATCGCCTAAGTGATTTTCACGCGCTGCAAGCCCTGTAAATCAAGGCTATTTTCGCCCTTATCGCGTAACAAGGGCGCGTCGTTTTCTCATGCGCTCCGCTGCCTGTCTGTTCGTGATACGCTTGCGGCAGTCCGGGCAGTATTTGACGCTGTTTGACTTTGATACAAAGAACGTGCCGCATACAGTACAACGCTTTTTATCCTCGGTCTTAAAAAGCTCGGCATACAGGAGCTTATCAAGGGGAAGTACGGCAATCCGAAACCATTTGCAAAGCAGCGAATAAGAGATAAGCTGCGGGCATACGCACTCGTCCCCGTCGTCAAGCAAAATACAATGTCCGTTATCGCAGTTGCAGCACTCCCGGCGCACAAGGGAATTGACTTTCCGACTTTGGGGCGGCGAAAGCCGCTTTATACTACTCATACTTCCTCTGCGGCGTAAATGGTAAGCTCCGCAAATTCTTCCTCATTCAGCGCGTCCACTTTGGAAAGGGCACGCTTTGCCAGTTCCCGCATATCCGCGTCCATGTAGGGCAGCGCGGCGTTGATGTTCTCCGTAAGCTGCGCCTTGCTTCCCTCATGGTAAATGCTCAAAAGGTTTGTTTCCTCAACGGTAAATCTGTTCATGCTCATACCTCCAAATCGTGATTTTTTGTTTTCGCTGCGGCTTTCTTCTGTGCCTTTTCCTTATCCGCTTTAAGCTGCGCCCGGATAGAGGGCTTCTTTTCCGGCTTGCCCTTGCCGCGCTCCTTATCGGCTTTGACCGCGTTAGCCAGGTCAACAAGGGAAATCGTTTCTCCCGCCTTAACCTTTGCTTCCAGTTCGTCAACGGTCGGCGTATTGTTGATAATCCCGTCAATCATGTTTTCGTTTTGCTCGGTGGTCTGCTCGGCAGCTTTCAAGGGATTTTCCCGCTGCTCGGCTGCTATGGCAAACGCCCGCGTACCATTTCCCATGACTAAATATTTTCCGTCGTCGGATTGATGGTGAAAGCCATATCCGGCGGCTTCCATTTGTTCGCGGCTCATATCGGTTACATAGAAAGTACCGCGCGGCGTTTTGATTGTTTCGCCTGTTTCCAACTCGTCGGGCGTAAGCTGCTTCTGCTCCTGTAAAAACTCCGGCACATTCTTATAGCCGAAGCTGTCTACATAGTGGGCGGCGTCCTGCCCGTTCTGATGAAGCACCACCACGTCGGAAACGGAAAGGCTGTGTCCCTTAAAGTCTTTGGGGTGGTCGATATTGAAACGGGTATAAATATCTTCAAGGGAAGTCCCCGGCGTAAGCTCTGCGGAATAGACAAGCTCATAGTTCGCCTTATCAACCACATTTCCCGTCGCCTGCAGGCGGTCGTATGGCTCAAAGCGCAAGTCCCGCGTTTCGTCGCCATGCTTTAGCTGATAAATGGAAAAGGTGCCTTTGTCCTGTTCGGCGGTCTTAGCGGTTTCCTGTGCCTTTGCGTAAAGCTCCTTGACCTGTCCCTCGGTCAGTTCGCCGCTTTTGAGTTGCCCCATAAGCTCGCGGCATTTCTGGGGCGTTCCTGTGAAAAGTACCGCGCCCATTTTTGCCCGCCCGTTTTCCTGCGTTACATAGGCTTGCAGCAGATAGGCGTTCTCTTTCCTGTCGCTGTAAGGATTGCGGCGCACCCGGTAAATTGTTTCCGGGGTAAAGGCTGCTTTCTCCTGTGTGGGGGCTTCCTGTTTCGGCTGCTCCGGCGCGGCGGTTTTCTCTTTGTCCGGCTGCTCCTGTCCGGCAGTCTGCTCCTTATCCTGCGCCTTTGAAAGCTCCGCTAATGTTTCGTCAATGGAATTGATAATCTCGGCGGCTGCGCTGCGGATTGTTTCAAGGGAGCTTTTCAGTTCGGAAAGCTCGCGGCCGCTGCTCCACCCGGCGACGTACCCAAAGGAATAGTCTGACGTATCAAGCCCGTAGTGTTGGCAGACGGTATAAGCGACGCTTTCCGCTTCGACTTCGCGGGTACGCCTGTCAATATGGGGCTGCTGTTCGTTCTCCGGCGCGTTCAAATCTATATCGTGCAGCTTTGCGTGTGCGATTTCATGTATCGCCGTTTTCAAGGTTTGAATCTCGCTCATGCCCTCGTCAATGGCAATGCGCTTGTCCTCCAAATGGTAGTAACCATGAGAGCTACCCGGTATCTGCTCAAAGCCAATAGGAACGGGGGAAGTCTTTTCAAGGGCAGCGAAAAAATCCTTGTATTGTTCCACGTTGCCCGTCAGCTCATAGGTAAGGGCAGGAAGCTCCTTTCCCTCGGTCTGTGAAATATCAAAGACAGATACCACACGAAAAGCGGGTATCTTGATTTCTTTTTCTTCGGTAACAGGTTTCCCGTCCTTATCGAAAACAGGCTTTTGGGTGTCCGGGTCGATTTTTTCCACCTGTTTCTTGACGGTAAACGGGGACGGCGCAAGTATCTTGATAGCTTTTTCTCCCGGCTTTACATGGCGGTCAAATTCCTTTTCCCATTGTTTATAGCCTTTCACAAGGTTGCCGCCCTGCATGGCGATAAGGATTGTATTGTTAAGGCTGTAATCATGGAATTTTGACATGGTACGCAGATAATCGGCGTAACGGTCGCTTTCATACAGTCCTAAAATTCCTTGTTCCAGTCGGTCGGTAATCTCTTTCATTTTATCGGCGGGCTTTTCAGAAGATAGGATAATCGGGAGAACCGGGGGCTGCTCTGTGGCGGCGGTTTGTATGGCTGCGGAAGCGTCAAGGTCTGCCTGTTCCTTTTCCTGTACTGGCGGCTGCGGCGTTACCCGGTATTCCTCCGGCACGTCGCGCCCGTCGTACCATTCTGTAAAGGTGTTGCGGTTGTTGTAGATATAGCCCTTTTCGGTAAACATACCGCCGTCGTTAATGGAAGCGTCCCGCCCGTATTCCTCATACATGAAATATTTTTTTGCTTCTTCGGGCAGCTCCAACTCGTCCAGTTCTTCAATCAGATAATGCCCGTAATCTTCCTCACTCTGTACGGACGGGTAAAGCCAGTAACAGTCAAGGTTTTGTGCAAGGTTGATGATGTCCTGCAAATCCCTTGTATGGTCGCCGTATGTGATAGCCGCAGCAAATTTTTTCCGGTCGTCGTCAAACTGCATTTTCAAAAGCTCGCCTAAATAGTTCAGCTCGTCAAGGCTTTCAAGCTCGGTCAGTTTTCCTGCCAGTCCCGCAATAGAGGACTGGTATTCTGTGATGTGCAGCTCCCCGTAGTTTTTGCCGTCAATCCCGATACGGTCAAAGACTTCTTTCAAATGTTTAGCAGTCGTGGGGAATGATACCCATTCGCCCGCAGGTCTGCCCTCGGTGTACTTTCCAAGATTAGAAAGATACCCGCTTAAAATCGTTTCTGCCATGCGTTCACTCCTTTCTTTCTCAATCATGCGGTGCATAAGTTCGTAGTCCTCCATGCTCATGCTCCCGTCAAATAGATAGGGGTCGGGTTCTTCGCCGTCCCGGTAGCCTTTTTCAGAGAAAGGCAGCCCCGCAGCGTGGGCGGCGGCTCTTGCTTCCTCGATAAGCTCCGGCGGCAGCCTGTCGTCGTGGGCTTCGATAAATTCCCCGATATTGCTATATCCGTTTTCGTAATGGTGGCGCACTCCTGCGGTCAGCTCGTCAAGGCTCATATCCTCGCCAAGATAGCCGGAATAATAGCCGTTTACCACAACGGCGGCAGGGTCAGCCTGCTTGATTTCCTCCATGCGGCTTCTGTCCTCCGGGTAAAGGTAGTCGCCCATTTCAAGGGAAAAATGCTCGGCGTTCCAAGAACGTCCCGTTTTCCAAAACGCCACCCAAGCGATACCGTCCCTTAATTCTTCTTGATAGTCCTTTACGGTGTCCCGTAAACTTTCCATGTGTAACCTCCTTTCCAAACGGCAGCGCGGACGCTGCATTTTCCGGTTTCATCATTCAGTACCCCGCGCCCGCGTTTTTGCCAAAAATTTTAGATATTTTTTCAAGATTTCAGAGGGTTTGGGACACTTCCCAACAAGCAAAAATCCCCGCCGTTCTCGGTAGAGAAAGCAGGGATTTTACGGAAAAGGGTACTCTTTTCCTATGCTTGCTATTCAGTTATTTTTTCTTCGGAAGCTCCACCCGGTAGTTGACGTATTTCCCGCCCGTATCAGCTAATACGATAGTTCCGTCGTAGGTTTTGCCCGTCTTTGGGGAATAGAGCTTCTTCACGTTTACTTTGCCGGATTTTAAGAGCGCGGCGGCAATCTTCGTGGTAAAGGCTACTTTTCGTTCTTCAAAGAAACGGTCATTTTTCCACATGGTAAAGATACATTCTTTATTGCTGCAATAGTAGTTTTTCTTTCCCTCATAGACAGGAGAACCGCAGCGGGGGCAGCTTCCCAACGCTTCCCGTTCCGGCTTGAACATCTGCGCTTTATCATCAGAAAGAAACGGATAGGTCTTTACCAGTTCTCGCGCCATATCCTCGATACCCTCCATAAATGCGGCGGGGTTTGCCTTGCCTTTTGCAATCTGCGTCAGATTGTTTTCCCATTCTGCGGTAAGCTGCGGGCTTGTCAAAGTGTCCGGTAGGACGCACACAAGGTTGATACCGTCTTTTGTGGGAAGTAGCTGCTTGCCTTTTCGCTCCACAAAACCGCCCTTTACCAGTTTTTCAATGACGGCGGCGCGGGTGGCGGGAGTTCCAAGCCCTTTGCGTTCTGCGTCCGGGTCGGTGTCCTCGCTTCCGGCGTGCTCCATAGCAGAGAGCAGCGACGCTTCGTTGTGAGGTTTTGGCGGTGTTGTGTCATGCTCCGTTACCTTTGCCGCCGGTTTTTCAAAGGTCTGTCCCTCGGTAAATGGCGGCAGGGTCTTTTCTGTGTCGCTGTCTGCGTCGTCCGTTTCGGGCTTGTTCTTTAAGGCTGCCCTGTATTTTCGGTCAATCTCTTTCCAACCCTCACAAAGAATGGTCTTGCCCCTTGCGGTAAAGGACTGTCCGGCACATTCAAAAACTGCTGTAACCGCTTCAAAGGTATGCGGTACAGCGGTCGCCGTGAGCAGACGCGCCCCGGCAAGGGTAAGGATATTCCTTTCACTTTCCGGCAGCGCAGCAAGGTCGGTCTTTGCAAGCTCCATAGTCGGTATAATAGCATGGTGGTCTGATACCTTTTTACTGTTCAGAACCTTTCCAAGCTCCGGCGTGAAGTCTTTTCCCGCCATAAAAGAAAATTTCCTATAAAGCAGCTTGATAATGCCCGCCGCTGTGTCGCCCATGTCGTCGGTCAGAAATACGCTGTCTGTTCTCGGATAAGTAAGAAGTCTTTTTTCATACAGGGCTTGTGCAAGGTCAAGGGTCTGCTTTGCGGTATAACCGAACAGGCGGTTTGCTTCCCTTTGTAAAGAAGTAAGGTCAAAGAGCTTCGGCGGGGCTGCGGTCTTTTTCTCTTTCACAAGGGAAGTACAGACTGCCCGCAACGCTTCGCAAGCAGCTTTCAGCCTGTCAGCTTCGGAACGGTCAGACAGTTTTTCACTTGCAGCTTCCGCGCCGGATAAGGCAAGGCGCACATGGTAGTATTTTTCTTTCTTAAATGTGGTAATCGCTGCGTCCCGGTCAACAAGCATTTTTAAGGTCGGGGTCTGTACGCGTCCCATGTTCAAGGTATGATTGTAAAGGACAGAGAAAAGGCGGGTGGCGTTGATACCGATAAGCCAGTCAGCCTTTGCCCTGCACAATGCGGAAGCAAAGAGCGCGTCGTATTCTTCGCCGTTCTTCAGACGGGAAAAGCCCTCTTTGATTGCGCTGTCCTCCATAGAAGAAATCCAAAGGCGGCGCATAGGTTTCTTGCAGCCCGCCATTTCATAGACAAAACGGAAAATGAGTTCTCCCTCACGCCCTGCGTCGCAGGCATTGACGACTTCGGAAACATCTGCCCGGTGCATAAGCTCTTTTAGGGTCTTGAATTGTTTTTCTTTGTCAGAAGCAACGGTGTACTTCCATTCCTGCGGTAAAATCGGTAAGCTGTCATAGCTCCACTTTTTATACTGTTCCCCGTAGGCGGCAGCTTCGGAAAGCCCTACCAAATGTCCCACGCACCAAGAAACGATATAGCCGCTTCCTGTGAGAAATCCGTCTTTCTTTTCCTTTGCCCCAAGTACGGCAGCGATTGTCTGCGCCACACTGGGCTTTTCTGCGATAACTAAAATCAATGATAAATCCTCCTTTCAGCGTTCCGGCTCGGCTTCTTTTTTCTTCTGTACCTGTTTCAGACAGTACCCCACACAAGTGGACTGTCCCTTGTAAGGGCAGGAAGCGCAAGCCGGGGGATAAGGAACAGGCGGCGCATTATCACGCCGCCCGTCCGGTTTCTGTATCATCATCTTTTCAAAGGGATTGTCGGTAAACAGGGTCATAGGGTTTCTTCCTCCGTTTCTTCATCTTCGGGAGTTTCCCCGGTATCTGTTTCCGGCTCGTCCTCGTCGTAATCCTCAAATTCAAAATCTTCAAGGTCAGTGTTCCCTTTCACGTTCTGCTTCGGTTTTAGAAACTTAAAGTAGTAGAACGCTGCGCCGCCACCAAGCAGGGCAAAGAGGACTAAGGCAAGCACCACACCGGGATTGCCGCCTTTTTCTTTCGGTTCTTCCGACTGCTCTGTTGGTGTTGGGGTGGGTTCTTTGCCTGTGCAGCCTGTCATACTGGTAACACATACCGGGCAGGACGTGTTTACCTTTCCGGCTTCGCATTTTTCCGTACAGTTACAGATTTCCGGCTTTTTGGCAGCTTCACCGTTTTCGGTCAGTGCCATAAGGTCGGCTTCGTCCACTTGATTTAGGAAATGTACGGTCTGTTCGCCCTCGGCGGCGCGGTCAATGAGGATATAGAAATAGTTGCCGCTTTTGGTGGTAACAGTGATAAGCTGCTTATTGCCGCCGTAATCGTCAACCAGTGTTGCGTTTCCCTTTGGGGTAAGGGGCGGCGTTTCCTCTTTTTCCTCCACAACTACGTTGCTGTCGTTGGTCGCGTCCCCTGCGGGCTGCTCTGTGGCTGCGCCCTGTGCATAGGCAGGGACAGAAAAACCGCCCATAAGGATAAGGGCGGCACAAAGGGCAGTCATGGTCTTTTTCAGTTTATTCTTCATCTGCATTTTCCTCCTGTTCGTTTTCTCCTGCGGGTGCGGCAGTCATGCCGGGAATACCGCCGCCGGACAGCATAGCGTTCAGTTCCTGCGGGGTCAGACGCATAGCTCGTACAAGCTGTACGATTTCAAGGTTTTCCGCTTCGGTTTTCTGCGCTTCCAGTCCTTTTAACTTGTTCTGATACTCTGTGATTTTCTCGCGGGTCTTTGCGATTTCCTTATTGATACGGTCGATTTTATTGTTTGCCATAGGTCATTTCTCCTTTCTTTTTGGGGCTGCTTTACCAGTTCATCAGCCCGTAGCCTTTGATACATTGATAGTTAAGGTCATAGCTCTTTATCTTGCAGGCGTCGCCGGAATTGCCCTCAACGGTATAGACGCGGCTTTCGTCCCTGCCAAGCACAAGCCCCACATGGTCGGCAACGCCGTCTAAATCCCAATCGAAAAAGATTGCGTCGCCCGGTGCAATATTCTCATAGCCGCGTGCGCCCCATTGTCCCCTTGACTGAAACCAAGGGACACCCTGCCATTCGCAGCCCGCAAATCGGGGTTCGCTTTTTCCGGCTTGATTGTAGCACCATGATACAAAACAGGCACACCATTCCACGCGGCTGTTAAAGCCGTACCAAGACCAGTAAGGGTATCCGCCCACATTTCCGACTTGCTGTTTTGCAAGCTCCATAAGCTCTTGATTTCCGGGGCGCGTACCGTTTACAAACTCCACGCCGCTTAGATCGGTGGAGGGGCTGGTGTCGAAAGAACCGCCGCCAAAAAGCAGGGGCATATTTCCGCTGGTGTCCCGGTAAGCCTGGTAGAGTTCAAGCTGCTCTGCGGTGAGGGTTTCCTCTGCTACATGAAAAAGGCCGTGGTTTTTTAAGGTCACGGTCATAATGTAGTAGGTATAGGGGACTTCCACCTCGTAAGTATCGGTATGGGTATTTCCATCCTCATCCGTCCAGGTGTCCATCCTTGTTTCGGTGCGGTAGCGGATTTCCTCCGTTTCCGTTTCGGTAAGCTCATACTGCAGTTCAAAAACTGTTTGGAGTTGCCCTTGTGCAGACGCCGGGGTGTAGGCCCCGCCAAAGTAAGCGGAAAGATAAGCCGCCAGTTCGTGAGGGTCATGGTGGATACCGTCCAGATCAAAACGGTACTCGTCATATCCTGGGTTCAGGCTTTCATAGTTATCAAGCTCATACTGTAAATCCTGTTCCATAGCGGTGTAAGCCGCCTCCACCTCTTTCATATCCTGTTCTTCTGATGGGTAAGAGGTGGCGGTGACAGCACCCAGGCCGCCGATCACCATATTGGTGCAGGAGGAAATGCCGCCGGCCAGGACCAGGATAAGAAGCCCGATCGCCAGAACCAGGAGCGCCCCTTTCCAATGCCTTGCAATAAAACGGGCTCCTTTTTCTCCGGCCTGGGCGGTTTTCTTTGTAGCGGCGTCTGCCGCCTGCCCGGTTTTTCCGGCTGCTTTGCCAGCGTTTTTCACATCCTTAGTGTAATTATGTTTGATCTTCTGTTTCTGCAGGAACCGGGAGAGCGGGTTGGAGGAAAGGCTTGGGTTCTCCGACAGGGCCTTGTGATACTGGAAATTCACATTGGCTTTATGGAGTGCCCGTTCCGCTTTGGCAGCCTCCCGGTAGGGTTTCAGACGGTGGTTGCGGAGAGCGGTCTTTGCCATGCCGGAACTTTTGGAAAGAGCACGCTCACCGGTCCGCTCGATACTATGCCCAGCCTCCACACCGGAATTTTCTTTTTCCACTTCATGGATTTTGCCGTGGGCTTTGCCGGTTATCATGCGGCCTGCCAGGGAAGCCGGACGGGAAACAGGGTTTGTCTTTTCGACTTCCGACATGGGCTTTTCCACTTCCTTAAACCGGAGTTTCGTTTTGCCTTTGCTTTTTGCCTCATCATAGAGTCGTTCACGAGTCAGCTTTTTCTTCTTTGGGATACGCTCCCTGGCTGCCTCTGCTTTATCTGCCGCCTGTTCCGCTTTGCGGATATAGCGGTCCAGTTCCGGCATGGCACGATCTTCCTCGGTAAAATGAAGCCTCCCGGAAAAATCCGCCTCCTTTTCTTTGCCGCTGATATTTTCGCTTTTGCCCGTGGTCTGGTTTTCTTCGACTGCACCCTCACGGGTGATCTTCTGGGTCACCTTGTCACGGGGCTTATACTGTTTCATGTTCCATCACCTCCCAGATACAATGTTCTTTACACCTGCCGGTCAGTATCTCCGCCATAAAGTGAAAGATCGGATACGCCTGGGGAGGGCAGACCGCATTCCCCAGGGTCTTTAAGCGGAGTGCCCGGTCTTTGGTCTGCTCCGTTATGCGGGGCACTCCCTCCGGCTCCCTGTCCCAGAGGACAGCTCCGTCCATCCTTTCGGGAAGCCCATAAGCCATTCCACCCAGTCCGGGTTTAAGGCCGCCTTGTCCGAGAGGGGATTTTCCTGGAAGATCACCTGGGCTGCCAGGTTCCCGTTCTTCTTTTTCGGGTCGTAGGCAGATGGTTTCAGGGTAGAGCGGAACCCGTCCGAGGCTACCGGCGTCAGGTAGAACACCGCAGCCGACAGGGGCAGGCTCCAGATTGCCCCGCTTTTGTTCTTCTTGCGGAAAATCCCATTGTCCGACAGGTACACATCCAGGCTTTGGGCGTCCTTTACGGTTCCCTTGTCGGAGGCAAGGGGCGTAGGAAACATCAGCCGCGATGATAAAAGTTCGCTGGCGCTCATGCCATGCGCCGACACCGCAAGCCGGAAATACGAATGGGAGAACAGCGTATCCCGCTTTTGCCAGGTCAAAGATCGTTTTGTCGAGCCCCATATTGATGAAGCCAGCAACATTTTCCCCAAGCACGAAACGGGGCTTAAGTTCTGTAATAACCCGGCACATCTCCGGCCATAAGTAGCGTTCATCCTCAAAGCCTTTCTGTTTTCCTGCGGTGGAGAAAGGCTGGCAGGGAAAGCCCCCGGAGATGACCGTGACGGTTTCAAGTCCTGTTTTTTCAAAAAATGCCTCCTTTGTCAAAGTCGTTATATCCCTGAATTTTGGAACGTCCGGCCAGTGCTTTTCTAAAACGGCGTAGGGATAATCCGCCCATTCACACTGGCAGACGGTTTCAAAGCCGGCAGCCTCCGCCGCTAGGTCCAGGCCGCCGATACCGGAGAACAGGCTTAAATGGGTTAATTTGTTTGTAGATATAGTTTCACCTCCTAATTTTGGGCATAAGAAAAGCGCTACTGAATTTTCAGCAACGCTTACTCAAAAGATTATTATCTTTTAGGTGATTTCCCTGTTAAATGGATTAAGGGATAATCTTCATTGACTTTTTTGCTCTTATACAAATCTTTTCTCATGCTCTTTAACAAATTTGTCAAAAGCTTATCATGCTTTTCGGATACAAAATTTTTAGAATTTGATGGCTTAACATAGTCATGAAAAATCATCAGATCACTTACTACTTCGGCACTTCCAATCAAAAGAAGTTGGTTTTGGGCGTCTGCCAACTGATCTCGTGCACTTTCCGAGTTATCGGAAACTACAATATTGCTGACAGCTTCAATGTAATTCAAATAGTATTTCTCTTTGAGGCGGCTTTCGTCTGCTGCAATTTGTTGTTTCTTAGCAAAATAGTATGTCAATCCTGCGGATACCGCCGCAACCACTATTCCTATTATAGGGACTAATAATTCAATCCAATTTTCAACAGTCATTCTGCCACCTCCAATTTATAAAATATTATACCACCTTTCATTTATAAATCATAGCATGAGTTATGGGTCAATTACTTCCTCCGGCTTTGTCGTCATAATGCGGTACAGCTCCGTATCCTGCGGGAACCGGTCCACGAAAGGTGAGATCACGTTTCCATAGAAGATCAGCCCCTCGCCGGGTCCCGAATGGGTCACATAGGAGAGCTGCTGCGGGGAGATACCCAGTTTCTTTGCAAGGATTTCCCGGTCGCCGGCTGCCTGGTTTAACATATACACAAAGTCCGAGTTCTCAAAAATGTTCTCGATCTCACGGCTTGCTAGCAAATCCTTAATGTTCTGGGTGATACCCGTGGGGATACCGCCCCATTTACGAAAGCGTTTCCAGATCTCCACGGAGTAGGCGGCGGTCTGTTCCTCCTTTAAGAGCAGATGGAACTCGTCGCAGTAGAACCAGGTGTTGGCGTGCAGTTCCCGGTTTTCGGTGACTCTGCCCCAGACCTGGTCCTGGATGATGAGCATACCCAGCTTTTTAAGCTGTTTCCCCAGTTCCTTAATGTCAAAGCACACAAGGCGGTTCTGAATATCCACATTGGTGCGGTGGTTGAAAATGTTAAGGCTGCCTGTCACATAGAGCTCCAGGGCGGCGGCGATACGGGCAGCCTCCAGCTCCGGCTGTCTCTGGATTTCCTCATAGAGATTGCCGAGGACAGGCATATTTTCCGGTCTGGGGTCAGCCAGATACCCACGGTACACGGTGGTAACAGCCCGGTCAATGATGGTCTTTTCAATGGGCTGCAATCCATCCTTGCCTCCCACGATCAGTTCGCAGAGGGAAAGGATGAAGTCACTCTTTAAGGCCAGGGGGCTTTCATCCTCGGAGTAGTTCAGGTTCAAATCCATAGGGTTCACATAGTCTTTGCTGGTAGGGGAAATCTTCACCACCTGCCCGCCCAGGCGGTTCACCAGGGGAGCGTATTCTGCCTCCGGGTCACAGATGATGATAGTATCTTTCTTACTTGCCACCAGGAATACATTGGTAATCTCCCTCTTAGCGGAGAAGGACTTGCCGCTGCCCGGTGTACCTAAGATAAGGCCGTTGGGATTTTTAAGCTGCTTTCGGTCCGCCATAATCATGTTGCCGGAAAGAGCGTTGAGCCCATAGTACAACGCCTCGCCGCCCTGGAAAAGTTCCTGGGTGGTGAACGGTACGAAGATGGCGGTGCTGGAAGTGGTGAGGCTCCGCTTGATATTTACCTGGTTCAGTCCCAAAGGGAGAGAGGACATAAGCCCCTGCTCCTGGCAGAAATCAAGGCGGGTCAGGGCACAGTTATATTTCTGAGCCACGCCTGCCGACTGGAACACATTGTTTTCAAGTTTCTGTCTGGTATCCGCAAGGTTCACCACCAGGAATGTGAGCAGGAACATCCTTTCATTTCTGCTCTGCAAATCACGGAGGAGATTTTTTGCCTCACCTCCATAAGTGGCAAGGTCGGAGGGGATTATATCCATGTCATAACCTGCCCGGACCGCTTTTTTCTGTTCTGCGATCTTCATGGCATCCAGATCGGTGATCTTCCTCTTGATGGTCTTGATGGCCTCGTTGTGGTCGATACTGCGAATATGCAGCGTCACCATGAGGCCGTCCTGTGCCTCCATGAAATCTGCCAGCATACGGTCATTGAGTTCCGGTGCCAGGATTTGCAGGAAAGAGACCGCACCCAGTTTCTTCCCCATGCGGAACATCCTTGTGTTTCCAAACTGGAATGAGGACGGGGCGATATAATCCTTGACAGAGAGACCGGTCTTAGGAAGCCAGTCCCATTCAAAAGAGAACGGCTCCCCGTCCGGGTGCATGAGGCCGTGGAGGACCTGCAGGCGTTCTTTGCCGTTCAAAGGTTTTGCGGCTGCACCGATCACCTTAAAGAGATTGAGTACATCCGTCTCAATCCGGGAGAGCCTTGCCCTGGCTACCTTTAAGTCCTCCGCCTCGATGGTGAGTGTCAGATATTTGCGTTTCACCAGACCGTTGTTCCCACGGGAGAGCTGGTTCTTTAACATGAGGGCATATTCCTTTCGGATACTGTCAAAGCTGTCCCCCTGGTCGCTGATCTCGATGGAGCGTTCAAATTCCTCCCGGCCTACATACTGGCTGATAAGGGAGAGCTGCACTCCCACGGAAGCGTCAAAGTAGTTATACAGATCGCACAGGTTTTCAAAGGTGGCTGTCTTATCATCCGCCTGGGCGAGCTGGTAATTTATATCGTCAAAAGCAAGGCTTTTGGAATAGGATTTGCCCGGCAGCTTGCAGATACCGTCCGGGTATATCACCTCAAAAGGGATACTGTCCTGGGCAGTATGGGGCTTTCCGTCCCCCTTAGCCTGCCGGATGGCCTTATCCACGGCCTTTTTCGCTCTGGCGGTGAGTTTTAGCTTTCCCGCCGTTTTTTCTGTTCTGGACAATCCGTTTCACCTCCATTTCCAGATCACGCTGCCTTGCCAGGGCCTCGTAGAAGTTGTTGGTCTGATAGGGGCGGTTCTTTGGGCGGATGAATTTTGTTTCGATCATCTGCTTTAAGATCACCTCTAAAGGCTGTCCGTTTTTCTCATACATGGCAAGCAGAAAGAACGGCAGCATAACCATCATCATGCAAAGGGTCGCCGTGGAGTTCCCGGCAGACTCTTTGAGTAAAAAGAAAAGCGGCACTCCTAAAAGCACCGCCGGGGTAAAGCAGATAAGCTGCCTTTTTGTCAGGCCGAAAAATACCTTTGTTTTGAGTTTGGAAAGGTCTTTCGGTACGGTCACATAAGCCAATCAGCATACACCTCCTTTAATGGGCGCTGAAAATGCCCTTTGCCATGCTGCCGGTCTTAAAGAGGGTAAAGCATAAGAGGACCGTGTATCCCATGCAGCCCCAGATGGCAGCGGATATGTTGTCGGCGGTGGAAATCTCCTGGATGAGGACCGCATAAATGCCAACGCATATCATAATGAGAAACGCCTGGAAACCTAAAGCAATCAGAGACTTTAAGTAGTTCTGCCCCACGCTGGACCATTCCCGGTTGCTCATGGTAGCAAAGGGGATAGGCCCCACGGAGGTTACAAGATAAATCTCGATCATACGGCCATAGACCACCAGGAAGATACAGATGGAGAGGATATTCATGGTGAGCCCCACCACCATGCTCTGGAACCACAGCCCTAAAAGAGGCCCTAAGTCCATAGCCTCAAGCTGAGCCTCCATATCAGGGATGGCGGTGGAGAGGTCAATGCTGGTAGAGCCGCTAATGATACCGCCGCTCTGGCTTACCACGTTCTGGGCCACATCAAAGATCGCCATAACGATATTCCAGGTGTTGGTGACTAAGAACACGGCCACAAAGGTTTTGAATATCCACTTGAAGAAAATCCATGTGTCTACATCATGCAGGTTGTTCTTCTCGATCACAAGCTGAATGAGCTCGTAGCACATCACAAAGGTTAAAATGATACCGGCTATGGGGATAATGACTGTTTCAGACAGAGACCGGATGAGGTTGAAAACGCCGCCGTTCCATGCCGACGGCGTCATGCCAACCTCCCCGGCGATCTCGCCCACTTTGGTATTTACCGTGTCAAACATCCCCGACAGGTTACCGAGTATCCCGCTGATGAGCAGCTCTTTGAGCCACTCCGCCAGCTTGTCGAGTATGCTTTGCATAGGTTATCCCTCCGTCATTATCCGAACAGGCCGGAAAGCAGCGGTACAAGGGTCATGCCGATAAGGGCAACGCCGCCGCCCGCC
>OGEU01001924.1_pt1 | contig 16132 bp, 10 predicted proteins | sample 1570651 | NCBI WGS metagenome assembly OGEU01 (sample SAMEA2582129, study PRJEB24529) | metagenome | biome: Human gut stool | place: China | collected 2011 | reverse complement strand
AGAAATAGGCGGAACTGTTTTGGGTTTAGGCAGTTCAGCACTCGGAATAGCTCTTGCAATTAAGGAATTAAAGGGATAGTAATAAGGAGTGAACGTTTATGGCATTGTCGAATACTGCTGTACCTAAATATTACGGTATGTTTAGAGATGCTGTAATTAGGGGAGAAATACCGGTATGCAAAGAAGTCGGCATGGAGATGTATAGGATAGACGATCTTATTGCGAATCCCGGAATATATTATGACGATCAGGCAGTTGAGGGCTGGATAAAGTTTTGCGAGGCAGAATTAACTCTAACTGACGGTTCTGATTTAACATTGCTTGATTCATTTAAATTATGGGGAGAGCAAGTTTTCGGATGGTATTATTTCGTGGATAAAGATGTATACGAACCAAATTCTGATGGACATGGAGGTCATTATGTTCATAAAACTGTGAAAAAGAGACTGATTAACAAGCAATTCTTAATAATCGGTAGAGGAGCCGCAAAGTCACAATACGAATCCTATATGCACGAATATTATTTGAATGTTGACACATCAACAACTCATCAAGTGCATACATCCCCGACTATGAGACAAGCTGAAGAAGTGTTAGCGCCAATGCGAACTGCAATAATGAGAGCACGAGGACCGTTATTTAAGTTTTTAACAGAAGGTTCGCTGCAGAATACAACAGGCTCTAAAGCAAACCGAATGAAATTAGCCTCGACCAAAAAAGGAGTAGAAAATTTTCTTACAGGTTCGTTGGTTGAAATCAGGCCAATGTCAATTGATAAACTTCAAGGCTTGAACAGTAAGATAAATACAGTTGACGAATGGCTTTCCGGAGATGTACGAGAAGATGTCATAGGTGCACTCGAACAAGGTGCATCAAAAAACGATGATTATTTAATCATTGCTGTCAGTTCGGAAGGTACCGTTCGTAACGGTCCTGGCGATACAATCAAAATGGAGTTAATGGACATTCTCAAGGGAGAATACATTAATCCGCACGTATCTATCTGGTGGTATAAACTTGATTCTGTTGATGAGGTTGCTAATCCTGATATGTGGATAAAAGCCAATCCCAATTTGGGAAAGACAGTCAGTTATGAAGCGTATCAAATCGATGTAGAAAGAGCGGAAAAAGCACCGGCAGCAAGAAATGATATTTTGGCAAAACGTTTCGGGTTGCCTATGGAAGGTTATACGTACTATTTTACATATGAAGAAACAATTCCACACAGAAAAAGAGATTATTGGAAATTGCCATGTTCACTAGGTGCTGACTTATCACAAGGTGATGATTTTTGTGCGTTTACTTTCTTGTTCCCATTATCTAATGGTAGTTTTGGAGTTAAGACAAGAAATTATATTTCTGAAATGACTTTGATGAAATTACCCCAAGCGATGAGAGTAAAATATGAAGAATTTATCAACGAGGGTAGTTTAGCGGTATTACCAGGTGTTGTACTTGACATGATGGAAGTTTACGACGATCTAGATAAATTTACAGTTGAAAATGAATACGATGTTCGTTGCTTTGGGTTCGACCCTTATAATGCAAAGGAGTTTGTTGCAAGATGGGCTACCGAAAATGGTCCTTATGGAATTGAAAAAGTAATTCAGGGTGTAAAAACGGAATCGGTTCCATTGGGCGAATTAAAAAAACTAGCTGAGGAACGTTTGTTGTTATTCGATGAAGAACTTATGTCGTGGGCTATGGGTAATAGCATCGTTATGGAAGACACTAATGGTAACAGAAAGCTTCTGAAAAAAAGATACGAGGAAAAAATCGATGCTGTTGCAGCTATGATGGATGCATTTGTGGCATTCAAAATAAACAGAGAAGCATTTGAATAATATTTTACTCGCTTATTAAGTGCTGCTAATAGCAGCTTTTTTTTTATTTAAAAATAAAGGGAGGAATTTAGAGTGAATATATTTAGTAGACTCCAGCATGGCTGGAACGCTTTTATGAACAAAGATCCAACTGTGGTATATAAACCTCAAATAAATACATATTCGTATCGACCGGATAGAGCTAGATTCTCATCCATAGCGACATCGATATATAACCGAATATCTATGGATGCGGCATCTATAGATATAAAACATGTTCGGTTAGACGCGAATGATCGTTATACAGAAATGATGGATTCCAGTCTTAATAACTGTTTGACACTAGAAGCCAATATTGATCAAACAGCCAGAGCATTCATGCAGGATATATACTCATCATTGTTGGACGAAGGATGTGTTGCTATTGTTCCGGTAGATACTACGCTTGATCCGAATATTAGTAATTCATATGATATTTTATCAATGCGTACCGGACAAATAATTGATTGGAGAACTGATTCAGTAAAAGTTAGATTGTATAACGAAATATCCGGAAGGAAAGAGGATATATGGTTAGCTAAAAAAAATATAGGCATCGTGGAGAATCCTTTATACGCAGTTATAAATGAGCCTAATTCGACAATGCAACGCTTGATAAGGAAATTGTCTTTATTAGACGGAGTAGACGAACAAGCCAGTTCTGGAAAATTAGACTTAATAATCCAATTGCCGTATGTAATAAAAACCGAAGCACGAAAAAAACAAGCTGAGGAACGTCGTAAAGACATAGAAGAACAATTATCAGGTTCTAAATATGGTATTGCTTATACAGATGGCACAGAAAAAATAACACAGTTAAATCGTTCGGTGGAAAATAATCTAATGAAACAGATTGAGTATTTGACGAGTATGCTATATAGCCAGTTAGGAATAACTCAAACTATCATGGATGGTACTGCTGATGATAAGACTATGTTGAATTATTATTCTCGCACTATAGAACCTATGGTTGCTGCTGTTGCGGATGAAATGAAACGAAAATTTCTTACAAAAACAGCAAGAACACAAGGACAATCCATACGTTATTATAGGGATCCATTTAAGCTTGTACCGGTATCTGATTTGGCAGAAATTGCAGATAAGCTTACTCGAAATGAAATATTGACTTCGAATGAAATGCGACAAATTATAGGTATGAAACCTTCTGACGATCCGAAAGCAGATATGCTAATCAATAGTAACATCAACCAATCGCCAGAAATGCTTAATGAAAATAAGCCATTAGTACAACAAGAAAAGGAAGGAGAAAATCAAAATGAATAATTATGATTTTAGTGGTTATGCCACTAGAAATGATTTATTATGCGAAGATGGTAGAACCATCCGAAAAGATGCGTTCAAAGATAACGACGGAGCAACGGTTCCTTTGATTTGGAACCATAACCATAAAGATTCACAGGCGGTTTTAGGACATGCTTTATTAGAGAATCGCAAAGATGGTGTATACGCCTATTGTACATTTAATGATACAGAGGAAGGCGAGCATGCAAAACAACTAGTACATAACGGCGATGTAAGGTCGTTATCAATTTATGCTAATAAACTGAAGCAAGTCGGTGGCGACGTGATACATGGTTCTATAAAAGAACTAAGTCTCGTGCTGGCGGGATCTAATCCAGGGGCGTATATCGACTTCGTTATGGCTCATGGTGAAGATGAGGACGATGGATTATGGGCAAATTATGACGAAAATGCACTTGTGATCTATCATTCAAGCGAAAAAGAAAGCGGGGGAAACAAAATGAACAAGGAAGAATTAGACCAACAAAAAGAAAATGGAGATGATAACGAGAAAAAAGAAAAATCGAGAAAGATATGTTTTTCCCATAAGCAACAAAGTATTTCATTCAATAGCAAAGGATGCAGTTCATTAATACAAAAGTAATAAAGAAACTTCTTACACCAATAATAAACAGATAATAAATTGCACGATTTTCCGCCATTTCCTCCTCAATTCCTGCCATTTTATCAAGAAAAGACATAAATGGCATAAATTCGTACATACATTCCTCAGCACCACCCCCATATTTGCAACGTCTGATTTTCATAACGGTCAAGACACTATTTTATATTAACCATTAAACACTAATACGTATGACCTAAAAGTACTCTCCATTCAAAATCAAAACTAGCATCAGAGAATTTTAATCATTTAATTTAATTCCTTAAATCAAAACAAGGTATGACTTGTAGAAAGTATAAACTTTTGTTTTTCAGTCTCGCTATAGCCTCTTTATTTATTCTGGCGCCCGACATTAATGCCGGACAGGCGAGCATATTGAGCACTTCGCAAACGAAGAATACCCTCGTAAAAGGAACGGTAAAAGATGCATCCGGTGAACCTCTCATCGGAGTAAGCGTAAGTGTAAAAGGCAAGTCGGGAATCGGAACAATTACAGACATCAACGGCAACTTCTCCATTCAATGTGACGCCAATGATACACTAGTTTTTTCGTACATCGGCTATGCTACTCTAGAGTTTCCGGTTAACGGAAAGAGTTCTCTTTCCATTAGCATGAAAGAAGACACGAAAGTCCTCGATGAAGTTATTGTAGTAGGATATGGCACAACAACCCGTAAAAGTGCGGTAGGTGCGGTAGACCAAGTAAAAGCCGACATGATTGAAAACCGTCCGGTGGCAAACATGACTCAGGCATTGCAAGGAGCAGCACCGAACGTTATCATACAGCAACGTAACCACAACCCGAATGATAACAAAACGAATTTCAATATCCGTGGTATCAGTACGCTGAATGACAATAGCCCTCTATTTGTGATAGACGGACTGGTAGCTGACGGTGAAAGCTTCAATAAGCTGAATCCGATGGACATCGAAAACATCTCTATTTTGAAAGATGCAGGAACGGCCGCTATCTACGGTTCACGTTCTTCCAACGGTGTAGTAGTGGTGACCACCAAAAAAGGGAAAAAGAACCAGCGTCCGGTAGTCCGCTTGAGCGGCATGATAGGTTGGGAAAATCCGGACATCCTGTTCTCTCCGGTAGCAGGCTATCAAAACGCAACACTGAGAAATCTTGCAGAAACCAATGCAGGCAATGCTCCCAAGTATACTCCTGACCAAATCCGCGATTTAGCCGCTCATCAGAATGAAGAGAGCTGGTTCTTTGACCAGATTATGCGAACAGCCATGCAACAGAATTATAACCTAAGCGTATCCGGAGGTAGCGAACACTCTACTTACATGATTTCAATGGGTTATTACGATCAGGAAAGCAACTATGTAGGAAACGACTCTTTCGGTGTTCAACGCTACAACTTCCGCACAAGTCTGAGTACTGAGCTCGGACGCTTCAAACTGACCGGAATCCTTGCTTATGCCCGCAACAACAGTGTAAGCACTACCGGAGGAAGCCTGGAAGTAGATGCCGCCCGCACCCCGACCTACTATTACTATAAAATGAAATCAGCAGACGGACGATACCTACTGAATGATATATTGTCCGAGTTCAACCCACTGGGACAGTTGGAAGCGGGTGGAAGAAATAAATACCGTAATAACTACATCAACACAAACGTTTCCGCCGAAATGAAGATTATTGACGGATTAAAATTGAAAGGAGTGTTCGGTGCTGACATCATGAACGACACACGTTTTACCAGGAATCATGCAGTGGCTTATTATAGTAGCGAAGAAGCCACAGAACCGCGTCCAATCAAAAAAGAGAACAACAAAACCAGTAACTGGAACAGTAACGCCTATCTTATCAATACTCAACTGCTATTGGATTACAACAAAACATTCGGCAAGCATACGGTCAACGGTCTAGTAGGATTGACCAACGAGTCATACACACAAAGCAGTAACGAAATAGAAAAGAAGTATGTAGACCCCGATTTAGGTATTGCTACTGACGAAACAACCAGTGAGCCGGGAAACATCACAGGAAAAACTTCCGTTGACGACAGTAACCGCACCAGCATAACCTCTTTCCTTGGACGTGCAGGTTATTCGTATGCCGACAGATATTATGCAGAATTCAGTTTTCGCTACGACGGAGCTTCTAAGTTCCACAAGGATTATCGTTGGGGCTTTTTCCCCTCAGTTTCCTTGGGGTGGCGCCCTACAGAAGAATCCTTCATGGAGTTTTATAAAGAAAAGATAGGCGACTTGAAGTTACGAGCCTCTTATGGTATCTTGGGCAGTCAAGCAATCGGTACTTACGATCGTTTTACCGTATATGACGTGTATGACAACAGCTATGCCTACAATAACAAAACGGTATCGGGAGCCGGATTCAAACTGGGACTAGAAAATCTGACTTGGGAAAAAACCCAAACATTCAATATCGGTGTCGATGCCTCTTTCCTACAAAACAGTCTGACTGTCACTTTCGATTACTTCCATAAAAGAACGAATGACATCTTAATGAAACCGCTGATTTCTTCCGTATTCGGTACGGAAATGCCTATGGCAAATATCGGCAAGATGCAAAATCAGGGATGGGATCTATCTGTCAACTATCGATTGAAAACTGGGGCGTTTACTCACAATTTCAACTTTAATTTGGGAGATTCTTGGAACAAGGTATTGGAATTCCCCGGAGACGAACAAATTACCCAAGTGGAAGAGTTAAGCCGTATCATCCGGGTCGGTGTTCCCTTGAACTCTTATTATGGCTATAAGATGGCAGGATTTTTCCAAAGTTACGATGAAATTGAAGCGTCTGCCATACCAGTAGGAGCTAAGGTACAACCCGGAGATATTAAATTTGTAGACCGAAATGACGACGGTATCATCGACTCAAAAGATAAGTTTATTCTTGGTAATGCCTTCCCACGTTATACTTTCGGATTCACCTACGGTCTGAACTGGAAAGGGATCGATTTCAGTATGTTCTGGCAAGGAGTAGGCAAACGTGACATGATGTTGCGTGGTGAATTGATAGAACCATATCACGCCAACTACTCTTATACCATTTATAAACATCAACTGGATTTCTGGACACCAACCAATACCGAGGCCCGCTGGCCAAGATTAGCAGCGCCAGGTTCTGACTCCAACAGAAACAACTACGGCAATGGAAACGGCTCCGACCTCTTCTTGCTAGACGGTAAATACTTGCGGTTGAAAAACCTCACGATTGGTTATACCCTGCCCAAAGAATGGACTAAACATTTGGGAATGCAAAAAGCCCGCTTGTATATAAACGGTCAGAACTTACTGACATTCAGCAACAACTCGTTTATAGACCCGGAATCATCCGAATTTGATTCCAAAATGAGCACAAGCGGTGCCAATAGTGGGCGTTCGTATCCTACTCTGCGTTATTTCGGATTTGGTGTAGACATTGAATTTTAATCAAACAACAGTATGAAAAGATATAAACTTCTCTATTTAGTGGCTGGGGTTGCTTCCGTGCTGATGACCGGTTGCAACGATATGGAAAATACCCCGTCCAACAAATTCACGGACAACAGCTTCTGGAACTCCACAGAGAAAGCACAATACGTAGTTAACATGGCCTACAGCCAAATGTACAATGCCGGAAGAATGTGGCAGGACGAAAGTCTGAGTGACAATGTATTCGACGGAAGAAATGTAACCGACCCGCGTGCCATTCGCAAAGGTATGGGCACTCCTTCTTTAGAACTCTTTAAAAATGAATGGAAGGATCTATACGGTGGTATCAAAACCTGCCATGTGTTTCTGGAGAAAGTAGATCTGGTTCCGGGAATGAATGTAGCTGTCAAAGCACGCATGATTGCCGAAATTCGTTTTATCCGTGCCTTTATCTATTTCCGGCTAACTAATCTGTATGGAGATGTGCCATTCTTTGACAAAGATATTACAATTGATGAATCCAACTCCATTGCCCGTACTCCACGTGCTACCATCATCAGCTTCATCCATCAGGAATTAGAAGATATAGCAAACGCACTTCCCACCCGTGACCAATTGCAAGATGCTGAACAAGGCAAGATTACCAAAGGAGCGGTCAGTGCTCTACAGGCGAGAGTCTACCTAATGGACAGTGACTGGGATAACGTTATCAAATATTGCGATAATCTGATAAAGAAACAGAATGAATATGGCACATACAGCCTTCTCCCCACTTATCGTAGTGTTTTTGAAGAAACCAACGAATATAATCAGGAGATTATTCTAGACCGTGCATACGTTCCTTTCCTACTGACATGGGGTGAGATGTCAGATATGGCTCCGCTATCAGTTGGTGCACGTCTTTGTAACCGCGCTCCGCAACAATCGTTGGTAGACAGTTATTTAATGGTAGATGGCAAAGCATTCAATGAAAATAGCCCGTTATACAATCCAAGTACTCCGTATGCCAACCGCGATTTGCGGCTGACCGCCACTGTTGTTTATGACGGTTATGACTGGAGTAAGAATGTTTCGGACGGCAGTACAGGAACTATCATTCAAATCAATCCGCAATCCAACACAGTGGATAAGTATGAAGCCGGAAGTAACAAAACTGCTACCGGATATTACACCCGCAAATACTATAGCCCACAAGCAAAAGGTGATATGAATTCTGGGGTAAATCTTAGCATCATACGTTATGCCGATATTTTGTTAATGTATGCAGAGGCTCAATTTGAGAAAGGAAACATGGATGCTACTATCTGGAATCAGACCATACTCCCACTCCGAAACAGAGCTGGATTCACAGAAGAAGCAAAAGCTTATCCTACCGAAAAGACAGAAGCGGAAATGAGACAAATCATCCGTAACGAACGCCGTTGCGAACTAGCCCTCGAAGGATTGAGATGGTATGATATCAAACGCTGGAAAGCCGGAAAAGAATACCTTGAAGGATATGTTTATGGCGCAAACTTCAACAACGGTAATCCTATCCGACTGGATAAACGTCAGTTCGACGAAAACAGAGATTATTTATGGGCAGTTCCTCAAAGCCAAATCAACCTGAATCCGAATCTAGCCCCTAACAATCCCGGATATTCTAACTAATCACCCTATTAAAAGGAAATTAATATGAAAACAAAAATAACAAAAGTAGTCGCCTTATTCACTACATTAGCAATCATCTTCTCATGTACGGAAGATATGGAATACAGAGATACGGCAGTAAGCCCGGTGAATCAACTTTATGAACCAATCAGCGGAAAAAGTGTAGAACTAGTAGCATCTGCTACCGCTTCCCTATTCTTCGAATGGGAAGCAGCGAAAGCTGAAGACAGTGGCTCACCGCTCTACGAAATCGTTTTCGACAAAGAAGGGGGAAACTTTTCTAATCCTCTTTACAAAGTATTGTCTGACAACAACGGGGCGCGCAATTACGCGACTATCAGTCATAAAACACTGAATAAAATAGGTGCAGCAGCAGGATTGAACAGTGGAGAGACAGGTACAATTATCTGGACGGTCATCGCATCACGCGGTCTGAGCACGGCAATGAGCAATGTCTCACATAAACTGACGATCACCCGTATGCTCGGATTTGCAGAGGTTCCATCTCAATTATTTCTCACCGGTGAAGCAACCGAAGGGGGAAGTGATATCAGTCAAGCAGTACCTTGTTCCTCACCCGAACAGGAAACATTTGAAATCTTTACCCGTTTGAAAGGAGGAAAAAGCTATAAGCTGGTAGATAAAACCAATGACAACGCAAACTATTTCTACATTGATGGAAATAGAATTGTAGAAGGCGAAGGCGAAACGACAGTAGAAAAAGACGGAATCTATCGCATCACTATGGACTTCTCTATTGCTTCAGTCTCTATTCAGGAAGTAAAATCAGTAGGAGTATTTTTCGGCCCGAGCAACAAGGTTATTTTCGAGCTGTCTTACAAAGGTAACGGAATATTTGAAGGAGAAGGCAAAGTAACGTTTAAACAGGAAAGCTGGGGAAAAGACCAACGTTACAAACTGTTGATGTCTTACAGCGATAAAGATATGTATTGGGGAACATTGAATGACGTAGATTCATCTCCGAACGGAGCTGGTCAAGAAGATTCATATTACTTTATCAAAGAATATGGAATCAATGAAGGTAATGAACCGCAATGGAATCACAAATGGAAATTTGACAATCAGTTTGATGGTAGCATGACCAAAGTCACCGTTAAATTCAACGGAGCAAACTATACACATTTTGTATCTCTCGGAGACGGTGTATCTCCTGAAGAACCGGAAACAACTCCTAAAAACTTATTCTTGACAGGTGAAGCCAGTGAAGGGGGAAATGATATCAGTAAAGCCGTGCAATACAATAAACTGGGAGAAGGCATATTTGAAATATTCACCCGGCTGCAAGGAGGAAAGACTTATAAGATGGCTTCTTCTCAAGAAGCAGATGCAAAGTTCTTCTATATAGAAGATGGAGAGATTAAAAGTGGAGACGGAATTACCACTGTCGAAAAAGACGGAATTTATCGTGTTAAGGTAGATTTCTCCAACAAATCAGTCATTACAAAAGAAATTAAATCAATGGGACTATGGCACTGCTGGGATCGAAATGTCCTTCTTGACTTACCCTATATAGGAAATGGAGTATTTGAGGGAACAGGTACAATAAGTCCTAGTAATAATGACAATCGTTACAAACTCCTAATGGTATATGCGGACGATAGCGAATTGATTTGGGGCACCAAAAACGACACAGACGTAGTACCAGGAGCAAACCCAGATCCATCCTATTTCTATATCATGGAAACAAATGATAATGCAGAAGCAGGTCAATGGGATCGTAAATGGAAATTTAATGATGGAATCATAGGAAATAATACAAAAGTTCGTGTTATTTTTACCGGTGAAAATTACACCCATTCTATAGAACCAGTTAATTAAGAAGATGTATGAAAAAACTATTATTATGTGTCCCGTTCCTCGCGCTGATGTTCCAAAGTTGCAGCAACATCGAAGACGAGTATATGTACGACAAGGGGCTTTATACAATCAACTGGGAAGCAGCAGCAGACAGTAGCTCGGTCACCATAATTAACCGTTTCTGGAATGAAACGGGCAATTACTTCAACTATGAAAGCGACGGTTATGACGAAACTTTTCATTACTGGCCGCAAGCGCATGCTATGGACGTATTGATTGATGCCTATATTCGTACTCATGATGCTAAATATAAAGACTGCTTCGACAAGTGGTATGCTGGCATCAATTCCAAAAACGGCGGAAGTTATTGGAATAACTTCTACGATGACATGGAATGGATTGCCCTGACCATGATACGTTTGTATGAAGTCACCGATGAAGCTAAATATCTGGATACAGCCAAGCAACTTTGGAATTGGATTAAGGAAGGTTGGAATGAAGAATACTGCAACGGTGGTATCGCATGGAACCACGGTGATGTATGGAGCAAGAATGCCTGTTCCAACGGTCCTGCCGGCCTCATCGCCTGTCGCTTATATCAAATAGAAAAAGTGGAGGAATACAAAGAATGGGCTATCAAGATTTACCAATGGGAAAGAGAACATCTGTTCAATCCTGCCACAGGAGCTGTCTACGACAATATAGACGGAAGAACGGATAACTTAAATACTCTGACATTGAGTTATAACCAAGGGACATTTCTCGGAACAGCCCACGAACTGTTTAAGATTACAGGAGAAGCATCATATTTGAAAGACGCCCGTAAAGCCGCTTATTTCGGAATCAGTGACGGCAGTATGATTGACGCAGGAAACAATCTTCTCCGAGACGAAGGAAACGGTGATGGCGGACTGTTCAAAGGAATATTCATCCGTTATTTTGTGAAACTCATTTTAGATGATAATTTGGAACCCATTTATCAGAAGAAGTTTATCACCTTCTTCAATAACAATGCGGATATATTATGGAGAAAAGGCGTCAACAAGTCCGACCTTCTCTACGGAAGTAGTTGGGCAAAAGGAGCCGAAGGCAGCACTCAACTGACCATACAGACAAGCGGCTGCACCCTGATAGAAGCAAAAGCTTATTACGAAAAATATAAAAAATAACAAGAAACATGCGAATTATTGAAACCGTACTGTGTGCTGCTTTCCTCACCGGATGCGCACCAAAGGGGAATAGTAATCCAAACATCAATTTAGAGAGAGCCCAGCAAACGCTGGACTCCCTCTATGTTCACTATTCAGTACCCAACACTTGTCTGCTTCGCGAAAATTTTCCTTTTGACGAGAAGCACAAAGTCACTTATCTGGCATCAGAAGAACAAGCTAACGTGCCAAACGCCTATTCGTATCTCTGGCCTTACTCCGGAACATTCTCCGCAGTAAATGCACTGTTCGAAGCCACTCAAAACAAAGAATTTCAAAAACTACTGGACGAACGGGTATTACCGGGACTTGATGAGTATTTTGACACTGCACGCACTCCCAATGCTTATTCGTCGTATGTGCGTACCGCTCCTGTGTCAGACCGTTTTTATGACGACAATTTATGGTTAGGCATTGATTTTACAGACACTTACCAACTCACCCAAAACAAAAAATATTTGGACAAAGCCACACTTATATGGGATTTTATAGAAAGCGGAACAGATAGTGTGCTCGGAGGCGGGATCTATTGGTGCGAGCAGAAAAAAGAATCGAAGAACACCTGTTCAAATGCTCCTGGTTCTGTTTTTGCGCTAAAACTATTCAAAGCAACAAACGACAGCAGTTATTTCAAAAAAGGTAAAGCGTTGTACGAATGGACTAAAGAACATTTGCAAGATAGTACAGATTATCTATATTTCGACAATATTCGTTTGGATGGAAAAATCGGAAAAGCCAAATTCGCTTACAACAGCGGACAAATGATGCAGTCCGCTGCCCTCCTTTACCAACTGACGAACAATCCGGTTTATCTGAAAGAAGCTCAAAGCATTGCCAAAGAGTGTTACAACTACTTCTTTTATGATTTTACACCCGTATCCGGAGAACCATTCAAAATGATAAAGAAAGGAGATATCTGGTTTACTGCCGTGATGCTCAGAGGATTCATCGAACTTTATCATCTTGACAAGAATAAAACATATCTCGATGCCTTTAACAAAAGTCTCGATTATGCCTGGGAGAACGCACGTGATGAAAAAGGACTGTTCCATACAGACCTCAGCGGCAATAAAAAAGACAATAAAAAATGGCTGCTGACACAAGCTGCCATGATAGAGATGTACAGTCGGCTTTCTGCCTTTGAATAAACTACTGTAGAACATTAATAAATGATAAAAAGAAATATGATAAAAAGAAACGCACGACTTTGCACCCTTGCGACAGTTCTATTTATCGGAAGCAATATGAACGCTTCCACTTTCATTTGTCCTAAGGACAATACCATGATTGCCAAGCAAGCAGAAATTACCGGAAAGTATAAAAGCCAGCGTCCGGCTAAAAAAGACCGTTTATTCACTTCACAGGCAGTAGAAGCTGAAATCTTGAGAGTGAAGAACCTGCTGACCAACAGCAAACTTGCCTGGATGTTCGAGAACTGTTTTCCCAACACATTGGAAACAACCGTACACTATCGCACCACCGATGGCAAACCGGATACTTTTGTCTATACCGGAGACATCCATGCCATGTGGCTTCGTGATTCGGGAGCTCAAGTGTGGCCATATATCCAGCTAGCTCATAAAGACCCGGAATTAAAGAAAATGCTCGAGGGCGTTATCCGCCGCCAATTCAAATGTATCAATATCGACCCTTACGCAAATGCTTTCAACGACGGAGCTAAAGGGGGCGACTGGATGACAGACCTGACGGACATGAAGCCGGAACTGCACGAACGTAAATGGGAGATTGACTCTCTCTGCTATCCCCTCCGCCTGGCTTATCAGTATTGGAAAGAGACGGGAGACGCCAGTATTTTTGATAATGAATGGATTCAAGCCGTCATCAATATCCTGAGAACATTCAAAGAGCAACAGAGAAAAGAGGGAGTAGGTCCTTATAAATTCCAGAGAAAAACGGAACGTGCGCTTGATACGCTGAACAACGACGGGCTGGGCGCTCCGGTAAATCCTGTAGGATTAATCGTTTCGGCTTTCCGTCCTTCCGATGATGCTACCACCCTTCAATTTCTGGTTCCTTCCAACTTCTTTGCAGTTACTTCACTCCGGAAAGCTGCTGAAATATTAGAGACTGTCAATCAAAAGACCGAATTGGCAACACAATGCAGCGAACTGGCACAGGAAGTGGAAACGGCTCTGAAACAATATGCAACCTATAATCATCCCAAATACGGCACAATCTACGCTTTCGAAGTCGATGGATTCGGAAATCATTTCCTTATGGATGATGCCAATGTACCAAGCCTGCTGGCAATGCCATATTTGGGCGATGTAGATGTGAACGACCCGATCTATCAAAATACCCGCCGCTTTGTATGGAGTAAAGACAATCCTTACTTCTTTAAAGGAAAAGCCGGAGAAGGTATCGGGGGGCCGCATATTGGTTATGATATGATATGGCCCATGAGTATTATGATGAAAGCCTTTACAAGCCAAGATGACCAAGAAATCAAAGAATGCATCCAAATGCTAATAAATACAGATGCAGGCACAGGATTCATGCACGAATCTTTCCATAAAGATAATCCTGAGAAGTTCACACGTGCGTGGTTTGCATGGCAGAATACATTGTTCGGCGAACTGATACTCAAGCTAGTAAACGAAGGAAAAATTGATTTACTGAATAGTATTCAATAAATAGGCTCTACATTAACGTCAGTTCGATATAAGCTTGTACTATTCCTATTCTCCTCCTTCCAGAAGGAGGAGTCCCCGTAGGGGGGAGGTGGTAGGTAAACACATAAGTTTATCATCCACAGTAAGATAGGAATACTTTATCAAAACATTTGCTTCATCGAGCTATCTTCAACTCCTGAACAAGATTGCCCGCCTTACCATATTTCTCCATAATAAAGAGCATATACCGCACATCTACCCCGATACAACGCTGCAAGTCAGGTTCAAATACGATGTCACTGCTCATTGCTTCCCAGTTGCCATCGAAAGCCAGCCCAAGCAATTCTCCTTTGGCATTGAACATGGCACTGCCGGAATTACCGCCTGTAATATCATTATTAGAAATAAAGCAAACATTCATGTCTCCCTGTGCATTGGCATATCTTCCGAAATCACCGGAAGAAAGCAAACTCAACAACTCCGGCTGAACGGCAAAGTCAATATCACCCGCATGTTCCTTCACCTTCTCAAAGATGCCTTTCACGGTGGTATAATAATCGTAAGTGGCCCCATCAAAAGGAGTATATCCCCCAACCGTTCCGAAACTAAGCCGCATAGTGGAATTGGCATCCGGATAGAAATTACGATCAGCATACATACGGCGCATGGCAGCGTTGAACAAGCGTTCCCCTTGCTCTATCTGCTCGGAAGCTTCGGAAATACTCTGATTCATCTCATAATACTTCACGATCAGGTCCAGACTCAAAGAAACAGCCGGGTCCTCTATCAGATTATACGTAGTATCCCGCTCCAGAAAACGTTTTAGGCCCTTAGGAGACGTTATATTGGACGTTGCATACAAAGAGTCTACATAAGCCTGAATATTCCCGTTATAGAGTGTATCTATCTTTTCATACATAGCAGGCAGATACTTCTTATCCACTTTCAACTGATATTCTTTGAGCATGGCAGCAAAAACCTCCTTATCAATGGAAAGATCGAGATTATCATACTTCTCCAGTAACTTTTTCATGCGGGTTATCACCAACTTCTCTTCCGCCTCAAAGTCGAAATTGAGAATTTCAAGAGCAAGCTGCACCAACTCGGGACCATTGATAAACGATTCACCGAAATAAGCCAGCGCCCGATTCACTTCCCGCCGGCTCTTATAGTTCAATTCGAGCGAAGAGAGCAGATGCATCAGCTTTTCACGCTCAGCAGGAGTATTCTGAATCCATTGCCTCAATGTAGCTTCCAACTCCCGCTTCTTCTCAAGTACTTTCAGCTTACGGATCGCCTTGTTCGTTCCTATGCTGTTTTTCCAATAATTAGAACTTTCATCATACTTAGAAGCATACTTAATGCGGATATCGTCTCTGCGATCCATCTCGCGCTTCCAGATAGCCTGTTTCACACCACGCACATCTATCATCGCCTGGTTCATGCCGTTCATCATCTCTTCAATGCCAAAAGAAGATAGAAAACGTTCCGTACTGCCCGGATAACCCAAAGTCATACAGAAAGAACCTTCCTTGTACCCATCCAATGAGACAGGAGCTACATACGACGGGTGATAAGGCACATTATCGGGTGAATAATCGGCCGGTTCGTTCTTCTTATCGGCATAAATACGAAAAA
>OGEU01001919.1_pt1 | contig 16160 bp, 13 predicted proteins | sample 1570651 | NCBI WGS metagenome assembly OGEU01 (sample SAMEA2582129, study PRJEB24529) | metagenome | biome: Human gut stool | place: China | collected 2011 | reverse complement strand
GGCATTTAACCGTAAAGAGGCTGCTGCACTTGGATTTTTTCCTTGTGCAACAGCCTCTGCTTTTGTGTCATTTGTGCCGTGTTTTTTGACGTTTACGCCAACTCCATTGACCCGGGCAACGCTTCCCTTTATGATAGTTTTGTGAAAAAGATACGAAAAGCTTCTGCAAAAGGGAAGTGCACAGCCCTTGGCAGCAAGCGCATCGTATCATTCATCTGTGACAGTTTAGGAAGGAGAAAAACCTATGGCACAAAAGGAAACCTCAAGCAAGTCCCGCCGTTGGCTGGGCTTGTCCGGCGCGGCTGTGCTGGTGGCCAACCTTGTCCTGACCGGAACGACCATTGCGTTCCAGCAGGAAGGCGAAGTCAACCATGCACTCGGCATCGAAGACTCTGACGCATCTTACGGCGGCACGGAGTTCTCCGCTGACGGCAGTCTGTCTGACGCTAGCTACGCAAAGTACATCGAAGCCGCTTATCAGTTCTGTGAGCAGGAAGAAGAAGAGGGCAGCGTGCTGCTCTACAACCGCAACAATGCCCTGCCGCTTTCCGAGTCTGAGCGCAACGTCACGGTCTTTGGCCGCGGCAGCATCGACCCGGTGTTCCGCAGCACCGCAGGCGGTTCCTCCACGAACCCGGATTACCAGAAAACCCCCGTTGACGCCCTGCAGGATGCCGGCTTCAACGTGAATCAGACCGTGCTGGACGCCTACGCTTCCGCCGCCGCGCCGAAAGAAAGAAGCGTTTCCAGCGTGGGCGAATATGACCCGGCGCTGTTCACCGGCAGCGTCACCGACTCGTTTGCGTCCTACGGCGATGTCGCGTTTGTTACGCTGTCCCGTTTTGCCACCGAAGGCAACGACCTTGCGATGGTCAACGACGAGGGCAAGCGTATGCTGGAGCTGGACGACAACGAGAAGGCAATCTTCCAGAAAATCAAGGACTCCGGCAAATTCAAGAAAACCGTCGTCCTGCTGAACTCCGTCTTTGCGATGGAGATGGACTGGCTGGACGAGTACAATGTTGACGCTGTGCTGTGGGTCGGCAACCCCGGCTTCTACGGTATGCCCGGCGCCATCCGCGTTGTGACCGGTGAGGTCAACCCCTCCGGTCACACCACCGCCACCTTTGCCGCTAACTCCCTGTCCGCGCCCAGCGCCGAGAACTTCGGTCTGCACGCCTACAACTACGGCAGCAAAACGCCCCGCGCGGCAGGCGACAGCTTTGTCAGCTATAACGAAGGCATCTACGTCGGCTACCGCTACTACGAGACCCGCTACGAGGACACCATCCTCGGTCAGGGCAACGCCGATTCCACGGTTGGCACCAAAGCCTCGACCGACGGCTGGAACTACGCCGAGGAGGTCTGCTTCCCCTTCGGCTACGGTCTGTCCTACACGACCTATGAGTACAACCTTGACAAACTGGACTACAACAGCGACACCGACACCTTCACGGCGACCGTCACGGTGAGCAATACCGGCGACAGGGACGGCAAGGCTACGGTGGAGCTGTACGCACAGACCCCCTACACCGACTACGACAAGCAGAACAACGTCGAAAAGTCCTCGATCCAGCTGCTGGGCTATGACAAAATCGACGTGGCCGCAGGTGCATCCGAGACTGTCACGGTCGATGTGCCCGGCTACTTCCTCGCGTCCTATGACGCCAACGGCGCGAAGGGCTACATCCTCGATGCGGGCGATTACTACTTCGCCGTCGGCAACGGCGCACACGAGGCACTGAACAATGTGCTGGCCGCCAAGTGCGGTGACGCCGTTGCGGGCAAGCTGATCGATCAGGACGGCAATGTCGTCACCGGCAACACCGCCGCCGTGGCCACCTGGACCGCCCCCAACACCGAGGTCGACACCCAAAAGTACCGCAACTCCCGTTACAACAGCGATGTGGAAGTCACGAACACCTTCGACGACGCTGATGTGAACTACTGGGCAAACGACGACGAAAAAATCACCTACCTGTCCCGCAGCGCGTGGGATACGACCTACCCCACCACGCTGGAGACCCTGACGGTCAACGATAAGCTGTACAACGGTCTGAATATGCAGACCTACGTCAAGGCAGCCGATGCCAAGAGCGTTTCCGACTTCAACCTCGGCGTGGAGTTGGATGAGAAGATCAACTTCAGCGATATGATCGGCGTCGCCTTCGACGACCCGAAGTGGAACGACTTCCTTTCTCAGCTGACGCTGAGCGATCTGCTCATCAACATGGGCGACTCCAAGGGCATCAAGGCTGTCAAGGCTGTCAACAAGCCCGGCTGCACCATCGTCGATGGTCCCGAGGGCATGAACGGTCAGTTTAAGTACGGCGACCGCCGCAACTGCACCGGCTGGGCTACGCTGCCTATCGTCGGCGCAACTTGGAACCACGATGTGCAGACCCGCTTTGGCGAGATGTACGGCGAGGATGCGCTGTATGCGTCCATCCCCATCGCCTACGCGCCCGGCGCGGACACCCTGCGCTCTCCCTACTCCGGTCGTACCTCGGAGTATTTCTCCGAGGACGGCGTTCTCAGCTACTATGCTGCCAAGGCCGTTTCCCACGGTATGCGCAACAAGGGTCTGATCGGCACGGTCAAGCACTTCTTCCTGAACGAGCAGGAAGCCGGTCGTCAGGGCATCTCCACCTTTGCGAACGAGCAGTCCATCCGCGAGATCTATATGCGCGCCTTTGAGGGTTCTCTGGCTGAGGGCGATTCTCTCGGCGTTATGACCGCTTACAACCGTATCGGCGTTATGTACGCTGCCGCCAACCAGGGCATTCAGCACATCCTGCGCGACGAGTGGAACTACGGCGGCTACATCATCGACGATGCGCTGACCGCGTCCGAGTATTCCTCTGCCCCCGAAATGCTGATGGCAGGCAACAACATCTTCTGCCTGGATACCGCCCGCCCGAACGAAATCGAGAAGCTGATCACCAGCACCGATGACGGCGACCTGCTGCAGAAGGTCATTGACTCCAACCATTATCTGTACTACATCATGCTGCAGTCCTCTATGGGCGGCTCCGGCGCGGAGGACGTTGTCGTTTCCGACGCAGCCCCGTGGTGGCAGACGACCCTGCGCGCTCTCGATGTTGTGTTCTGCGCACTGGCCGTTGCCGCTGTCGTGATGTATGTGCTGCATACCTACACGGACGTTTTCTCCGAGGAAAAGCGGAAAAATCGTGCCGCCAAAAAGAATTGATGGAGGTGGAACCCGATGAATAAAGGCTTGAAAAATAAAGGGCTGGGCAGCTGGTTCTGCCTTGCCGCAGCGCTGGTCGCGCTGATCACCGGCATTGTATTCCTGCTCACACAGGCCACGGCTGCCCCTCTGGGTCACTCCGGCACGATGGCCGGCGTGGTGCTGCTGGTCGGTGCTGCCGCTTCGCTCGTTTTCTTCTTTGTTTCCGTTCCGTTCAGCGCACTGATTCAGGCGGTCATTTATAACATTGCCCTGTATCTTGTCGTTGTGCAGCTGTATTTCGTCTTTGCCGACGTCATCAACCATGTCACCTTTGCGGGCGGCAACGCCGGCCTGTGCGTGTTTTATATGGTCGGCACCTTCATTGCCTGCCTGCTCAGCGTGATCGCCTGCTTCTGCAAGCAGACGAAAACCGGCGAGGCAAAAGCCACCGGAAAACAGTTTGCTGCCGCCGGTGCGGTGGTTGTGGTCGCTGCGGTCTGCGTGGGCGGTTTCTCCCTGCAGAGCAGCAGCCTGCCCTCGAACGGCGATGCGGAGGTTGCCCCCGATGCGGCGCAGACCTCTGCCGATGGTCCCGTTATGAACTACAACGACAACGAGTTCACCTCCAAGACGCTGGATGACCTTGTTGCCATCCCGCAGGAAACCTGGGAAGCCAAGGAGCCGAACGGGGAAGTCGCCTACTTCTTCGAGGGTCAGTACACCGAGGGCTTCAGCACCATCGTGGATCCGGCGTGTCTTGATATGTACTGCTACACCGACGGTTCGATGTGGGGTTCCTTCAGCGGTCCCAGCACCTCCGTGGGCGGCGACTCTATCTCCCATGTTTACGGCTACTGGTACAACTACGATGAAAACGGCGAGAAGAACTTCGTCATTCATCTGCTGGGCAATCAGGACGCCGACGGCACCGTGCGCCCCACCGATGTGGATGGCGGCGCAGATGCGGATATCTTCGTCTTTGACACCGACCACGGCGTATACAGCATGGAAGCCAGCCTGAGCTATGGCGTTATGGGCGGTGCGTTCACCCGCAACATCAACATCTACGGTCAGCCCTATGCCCCTGCCAAGAGCCTGACGATCGATGCCTCCAACCTGCGCACCTTCTACACGGGCGACATCTTCAACCCCGGCGAGCTGGTTGTGACGGCTACCCGCGCCAACGGTGCGGAGGAGTCCATCTGGGGCGGTCGCTTGACCTTCACCGGTTACGACAGCGACACCGCAGGCACCAAGACCGTGACGGCCTCCTTCCTGGGTGCAACCGCTACGTTTGAAGTGCAGGTCGAGGATCTGGTCACCGAGCAGTACACCGGCAGCTATGAGCTGGTGCAGGGCGAAACGCCCACCGCAACGGATGCTGTGCTGCTGGTGGATTACTCCCACAAGGTCTGCACGCTGACTGCCGCCGACGGCTCTGCCTCCATCACCGGCACGCTGGTGGATGTGCAGGACGATGCCCTCACCATGACCCTGAACGGCAGCGATGCCCTGACGGTGCCCATCACCAAGGGTGAGGACGGCAGCAAGCAGCTGACCATCCCCGCCCACGACGAAATCGTCTCCGGCTGGGGCTACAGCAACACCTACTCCATCAACGAGGCTGTGGTCACGCTGGCGGCAGAGTAAGCGTCCATTGTCCCTGATAAAACCTAACGGTACTTGCTGAATGAAAGCCGCGTCTGATGTCTGCTTGCAGGCGTTGGATGCGGCTTTTCTTATGAGAAGGGAAAATATATGCAAAATACAGAACTTTTGCTGAAAGAATTGACCTTGGAAGAAAAATGCGCGCTGCTTTCCGGCGCGGAAACCTTCAAAACGCGGGGTATGCCCAAACACGGCATCCCGCAGATCTGGCTGTCGGACGGTCCCCACGGCTTGCGCAAGCAGGCGGGGGAGAGCGACCACTTGGGGCTGAATCCCAGCGTGCCCGCCACCTGCTTCCCCACGGCGTCGGCTGTTGCGAACAGCTGGGATGCCGCGCTGGGCGAGGAAATCGGCGCAGCCTTGGGCGAGGAAGCCGCTGCGCAGGAAGTGTCGGTGGTGTTGGGCCCGGGGCTTAATATGAAGCGCAACCCGCTGTGCGGGCGCAGCTTTGAGTATTTCTCCGAGGACCCGTATCTCGCGGGCAAGCTGGCGGCGGGATATATTCGCGGCATCCAGTCCAAGGGCGTAGCTGCCTGCCCGAAGCACTTTGCCGTCAACAGTCAGGAAACGCGGCGTATGGCTTCGGATTCCATCGTGGACGAGCGCACCCTGCGGGAAATTTACCTGACCGGGTTTGAAATTGCCGTCAAAGAGGGGCATCCCCGCAGCATTATGTCGTCCTACAATCTTGTAAACGGTACGTATGCCAACGAGAATAAGCACCTGCTCATGGAGATCTTGCGCGGTGAGTGGGGCTTTGACGGCGCGGTCATCACCGACTGGGGCGGAAGCAACGACCACGCGCTGGGTGTGAAAAACGGCTCCACGCTGGAAATGCCCGCGCCCGGCGGGGACAGTGTGCGCGAACTGCTGGCGGCGGTGGAAAGCGGGAAAATCTCTGAATCCGACATCGACGCCCGCTTGTCAGAGTTGCTGCCGCTGGTGTTTGATACCAAGGCTGCGCTGGATGCTGCCCCGCGCGAGTTTGATGCGGCAGCCCATCATGCGCTTGCCCGCCGTGCCGCCGAGGAAAGCCTTGTGCTGCTGAAAAACGAGGGCTCTTTGCTGCCGTTGGCGGCGGGTAGCAAGGTGGCTGTCATCGGCGACTTTGCCAAGAATCCGCGCTATCAGGGCGCAGGCTCCAGCATGGTGAACTCGACACAGGTGGATGTGCTGCTGGATAAGCTGATCGACTCCGAGTTGAACGTCATCGGGTATCAGCAGGGCTTTGACCGCCACGGTAAGCCGGATGCTGCTTTGCAGAAATCTGCCTGCGAACTGGCGACACAGGCGGATACAGTTATTTTGTGCATGGGTCTGGATGAAATCGCCGAGAGTGAGGGTCTTGACCGCAGCAATCTGCGCCTTGCGCAAAATCAGGTGGATCTGCTGCAGGCAGTGAAAGCCGTCAACCCGAAAATTGTCGTGGTATTGTACAGCGGCAGCGTAGTCGAAACGCCGTGGCTGGACAACTGCCAAGCCCTGTTGTATGCCGCCTTAGGCGGTCAGGCGGGGGCGGGCGCCGTTGCGGATGCACTGACCGGCAAGGTCAATCCCTGCGGCAAGCTGGCAGAAACATGGCCGTTGGCCTACGCCGACGTACCCAGCGCCGCCGACTTTGCCACCCGCCGCAAGACTGTGGAGTACCGCGAGGGGCTGTACATCGGCTACCGCTACTTTACCACGGCGGAAAAAGCTGTGCGCTTCCCGTTTGGCTATGGCATGAGCTACACGACGTTTGCGTACAGCGATATGGTCGCCGATGAACAGGGGGTCAGCCTTACCGTAACAAACACCGGCAGCGTAGCAGGTACGGAAATCGTGCAGCTGTATGTTGCCAAAAAGAACAGTGAGCTTTTCCGCCCTGCCAGGGAACTGAAAGGCTTTGCCCGCGTAACGCTTGCCCCCGGTGAGGAACAGCGCATCACCATCATTCTGGACGATAAGGCGTTCCGTTTCTGGAATGTCAAGGCTAACCGCTGGGAAATCGAGGGCGGCGAGTACGAGCTGCTTGTCGGCGCAAGCGTGGAGGATATCCGGCTGTGCGAAAAAATCACCGTGCATGGAACGGCTACCGTGCATCCGTATGAGGATAAGGGCTTGGATTGCTATTATAAGGGCGATGTGCTGCACGTTTCCGATGCAGACTTTGAAAAGCTGCTGGGGCATCCCCTCCCGAAAGGCAAAACCAAAATTGACCGCAATCTGACCTTGGGCGAACTGAACCACGCCCGCAGCCCGCTGGGCTGGCTTGTCTGGCTTGTGCTGACGATCCTGCTGGATGTCAGCTATAAACGCGGCAAGCCGGACCTGAATATCTTGTTCCAGTACAATATGCCCCTTCGCGCCTTGGCAAAGATGACGAACGGCGCCATCAGCATGGGCATGGTGGACGGCATTGTCATGGAATTGCAGGGCTTTTGGATCATCGGCTTGGTGCGGGTGATTTATGAAGCGATTAAGAATGTGGTGCTGAATGCGCAGATGGAAAAGCGTCTGCGCGGCGCTTGATGGAGGTTGCATTATGCAGTTTTGGAATAATTTTGCGGCAAAACACCCCGCCGCAGCCAAGTGGGTGCGCGAGGGCGGTCTGTTCGTTATCGTGTCGAACCTGATTACCGTGTTCAAGTATCTGCTGCTGCAATTTCTGCCCGCTGCGTTCAGCAGTCTGCCGGTGGTGGATTTCGGCTGGCCCGGCGTGGATGTGACCCTGTTTGGGGAAACCTTCAAGTGGAACATCCTCGGCTACGATGCCGCCCACGGCGGGTTGCCGTACTTTTGCGCGTATATGATCGCCATGGTCGTTGGTGAGTGCATCAACTTCCCGATCCAGCGCAATTTCGTGTTTCGCAGTAAGGGCAATTTAGGCAAGCAGATTGCGTGGTATGTGGTGGCGTTCTGCGTCATTACCTGCATTGTCAACTCCATCAACTGCGTGTGGGTCGCCGTAGCCGGATTGCTTGTGCCGGACTTCATCTATAACATCGGCACGACTGTGCTAAACGGCGGCGTGTCTATGGTGATTTTCTTCTTCGTCAATAAAATCATCTTCCCCGAAAGCGGGAAATGATGGAGAAAATATCACTGTATGAACGCCGCAGACGACTGATTGCAGTTTTGTATGAGCGTCAGAATGATGCCGTAGGAAACCTTGCCTTTGAATTTAATGTGAGTTCCCATACGATTCGGCATGATATTCGGGCGTTAGAATTAGAGTATCCAATCTATACCAAGGTTGGACCAAGCGGTGGAGTATTCGTTCTGGATTCAAGCCTATTGCAGCAGCGATGGCTGACAGTACGCCAGCGGGAACTGCTGATGGGTGTGTGCGGTGCTTTGAATGATGAGCAAGCCCTGCTGATAAAATCCATCATAGGCGGAATGTCACCTTGAATTGTGAATGGGGTGTAAACAATTAGCACTTGCTATTGACTGACTGCTAATGAAAAGCGTATGCTAACTTTACAGATTTATTCTGTGCCAGCACCTTTACAATTGAATACACAGCATAACAGGCACTTTACTTTCCCGGTGGGGCGCACAGCAAGGTCAAGGCAGACCCTAACCCACGGCAGGGAGAGAACATAATGATACTCCAGATGCCCTACAGCTTCAGATGGGGTGACCGCGCAGGGGTTGTAATCAGTAAGATTCTTGCAGAGTCAGTGTATGGTCGTTGCCAGCGGCTTGCCTGTTATGTTCCTAAGTCTAGAGGCAAGCGGCAAATTAGACATTTTTCTTCAGCATTTATTTTGATGTACACAGATTCCTTTATTATTTACATGACCGTGTGATTGACGCTAGTATGCGTATTATTTGATTTCTATTGAATTCACATCAAAATTTGCGGGAAAAGTGTACCCTTACGCCCGGATAGAGCAGAGAAAATATAGAAAGAGCCCGGAGAGCCTTACCAAATCGGTAAGGTCCTCTGGGCTCTTTTTTCTCCCCGGAAGCAAGCATGGGCGAAGTGTTGCCACAGGGCAACCCGCCGAAAAGTCTACGGGGACAGCCCCGAACCCCTGTGAGGCTGCTGGCGCATGAGAAAGCGCAGCGTTGGAATCAATGTCCGCGTCAGCGTCACAGAGAAACGAAAAATGACGCTGATGGCTAAACGGTGCGGGCTGTCTCTCTCGGAATACTTACGCCAGCGGGCGCTGGGATATGAACCGGGCGGACACCCGCCCAAGGAGGTGTTTGATGTGTTGGATAAGATTGATGAAATGGCAGAAAGCTGTTCTGTGCGGGATGGCGCAGCCATCAACGCCCAGACTGACCGCTTGAGGGATCTGCTCATTGGCGGTAACTAAGATTTGGGCAATCAAGGACAGTTTACAGCGCGTCCTTGACTATGCGGCCAACCCGGACAAAACCGAATACGATGCCCTTGCCCAAACTCTACACTATGCGGAGAACGATGCCAAGACCAAGCTGAACGAAAGCGCCCAGCTCGTCACCGGCATCCATTGCAGGGTAGATCATGCGTGGGAAGATATGCGGGCTGTACAGGAACGCTTTGGTAAAACAGACGGCGTGGTGGCGCTCCACGCCTACCAAAGCTTCCGCGAAAGGGAGGTCACCCCGGAGCAATGCCATGAGATCGGCGTGACACTGGCCCGCAAGGTCTGGGGCAAGCGTTTTCAGGTGCTGGTTGCTACACACATGAACACGGACAATCTGCACAACCACTTCGTTATCAATTCTGTATCGTATGTGGACGGCAAGAAGTACGAGCAGCGCCGCAGTCAGTATGCCGAGTTCCGGGCGGCATCTGACAAGCTGTGCCGTGAGTACGGCTTGTCAGTGGTGGAGCAGCCCAAGGCCAAGGAACCGACGCGGTACGCCCGGATGCGGGAAGCCATCGACCAAGCCTGTGAGGATGCCAGTACCCCGGAAGATTTCCACAGGGCGCTGTATCGGCAAGGGTATATTTTCGGCAGTGACCCCAATCGAAAGTATGCAACGATTCGGGCGCGGGATGGTGGTCGAGCCGTGCGCCTATATAGGCTGGGAGAAGAATACGATCTTGCAGCCATCGATGACCGACTGCGCGGAAATTACCTGTTGTATGGGGCAGGGGTGTATGAACGGAAACACCCACCCCGGCAGTATACGCCGAAACGGTATCGTTCCACGGAGAATAGAAGCATCCTCCAAATTTTCTTCGAAGTATTCTTCGGGGAATCCCAGATGCACCGCTTGTATCTGTACTACTGTTATCAGTTGGGCATCCTGCCAAAGAAACAGCAGCCCCGCATCAACCGCCCGGAACTGGAGCGTATCTGGAAAGACACCGAGAGAATCCTTGCCGAACACGCCTTTGTTCACGAACACCAGTTCCCGTCTTTACAGGCAATCGTGGACTATCGCAAGAGTTTGTCCCAGCAGATGGAAACCCTTGCCGCGCAGCGAGCTGAAATCGTCAAGCAGATGCGCCGAAAGGATGCTCCGCCGGAGTTGGCTGACCAACGCATGGTGTTGACCTGTGAGATTGCCAAACTCCGCAAAGAGGATAAAATCGCGGAGGGAGCCATCAAACGAGTCCAGCGAACGAGAGAATCCAACCGCATAGACCAAGAAAACCGAAATCAACATACAAACAATAAAACCCGCAGCCGAGATTCTTCTCACCAGCGATAAGGAGGTACAATGGCTTACATCAAGAAAAAATCTGAACGAAAATTCAAAATCACCGTCTGCAACGGCTACAAGGTCAACGGGCAGAAGCGAATGAAAGCGCAGACCATCACTGTGCCATCATCCGTACCCAAGCGCAGTATCCAGCAGTACGTCATGGCCGAAGCCGAGCGTATCGAGAAAAAGTTCAAGTATGGCGTTGAAGAAAGCGATCAGACGCACTTTGAACAGTATGCCGAAAACTGGCTCAAACGGCAGAAACCGTTCTTTAAGGCTACCACCTACGCAGGATACAAACGCAATCTGGGTATTGTTTACCCGTTGATTGGCGGTATTCCGCTTGCAAAGTTGCTTCCCATGACTTTAGAGGAAATGTGTGAGGAACTTCGGAAGCGCCCCGGACGGGGCGGGAAATGCATCAAGGGAACAACGGTACAAAAGTACCTCGAAACAGTTTCCTCGGTGCTGGAGGATGCAAAGAAAAATGACATCATTCCGTTCAACCCGGCGCACCGTGTCCGCAAGAAGCATTTTGAGAAGGAAGTGCAGCATATTCCGCAGAAATATGAAATGGGTAAACTGATGCGGGCAATTCAGAACGAACCGATTCTGTATCGGGCGTACTACACACTGGCAATCACGACCGGATTGCGGCGTGGGGAACTGTGTGCTCTGCAATGGAGGGACATAACCGGTGCTTGTGAACTGACCGTCCGCCGTTCCCGCAGCTGCGCATCCGGGCAGATTGTTGAGAGCGACACCAAGAGCCATCGGGAACGGATCGTAACGATTCCCATGGGGATATGGGAACTTCTGATGGCGCTGCGACAGCAGCAGATGCTGCATAGCGGTGTTCCAGATAGAGAGCAGCCGATTTTTACTGACCCCGACGGTCATGTGCCGCACCCGGATACCTTTACCCGACATCTGCGTAAGCTGTATAAGCAATGCGGATTATCTGAGGATTACCACCTGCACACCCTGCGGCATTTCTACGCAACCTATCTGCTGCAGGAAGGCACCAGCAAACAGGTGGCGGCATCCCTGCTGGGTCATGCGGATACAGCGTTCTTGGAGCGCACCTACTGCCACCCGCAGGATGCTGTAAAGCTTCAGGCCGCAAACCTGATGCAGGATTTGTTGAACAGCCAAAATCCGTGCTATGTTGCATTTATGAAAAATAAGAATAGAAAAGCCAAGAAAGCAGGTTAAATAAGCAGGCGGCACCGTCAGAGATGGCGGTGCCGTTTTATCGGTTTTACGATAGATTCTGCGCGAAAGATTGGTGGTTCTGGTGATAGCTTTCTGTCGCAGTTGTCGGTATGCTTTGTAGTACCGCAGGTCAAAAAATAACACTAAGGAGCGTGCAAAACATGGCATCTATACGAAAGCGCGGCAGCAACAGCTATTTGATTGTGGTATCTCGTGGGTATGACTATGAAGGGAACCGACTAAAATCTGTGCAGAAAACCGTCAAGCCACCCAAGGAGTACACACCCAAACAGGCAGAGAAATGGGTAAAGGAACAGGCGATTCTATTTGAACGCGAGGTACAACATACACCCGAACCCATCAACCGTAGCATTACGCTGGCAAAGTACATTGAGCATTGGGCGGCTGACATAGGACCGAAGAAGCTGGCGGACTCTACATACCAACGAGATTTGCAGGATGTTCGGCGCATTCTGCCGACGCTGGGCAACTATAAACTGACCGATTTGCGCAAAGAGGTTATCCGAGATTTTTACGAGGAAATGCGGCACTCGCCGCGTCTGGACGGCAGAGGAAATCTATCCGAGAAATCGGTCGAAGGCTTACACAACACGCTGTGCGGCATCCTGTCGGCGGCCGTGGACGAGGGCTACCTGACGCACAATCCCGCATGGCGGTGCTACAAGCCCAAAGGAAAGAAAAAAGAACGCCCCGTAGCTGACGAAGAAACCGTTAAGAAGTTGATTACAACGTTTGAGGGTCAGAGTATGAAATACGAAACCTATTTCAAATTGGTACTAGCAACAGGTTTGCGGCGCGGCGAAGCCTGTGGATTAAAATGGAGTGATATTAACTGGCGCAAGAGGACGATTCATGTTCAGCGAGGAGTCGTAAAGTTGAGCCATCAAGAATCAATTACAAAGGATCCTAAGACGACCAGCGGTGACAGGATGGTATATCTGAGCAAGGAAATGTGCCAGCTATTGAAAGCGTGGCGTAAGGAGTGCGAGTGGGATAGAGCGCAGACAGCAAATGAAACTGTGGATGAGGATGACTACTTATTCCGCCAGCCTAACGGAAAGCCGATGAATCCCAGCACCTTTACATTCCGATTCAAGAAAATTCTCAAACAAAATGGCTTACCGACGGACTTGAATCTGCACAGCCTGCGCCACACCAACGCCAGTTTGCTGATTGCGCAGGGCGTGGATGTGCGCACGGTGGCTAGTCTATTGGGCCATGCACAAGCGAGTACAACGCTGGATATTTACGCCCACGCCTTTGACAAGAACAAACGCAAGGCGCAGGAAAAGTTGGGAAAGGCGATTGGATTATGAGAAAAATCAAGCTGACCCGCGCGAACAAAAGCATTCTGCTGAAAGCGCTTGCTCCTTATTATTACCGTGAAAGGGCGCTTGGGCATAGCACACAAGAAGTTGGAAAACTAATACTGAAAATCAATTCTCTCCCAGCCGATAAAAAAGCCACTTTTTCCACAGAAGAAATTCGCCTTATGCGAACCACCATAAATCGACTGAGGAACGAACGGCTATCAAAAGGGCAGTACACAGACGCAACCGATGATATGCTGTTGAAGCTGATTTAAAGCGGAAATAGAGCAAACAAAAAACCACCTCGCAAACTACATTGCAAGGTGATTTTTTGGTGCGCCTGAAGGGATTAGCCAAGCCGCGCCCTAGAAACGCCCCACCGGGGCGTTTCTGCCCCGCGGGACGTAAAGCGCGGGGCACGGGCTGTTCGAATCCCTTCTTTTACTGCCCCATAAAATCCGTGCAAAACAAAAAGAGCAGCACCCCATAAGGTACTGCTCTTGTGAAGACAGGACAATGGAGATGTTTTAGCGTTTTCGCTGTCTTGATTTGAACTCATGTAAGCTTTTTCATTCTATGCTTTTAGCTTTAAAAGCTTCTACTATTGGTCTCATATTCATTTTGCCTATATTTAATGAGGAAGCATGATTAAATATCTGGTTAAATATATATTTCCTGTCCTGAATTTTAGTTTGCTCAAAATAGCACTCCCTCTCACTCAATGTGATAGTAACTTCCATAAAAGTCAGCACATCATCATTACTAAGAGCCAAACGCTCTTTGGAAGTCATTTGCAGATATTCTTCTTTCAAAGGGAGCATTGTATATGTCATCATGAAATATACTGCAACGATATCCTCTTTGGCAATACGTGTTGCAACCTCATTAACTTTTCTATATATTGTTGTTTTAAGTCCACCATTGAAGGAGTCAAGTTCAAACGTACTATCACTAAAAACTATCATAAAAGTTGGCATAAGATTCGTTGTCCCAATTACGACATTCATTAATACAAACTTGTTGAAATAATCGTCTCCCATCTTCGAATACAGTGGATGGCGATTAAAATTGCTTAGCGGAATACGCACACGATCTCTTTTATCACCAGAATGCATTATCATTGCATATCTTTCTGCTCGCTCGAATTTATTCTTTTGAGGATAATATACATAATCGTTAATTAAATACATGTCTCTTGGGATTTGTGAAAACTTTAATTTGGAAATTCTTTCTATAATCATGTCAGATAGTTTACTATGTTCTCCTACCTCTTTATACATAGCTTTCAAAAAACATGACATGCTATGTATTCCATCAATTATTTTTTCATATACATCTTCTTTACTAGTTTTATCATAGAAAGAAAACTCGGAAGAGAAAAAAATTTCATTTGGATTAACACTGACAAAAAAACTTTTCAAGTCATCCAAGAGGTCGGATAATTTCACATCATTTTCAACGGAAAAGGTCTTACTTAACACATGCATTCCAGCAAACGGGAAGAAAACTAGAATATCAATTTGCTTTACAAGCTGAAACGGGTGCTCTTTCGTCGTTTCATTTCTTTTATCAATCATCCACCTACAAGATGAAAGGTATTCTTCTCTGTTCTTTTCATAAATAGTTTTATAATCTGTGTGTGCAATAGATTTTTGCAATACAAATGTGACATTCCTATACTCAGAGAAAAAACTATCGAGGGCAGATATATTATCAAAAAAATTGGCTTCCTTGTTAAATCGCTCCAGGGAATTTAGCGCACTATAGTATTTTTGCAATGCCGGAAATAGATAGTCAGACATTATTATCAACTCCTTAATAAAATCCTGTAAATCCCAAATACGGTACATCAGCTTTTACTCAGCATTATCTGAATCAAAAATCTCCATTTCGGAACTTGTGAAAAACTTCACCACTTCAAATCTGAACTCTGCATCATTCCACATCTCAAAATCGCAAGCAATAAACGGATGAGCCATTGTCCCGCCGCTTTTACCTTGCTTAGATATTATTCCAATAGCATTTGTCAATTCAATCCATTTCTTTGGCGTCAAGGTGAACTGTGGAGTTTTGGCATCGACTGTTATTCTTTGAAAAGCATCTTCATTAAAATTCGAATTATGCTTTCTTTCCCATGTTGCCAGAAACTCAACCGTGTTGCGACTCCTCAGCCAGCTTTGTATTAAGTAACTCGGATTGGCTGCATCATATTTTCGTGCTATTTCCGTTAATGAAACATAATCATCGGACGGATGCAGATACTTTACTACAGTTTCTTCTAAATACGCATTCATTTTTGGCTCATACAGAGGGGCTTCGTCATTTGAAATCAGTTCAAAGATGCCGTCTAAATAACAGTTCCAATCATCGTTCTTAATGGGGAACATCTTATTCACACGCTCTAAAAATTTCTCTCGTGTCACTGCGTATGCCCATTCCAGTTCTTCTTTCGTTGCTCTCGGCATATGTTTTCTTCACTCTCGCTTTGTTAGGATTCCGACAATTTCCTTCTTTTAAAAAGTACACTTCACAGTATTCTTCAAAATCAATGATACCTCTTGTGTATTTTCCATTATTGAGAAGTTTGTTGAGAACATCTCTGCTCCATTTTACCTTTCCGGACGGAGAGGAAATGGAACGGCTTAATAGGCATTTTTGGATATCCTCTAAACTATTTTCTTCTCTGTACATTCTAAAAATAGTTTTTACAACTTCAGCCTGTTCGGGAACGATTTCAACAAATCCATATTTGTCTCTCTTAAAGCCGTAACAGATTCTTCCGAAAAGTCGGAATTCGATTAATGATAATTTCATAGATTTTGTTTCCTTTCTAATTATAATATGTTTGAAGTAAGGTTTCAATATAAAACACAAATATTAGTGGGGTTGCAAAAAAAGCAAAACCTGCATATTAGTGAGTTAGTTCAGTTGATCTTTGATTTAAACATAAAAACGGAGCGATTTTCTATTAAAATCGCTCCAAAACACATAATATTTGATTATTTGTGGGATAAAAAAGAGACAAACAAGCTTTTTAGACTTGTTTGTCTCTTTTGGTGCGCCCGAAGGGATTCGAACCCCCGGCACCTGGCGTCGGAGGCCAGTGCTCTATCCAGCTG
>OGEU01001918.1_pt1 | contig 16162 bp, 7 predicted proteins | sample 1570651 | NCBI WGS metagenome assembly OGEU01 (sample SAMEA2582129, study PRJEB24529) | metagenome | biome: Human gut stool | place: China | collected 2011 | reverse complement strand
AGTCATCAAGTCCTCTTCTTCCCTTTCGGTCTATCTGGGTCAACCGTCCGATAAAGGTTTCCAGGCCGGTAGTACCCTCCCGGCCGATTTATTCAGGATATCTCCGGCTATAAAAGGGGAATTGATTCTAAAAGATAACCATAGTATAGAATTCATTCCGGCAGAACGTTTCAAAAACGGTACGACATACAAAGTCACGTTCAATCTGGGAGCACTTTGTAACGTCCCCAAGCCTTATGAGAAATTCAACTTTGAATTCGATATTGTCCCGCTGGTTACGATTTTCGAACCCGGTGTTCTGATCAGCGAACCCGATCATGAAAATGAATTACAATATCAGGGGATGTTGCAAAGTTCGGATGAAACCGATCCGACAGAAATGGAACAAAAACTGACGGCCACCTATAACGGTCAATCCGTCACACCGGAATGGAATCATCAGGGTAACCGGCATTATTTCGCTATCCGCCATCTGTTAAAAGAAAAAGAAAGTAAAACACTGAATTTAAAATTCAGTAAAGACATTAAAGCAACCGACGGCACCGAGATCTCCATCCCCGGTCTGAATGATTTCACGGTGTTGAATGTCAAAGCCAGTGACAGTGAACCACCGGTAATCCGTATCTATATGTCGGAGAATATCGATCCGAACCAGGATTTGAAAGGTTTGTTCAGCCTGGAAGGAGCCTCTACCCTGAATTACAAAATATCGGATAACATCATTTACCTTTATCCGGGTAACGCTATCGAGAATAGTCAACCGAATCTGACTATCCATGCCGGGATACGCAGTGCCAACGGTAATACGTTGCATACCGAATATATCCGGTCGGTACGTCTCTCCAGCACCAAACCACAAGTACAACTCATCGGCAAGGGGATCATCGTCCCGGGCAACAATCAGGTACTCATTCCTTTTTCTGCTATCGGACTGCAAGCCGTCGACCTTGAAATCATTCAGGTGCTCGACCAAAACATGAACTTTTTCCTGCAAGAAAATTCTTATGACGACCGCAGCGAACTGACCCGTACAGCCCGACCGGTATTTATGAAAAAAATCGATCTGAAAAAAGATCATCCCCATATCGACCTCGATAAATGGAATGACTTTACCATCGACTTAAGCGATCTGGTCAATCTGGAGAAAGGTAATATTTATCGTTTCAGACTGAAATTCAAGAAATCATATACCATTCTTTCCTGTGCCGATGAAAGTCCCGACTCGGATTATGGGGATACGGACTGGGACAACCCGGGTTCCTACTACAGCGAATATTATTATCCATCCGGTTTCGACTGGGAACAGCGCGAAAATCCTTGTCATATCTCCTACTACACCGGTGATCGGTTTGCAGCCCGCAATATCATCAATACTTCACTGGGAATTATGGCCAAACAAGGAGCCGACAATCAGTATGTCGTATGCGTTTCCGATCTCAGTACCGCTGAAGCGATTCCGAACTGCAACATCAGTCTTTACAATTATCAGAATCAAAAGATCGATTCGGCAAGGACCGATAAAGAAGGATTCGCGTATTTAAAACCGGCATCTCCGGGCTTTATCGTACTGGCACAGAAGGGTAAAGACAAAGCCTGGTTGCGTTTAGCAGAAAACAGTGCTCTATCCCTCAGTAACTTCGACGTCAGCGGACAACATGTACAAATGGGGGTAAAAGGATTCATTTATGGTGAAAGGGGGGTATGGCGTCCGGGAGATGAAATCTATTTATCCCTGATCCTGGAGGACAAGCTCGGTGTCTTACCGGAAGGTCACCCGATCGTTGCACAACTGGTCGATCCCAACGGGCATATTACCCAAACTTTAAAAGGAGCGATTACTCCCAATAATATCCATTGTTTTACCTTCAAAACCGAACCCGAAGACCAAACCGGTTATTGGCATGTCCTCTTCCGTATCGGTGGCCTGACTTTCAAACAGACATTACGCATCGAAACAGTGAAACCGAACCGTCTGGCTATACAAATGTTATTTCCTAACGATAAAATTATCGGTACCGGTGTTTCCCTGAAACCTGTAGAAGTGAAGACCAAATGGCTGAACGGAGCACCGACTTCCAATCAAAAAGCGATCACAGAGGTACGTTTATACCATGCCGATGCAGGTTTCTCCGAATTTCCGGATTATCGTTTTTCCGATAAATCCAGGTATTTCGAACCTTCGACAGAAACCCTATTCGACGGGCAAACCGACCAGCAGGGAAATTTTTCATTCAGCCTGAACAAGATCAAAACCGAAGATGCTCCCGGAATATTAAATGCAGTCTTCACCACCCGGGTATTTGAAAACGGCGGGGATTTCAGTATCAGCTCACAAAGTATCCGCTATTCCCCTTACGATGAATATGTAGGAATACGTCTACCTGAAAACGACGATAATTGGTACTCCACCGAGCAACCTGTTCGATTACAAGGCGTTACGGTTACCCCGACAGGAAAACAATCAGGAAATGCTACCATTCAGATTGAAGTATATAAACTCGACTGGCATTGGTGGTGGGATTCGGAAGATGAAAACCTGGGATCTTATGTCAACCGGGAATATAGTAGCAGTGTATTGAGCCAGAAAGTCAAAGCCACCGACGGTCGTTTTCAGTTGGATCTTCACATCCCGACATATGGACGTTATTTTATCCGGGCCACCGATCCTTCGGGGCATACCTCCGGTTTAATCGCCTATTTCGGTAGCTGGTCGGATAACGCCGATCAAACTGCAGCGACCACCTTACACCTGAACAGCGACAAAAAATCTTACCGCGTCGGCGAAAAGATAAAAGTTACAATTCCTTCAGCAACAGGTAGTGTAGCCATCGTCAGTCTTGAAAACGGGAAAACCGTCAGCAACATGAAACGGATCAATACCTCTGCCGGTAACACCACCTTCGAGTTGGAGGCCACCAGCGAGATGTGTCCCAATACATACATTGCAGTCACTCTGCTTCAACCTCACAACAACCGGGACAACGACCGTCCGATCCGAATGTATGGAGTTGTCAATATCCATGTAGAAGACCCGGCTCTCCATTTGAATCCGAAGATCAAAATGGCTCAGGAACTCCGACCGGGAAAAGAGTTCAACGTGGAAGTTTCTGAAAAAGACGGCAAGGCGATGAATTACACCATTGCGATAGTCGACGAAGGACTGCTTTCGCTGACCACTTTCCGTACTCCGGATCCCTTTGCTGCTTTCTATGCACGGGAAGCCCTGGGCGTAAAAACCTGGGATTTTTACGACTATATCTACGGTGCTTATGGAGCCCGTCTGGATAAAGCTTTTGCTGTGGGTGGCGACGAAGCCTTGAAGGATTTACAGGACGAAAAGACCAACCGGTTCAAACCGGTCGTCTTATTCGACGGTCCTTTCAGTTTGAAAGCCGGAGCTACTCAAAAACACACCTTCAAAATGCCGGAATATATCGGCGAAGTACGGACGATGGTCATCGCAGCTACCAATGGACAATATGGAGCAGCCAGTGTCAACAGTACGGTAAATAAACCCCTCATGGTATCGGTTGCCCTTCCCCGTCTGTTCACACCGGGAGATGTCATCGATATTCCGGTTACCGTTTTTGTCCTGAAAGATCATATCCGGGAAGTCACCGTAAAGATGACTACCGACGACAAAATCACCCTGACAGGAGAAAAAGAACAACACATCCAATTCGATAAAAAAGGAGAACAAGTTGTCTATTTTAAGGCTCGGATCAATAGCCAAACCGGGATGTCGACACTTCGGACAGAAGCGACATCGGGCAATGAAACAGCTATTGTCACCGAGGATGTTCAGGTACGTATCCCTAATCCGAGAATGACGGAGATCGAAGAAAAAGAAGCTAAAGCAGGAGAGACCGTTTCTTTCGATACCCGCATTACAGGAGCCGAACCGCTTTCTGTCCTGGAGGTATCCTCTATCCCACCGTTAAACCTGGAACAACGCCTCAGTTACTTGCTCGACTACCCTCATGGCTGTGCAGAGCAAATCACTTCACAGGCATTTCCGCAATTAGCTTTATCCTGGCTTCTGGCATTAAGTCCGGCACAACAGATCACGGCAGAAAATAACGTCAGAGAAGTCATCAACCGTCTGAGAAGTTATCAGACCCCGGAAGGAGGCTTTGCTTACTGGCCTGGAGAGCCGTATATTTCGGAATGGGCTACCTCTTATGCTGTAAATTTCCTGGCAAATGCCCAAAAACAAGGCTATGCAGTCCCGATTCAGATGTTACAGCATGCCACGAACTATATGCGTCAGGTGGCTAACAGCTGGAACCGCACAGAACCGTGGTCACAGCAAGACCAAGCCTATCGTTTGTATGTATTGGCTTTAGCCGGTAAACCCGATCTGGCAGCCATGAACCGACTGAAAGAGACCCGCTTGCAACGTCCGGTTTCACAATGGCTGCTGGCCTCCGCTTATGCTTTAAGTAATCAACAGGAAATCGCTACGAAAATGATACGCGATCTGTCCTTCGAAGTCACCCCTTACCGGGAAACGGGAGGAACGTTCGGTTCTACTACCCGGGACAATGCCCTGATTCTGCAATCGATGGTCATCCTGAACATGCAACAAGATGCTTACCGCATGTTAGAGAAGATTTCTAAAGCCATGGGATCCGGCAATTGGTACAGTACCCAGGAAACCTCTTTCGCTCTTTATGCAGCCGCCCAGTTCGTACAAAAATACCTGGGCAGCCAAAAAGGAATCGATATCACAGTAAAAACAAATTCAGGTAACGAAAACGTCAAAACCGACAAGACAATCTGGCAAAAACAACTCGTTTTGCAGGGTGACAAAGCTTCGGTTACGGTGACGAACAACGGTCAAGGTTCACTTTTTGTCCGTCAGATCAATAGTTCCGCCCCGCTGGAAGTAGTCAAGGAAAAAGTTATGTCCGGAATGTCGATGCATGTGCGTTATTATAATGACAAAGGTACTCCGCTCAACATCGAACAGCTGCAACAGGGGGAAGACATTACAACCGAAATTACAATCAAAAACACGGGCCTGACCGGTACTTATCAGGAACTGGCTTTAAACTATCCGGTACCTTCCGGCTTCGAGATCATCAATGACCGTCTTACCGGAAACACCAGTGCCTGGAAAGAGGCAGAATATGTCGATATCCGGGACGACCGTTTTTATGTCTATTTCAGCTTGGAACAAAATCAGTCTAAGACTTTCCGTTTCCGTTGCAATGCAGCGTTCCGCGGAGAATATATGTTACCGGCAATTTATTGTTCAGCTATGTACGACAATAGTATACAGGCTATTTTACCGGGAGGAAAAGTGAAGATTGAATGAGTTGTAGAGTTGCTGAGTTAAAAGAGTTACTGAGTTAAAAGAGTTACTGAGTTAAAAGAGTTGCTGAGTTGCTGAGTTGCTGAGTTAAAAGAGTTGCTGAGTTAAAAGAGTTACTGAGTTACTAAGTTTTTGAGTTTCTGAGTTTCTGAATTATTAAGTTATTGAGTTAGAAGAGTTAGAAGAGTTAGAAGAGTTACAAGGCATTAGCTTAATAATTTAAATACAAAGCAAGATCATATTTGCAACACATTGTTAAAGTAAATATATGACTACAAACATTAGCCTATACACTCAGGGGTCACACCAATCCAATAACAAACTCTTTCAACTCAACAACTTTATAACTCAGCAACTCTTTTAACTCAGCAACTCTTTTAACTCAGCAACTCAGCAACTCTATAACTCAGCAACTCTATACCATGAACAGTAAAGATTATATTTATAAACTGATAGAAGAAGGAGAGCACCAACAACAGGATTTCAAATTCGAGATCTCGGATGCACGGAAAATAGCCAAATCTTTATCGGCTTTTTCCAATACGGACGGAGGGCGCTTGCTTATTGGGGTGAAAGATAACGGAAAAATTGCAGGAGTGCGTTCGGAGGAGGAAATTTACATGATCGAGGCAGCAGCAAAATTGTATTGCCAACCTCAGGTAAACTGTCAAATGCAGATTCACGATATCGACGGACACACTGTGTTGGAAGTCATTGTACCTCCCGGAACAACCAAACCTTATTATGCCAAAGATCAGACAAATAAATGCTGGGCTTATATCCGTATAAAAGACGAGAATATCCTCGCTACTCCGGTACATTTAAAAGTCTGGCAACAAGAAGGGACCCCAAAAGGTTCCTTTCTTCATTATACAGAGCAAGAACGATTACTATTGGATTATCTCACAACCCATCCGGCTATAACCCTTAATCAGTATTGTCGTCTGGCCCGTATTCCCCGGATAAAAGCAGAAAATACACTGGCAAAATTCATCCGCTTCGAATTAATCGAACCCATATTTGAAAATCATCGGTTTTATTTCCGAGGCTGTACCTGATCGTTCAGGCTAATGTCTTAATAAATAAAGTAATACCGTCGAATACCATTTGAAGGCCGATCGTAGCAACGATCAATCCGATAATCCGGATCAAAGGATTCATAAAATTATATTTAATCAGAAAACTACCGATCCTTCGGGCTTTCAGCATAAAGAAAAGGTTCACAGCTAAAGCCAGTAAAATAGCAACGATCGTGACAAAACGGCTATACTGAACAGGGAAAGTAACTGCAGCAGTAATCGTAGCAGGTCCGGCAATCATCGGAATAGCTATAGGTACAGTGGTTAAATCGGCAATCTTAATATGTTCATCCACTTTCATAAAAAATCCTTTCAACAAACCGGACAAACCGTTATACATCAGCACAGCCCCACAAGTAATCTGAAAAGAGTAAAGCTCGACCCGAAAAACATAACTAAAAGTCACCTGTCCCAGATAAAGAAAAAAAATCAGAATAAGCATTGCCGTAATCGTCGATTTAATCGAAATATACCGTAACTCGGTTGGAGAAAAACGTTCCTGCAAAGACGTGACGATCAACACCTTCTGTATCGGATTTACCAAAGCCAGAATGGCCACGAAACAACTCAATATTAAATTAAATTTCATTACTTCCCCCTATTAGATCTGCTCAACAAAGATAGTACAAAGGAATGGGGTTTCAAATTTATTTTGAGTCAGTGATAAAGAGTTACAAAGGTTACAGAAGTTACAGAGATCGCAAGGATTTAACCGCCCCTATACAACCTCTTCCCTCCCTCATGTAACTCAGTAACTCTTTTAACTCAGCAACTCAGTAACTCTTTTAACCCAGCAACTCTCTAATACCCAAAAATCTGTTCGGTAGTCAGTCGCTCTACGGGACCATAAGAAGATAATTTTTTCATATCCAATTCTTTTTCATCTCCCAATACACAATAGGTATATTTGCGGTCTTTCACCCATTTTTCCTGAAAATCCTTTACCTGATCCAGGGTCAGTTTCTGCAAATCGTCGAATAACATTTTCCGGCGGTCACTGTCCAATCCCAGGTCCTTTGCTTCCTGATAGGCATCGAAAATTCCGGCTCCGGTAATCCGGTCGGTCCGTAACCGGGCAATCAAAGCTTCTTTTGCCAGATTAAAGGCAGCTTCAGACTCAGGCATATGATTGATAACTTCATCGAATGCAGTCAAAGCATCTCCCATCTTATCATTCTGAGTAGCGATAAAAGTAGAATAAATATAAGGCTTGTCCAGACGGGAAGGCTCACCCAAACCGGCAGATGCCGAATAAGCCAATCCCCGGGCTTCACGCAATTCCTGGAATACGATCGAATTCATACCTCCCCCGAAATACTCGTTATATAAGGTAGCTACCGGATAAATATTCGGATCGAATTTTTCTCCCCGGTTAGAAATAGCAGCCATATATACCTGAGCAGCAGCATACGGAGCTAACAAAACCTTACTTTCTCCGGTTTCTCTGATCTTAAAAAGCGAAGCCTTATCTGCAGCGATCAGCTTTTCAGGCACCTGATGGTACCGATTCACTTCTGCCACAACTTCTTCCTGGGTCTTCGGGCCGTAATAAAGGACAGTATGTTCGGTCTTGCTCAGATCACGAAGGTGGGCCAACAGCTCTTCCGACTTTAAATTTTGTATTTCATCAGCCGAAAGCACATTGGTCGCAGGCGATTTCGGTCCGTATAAACCATATTGCATCAGCATTCTGAAATTTGCCTCCTGATTTAATTTTGTATTCGCTCTCCCTTCCAGAATATCACCTTTCATAATTTCCAGTACTTCCGGATTGGGTTGAGCATCTGCCAGCAGAGATTCGACCAATTGAATCGCCTCTCCCATATTTTCGGATAAACCCGAAATAGTGAGATAGGTACGGTCAGCTCCCGGACGAATACCAAAATCACAAGCCAAACGGTAAAACTCTTCCTTCACCTGTTCCGGACTCAATTCGGAAGTACCCAAATAATCCAGATAGCCGGCAGCAGTGGAAAGATAACGATCCTCATTATTTCCTTTCTCAAAAGCATAAGTTAAAGAGAACAGGTCGTTCGTCGGGTTTTTCTTATACCACAAAGGAATATCGGATTTGAGTTTTCCTTGAGCCATATCTTTTGAAAAATCGACAAATACCGGTTCGATGGGTTTTACCGGTGTTGTCCGGATCTCCCGCAAAAAAGCACTACTCTTATCCCGGTTGGTCACAATCGGAGTGATGGCCGGTTTAGTCATTTTCTTTACACTTTCGTCTTTCCCCTGCCGTTTATTGACCACGACATAATTATCTTTCAGATGAGTATTGGCAAAATCTATCAGCTCTTGTTTGGTAATTTTACTCATCCGGTCGAGTGAAGCCACTTCATCGGCCCAATTCGTACCGTTGACAAACGACTCGACAAACCAGGTTGCTCTGTCGTCATTGCTTTCCAATTGTTTTTGTCTGTCGCGTTTGTTATTATTGATCGTCGCAGCGATCAGGTTCTCGTCGAATTCTCCTTTTTTCAACTTTCCGATTTCTTCCAACAGCAGTGTACGTACTTCTTCGAGGGTTTGTCCGTTTTTAGGTGTTCCTTCCATTAAAAATACACTGTAGTCAGCTAATAAGAAAGGATAGGCAGCAGCTCCCAACATTTTCTGTTGTTGATTGATATCCAGGTCGATCAAACCGGCTTGTCCGTTGTACAACACCTGAGCCAGCAGATTCAAGGTTTCTACGTCCTCACTGTTTGCTCCCGGAAATCTCCACGCCAAAGTCACATTTTCAGCTTCCGGTCCCACCACTTCTTTCACTATAGGAGAGGTAATCGGCTGCTCCGGTTGAAAGTTCAGTTCAGGCAAGTTCTGACTCGGTTTCATTCCACCGAAATAACGGTTTATCGTTTCGATCATTACATCGGGATCAAAATCTCCGGAAAGACAAACCGCAATATTATTAGGTACATACCATTGAGTATAGAAATTCTTAATATTCGTAATAGACGGATTTTTCAGATTTTCCTGTGTTCCCAAAATGGTTTGAGTTCCATAAGGATGGTGGGGGAAGAGACCGGCCATCACCTGATCGATCACTTTACGGTTATCTTTGGTCAGGGACATATTTTTTTCTTCATAAACAGCTTCCAGTTCGGTATGAAATCCCCGGATAACAGGATGCTGAAACCGATCGGCCTGTATTTTAGCCCAGTTCTCTACCTGATTCGAAGGAATATCTTCCTCAAAAACAGTCTGGTCGTAAGAAGTATAGGCATTTGTCCCGGTAGCTCCGATCGCCGCCATCAATTTATCGTATTCATTGGGAATAGCGATCTTAGAGGCCTCATAAGACACACTGTCGATCTGACGATAGAGAGCAGTCCGCTGAGCCTCGTCCGTCGTTTTCCGATATACCTCGAACAAAGCTTCTATCCGGTCCAGCATCGGTTTCTCCTGTTCGTAATTCTGTGTTCCGAAACTATCCGTTCCTTTGAACATCAGGTGCTCAAAATAGTGGGCCAACCCGGTCGTCTCTGCCGGATCGTTCTTTCCACCGGCGCGGACGGCGACATAGGTCTGAATCCGGGGTTGATCTTTATTGACCGTCATATACACCTTTAAGCCATTGTCTAAAGTATAAATCCGGGCATTCAACGGATCTCCGGGCACCGACTCATACTTAAAGCGGGAATGATCCCCGCACGCAGCGATCAGGACCAGTACACCCAATAGCCACATCGTTTGAAACATTTTTTTCATCTTATCTTTTCATTAAAATTCCTTCTCTTATTTCTTATTTTTCTTCTTCTTTTTCTCCACGGACCATCCGAATTTCCCGATCTTCTTGCCCAGACCGAAATATTCCCCATGAGTATACACCAAAGGATTTGCACGGTCGAGTTCAAATTTTCCCGTTTCGGGGTTCAGATACCGGTCATCGGCCTGTACATTCACCACTTCGGCCAGAAACAGATCATGTGATCCCAGAGGGACGATCTCTTTCACCCGGCATTCGATGCATACAGGGGCTTCTTCAACAATCGGCGCCCGAACCACTCCGGCCTTTCCGGGCGTGAGTTTCATCTCTTCGAATTTCCGGTAATCGCGCCCTGAACGAACTCCACACCAATCCGTAGCAAAAGCCAGGTCTTCGGTTGTCAGGTTGATAACGAATTCGCCCTGTCGCCGAATGATCGGATAAGAATACCGCTCCGGCCTTACCGAAATATAACACATGGGCGGATTGGTACAAACCGTTCCAGTCCAGGCCACTGTAAACAAATTATATTCTTCGGGAGTCGCACCGCAACTCACCAGCACTGCCGGTAAAGGATAAATCATCGTTCCCGGTTTCCAATTGTGTTTCATACCCATTCGTTTTCCAGACCGTCGTATGAACCGATCAGCCTGCGACAAAGATACAAAAAGACGAAAGGCATTCTCTCGCCCTTCGCGTCTTTTATTTTAGCAGCCGGCACCTATGCTCCGGCTGTTGTCAAGCTATTCGAATTCAGCTATCGTATTTTCTATAATACCGATGGCTTCCATGAGTTCCATCTTGTTGATCACCAAAGGTGGGGCAAAACGGATAATATGCTGGTGGGTCGGTTTAGCCAATAAGCCTTTATCTCTCAATTTCAAACATACATCCCAAGCGGTTTTACCGTTCTTAGGCTTAATCACAACGGCATTCAACAATCCTTTACCACGTACCAGTTCGATCATATCCGAATGGATTTTACTGATCCGATCCCGGAACACTTGTCCCAATTTCTCCGCATTCTCGGCTAGTTTTTCGTCCCGTACCACTTCCAAAGCAGCAATGGACACTCTGGCTGCAATCGGATTCCCCCCATAGGTCGATCCATGTTCACCGGGCTTGATACAAAGCATAATATCGTCGTTGGCCAGTACACAGGAAACCGGCATCATTCCCCCCGACATCGCTTTACCTAGCACCAGAATATCCGGATGTACTCCTTCATGGTCACAAGCCAGTAATCTACCGGTACGTGCAATTCCCGTTTGTACCTCATCGGCAATAAACAAGACATTTTTGGATTTACACAGTTCATAGGCTTTTTTCAGATATCCTTCATCCGGCACAAAAACACCGGCTTCCCCCTGAATCGGTTCCAACAGAAAACCGGCCACATCAGGATCCTGAAGTGCTTTCTCCAAAGCCGGAATATCATTATAAGGAATCTTGATGAATCCGGGAGTGAAAGGTCCGTATCCGGCATACGATTCGGGATCGTTAGAGAGCGAAACGATCGTAATGGTACGTCCATGAAAATTCCCGTCACAAACGATAATCTTGGCCTTTCCATCGGGTACCCCCTTTTTCATATAAGCCCATTTCCGACAGAGTTTCAACGCTGTTTCATCGGCCTCTGCTCCTGTATTCATCGGTAACACCTTGTCATAACCAAAGAATCGGGTCACAAATTCTTCCCATTCTCCCAGCACATCATTATAAAAAGCCCGCGAAGTCAATGCCAGTTTCTGAGCCTGATCGGTCATTGCCTTCACAATCTTCGGATGACAATGTCCCTGGTTCACAGCCGAATAAGCAGAAAGAAAATCGAAATACTTTTTTCCATCTGTATCCCAGACATAAATACCTTCCCCGTTCGAGTACCACAGGTAGCGGGTGATTGTTGTGAGCCCCGTAACGAGCTTCTCTGTCTATAAATTCTTGTGCTGTCATAATATATAAAGTTTAAGTTCGTAATCGTTTGCAGCATGCAATTTGTAAAAAAAACAGCATATTAAAAACAATTTCCCGTTTTTTTTATAAAATCATTTTCAAACCGGAATTTATCATAACGGTGAAAACAGACAGAACACCTATCCCGCTTACTTTCTCTTTCGTAAAAAGCCGAAATATTTCCGCAACAGTTCCCGCAAAGTATCGAATGATTCCTGATAAGACACCCCTACTCCCTGAATGGTTTCCGTATTATTATATAGCAGCTTCTCGTTCGTATGGGAGTAAGCCTTCATTTTCAACGATCCTTGTTTATTTAACTTCACTTCGATATCGAAGTCTCCGGCAATATTATTTTTGCGATTCTCGTCCCCGGCAGCGTTCCGATTACCTCCGACATCCATATTTCCGTTAGCAGAAATCGTAATCCGGTCATCGAGAAGCTGAGTTGAGACAGCCAGTTCGAACTCATCCGATGTCATTTCTTTTTCCCGGTCTCCCCGACGGTAAGCAAACCCGATATCTACATTGCTGCTAAACTGTGAAAACCAACGGGATAACTGATTGGAAAACATCTCCGTCAAAGCCGTCACCCCTGCCGTCTGGGCTTGTAAACCATAATCCCCCGTATTGTCTGTCCGGTAGAATCGGTTCAATACCAACAGAGAAAACATTTGTTTATTAATCTCGTCCTGGCTGGAAAAAAGACTCTGGATATAACTTTTACTCTGGGTTTCCAGTGTCGGGAAATTTATATCGAATTTTACTACCGGATTGGTCAGGTTATCACTCAGATTCAGGATACATTCCACCGGAACCTTTCTTCCCGATTCCGTAGCGATCTTTTCATCGGGATTCGACTCATCGGAAGAGAGTTTTTCTGCCGGTAACAATTCGGTAATCGTCGTTTTCAAATTATATACCGCATTGATATTCAACATTGCCTCATAAGGCGAACCGCTCCAGGAAATCGTTCCCCCGGGAGTAAGTACAAATTTTTTATTCACCAGGTTGCTCAAAGTAAAGAGATAATCCCCTTTTGCAATCTGATATTCCCCGAACATATTCAGATTTCCGTCTTTATCGAAAGTGATCTTAATATCTCCGTTTCCCGTAGTTTTCAGAATATCTCCGACCGTCGGGTCAAAAATCACCTGTACATTCAGCTTATCGTTGACCTCCAGGTTCGCATTCAAATTAATATCCGATACTGCCGATTTAGGTTGTATCTTCTGATTCTCCGGCTGTCCGGTATGGACAAAATGCAAAAAATTATTGGACTGCTCCGTCATGCCTGCCGACAAGGGAAGATACAAACGGGAATCATTCTCCGTCCGGGCATTGACCGTGACATTATCCACCCCATTATGGTTATCCAAATCGGCCAACCCACTCAGATATACCTGACCATAAAACGATTCGTTATCTGCAAAACCGGTATTCAGCACCATAAACTTTTCAAACCGGGCATCGAGGCGGTAACGATTTTCCCAAAACTGATATTCTCCATTCAACACCGCTTGCTGCCCATGAATATCTTTCATATAAAAATTACGAAACAACAGATGATTATTTACGATATGAACGCTATCGTGAACAAAAAATTTAGTATTCAAAACATTGACTTTCATCCCTACCGAATCGAAATAGACAAAACCGGAAATATCCGGCTTATAGGTATTTCCTGAAATCCGCACATTCCCGGACAAATTCCCGGCAGTCTCCGTGACAAAATCAGAAGCATAGATTCCTAACCGCTCCAATCCCACTTTTTCCAAATGTATGCCGACATCAATCGTATCCTTCTCGGGCGTATAATACCCCTGTACCACTAAGGGCACAGCATCGTCTACTCTGTTTTCAGCTCCGACAATGACGTTTCTGTTATCCGCATCCCAATACGAACGCAGGCTCAACGATCCTAAAGTATCCCGGTTGATTCCCCAGTTATCGACATTAAAATCGGTAATCAACATAAAATTTTTATAATAATCCTGAAGAGTCAGCGAACCGGTAGCGATTCCGAACAAAAATGGCCGGTGTTTCAAAGCGATCCGGCTTACATTCTCCAGATTGAAATTCTCGAGTTTCACGAATAGCTTTTCTTCAGTAGATTCGGAGAGTTTACCGTTAACCGACAAACTCTCTTTTCCCCGCTGCATAAAAAAGTCACTTACATCAATCTCTTTACCGGCGATAAAAACCGAAGATTCCTTGACCCGCCAAACGCTATCGTTCATCACAATGACTCCCGGATGAATCCGGATTTCCGTGTTATAACCATACTTTTCATCGGGAGAGAAAACGACACAGGCAGACAATTCCCCGCTATAAGTCTTATCTCCCCAATTACACCAGCTCAATCTATTGTCCAGACGGTTATCCGCAAGCGTTAACTCATTCCTGACATTATAAAGCTGGTATCCATTGCCATAAATGAGCCGGTCGGTAGTATATTTCATATCCAGCCGTTGCATATCCCCCACCAGATCGATTTTGGAATGAAGCAGGCTGATATCCTCATAACCGATCGAATCGGTCGTCAGGCGAAGACGCAATTGTCCGGTTTCATTCCGGTAATCGGAAGTAATCAATGTACCCGAAGCTATATACAAATCAGGATAGAGAACCTGCAAAATCCGGCCGGCATCTTTTACCTGCACGGTATATTGAAAATCGAACTTTTCAGGTTCTTTCCGTTTCGGATACTTCCGGGTCTTTTTAGGCTGATGTCCCGAATAAGCCGGTAAATAATTTTGCATCAATCGAAAAACAAACGGAGCAGGGCGCAATTCCCGAAAATTTCCCGAAATAAAAAGATCCACGACATCCGATTTTAAAGTAGTAGTATTATGGTCTCCCTTCTGGTTATCCTCCATACTAATTTTATCTATCGTGAATGTAGCTGTATCACAGGTATATTTGAAATCCGTCAGGGATAAATTGGTAAAACTCTTATTTTCCTGCCCGGCATGAATGATCTGTCCAAACAGTTCGTTAAAATGCGGCTGATGCGCTTCATCCGGGCGGAAAAAACCGGTCTGGCCAAAAATGGCCGGCCAGGTCAGCCACTCCTGCCAGTAGGCGCGCGGGCGAAAGTAAACCCACTGGTGATACCACTCGCTGGCATCAGGATGGCGCCCGTAGTGGTGAATTTCTCCAGGTGGAAACAACAGAATATCGCCAGGCCGGCAGACAAACTGCTTGCCCTGATTATTGATAACCCCTTCGCCACGGATGGTGAGATTGAGGATATAACCCTTCATACCCAGCGGCCTGTCGATAAAAAAATCCAGGTATCCGTTCGCCTCAATGGGGGTTAATCCGGCCACCAAATGCGCGTTAAACGAATAACCTGGCAACAGGGGATCGTTTTGCGTTTCAGCCATAATTTCAATACTCCCTCTGTTCTGATAAGAAACAATTTGTCCATATTACGCCAGACATCATCGCTGTCGCCCCTGCGGGCCGCTGTATTTGCGGCAATGGACCACCAACCCCGCTTGTGAAAAGCTCTTTGTAAAAAACATGTACTACGCCAACGTCAAAATCGGCTAACAAAAGTGTCTATAACTACGGCAGAAATGTCCACATTGATTATTTGCACAGCGTCACACTTTGTGATGCCACAGCATTTTAGTCCATAAGATTAGCGGATCCTGCCTGACGGTTTTTATCGCTACTCACTACTGTTTATCCATACCCGTATTTTTGGATGGAGTAAGACGATGGCGATTGCAATTGGCCTCGATTTTGGTAGTGATTCAGTACGCGCTTTGGCGGTGGAATGTGCCACCGGCGAAGAGATCGCCACCAGCGTTGAGTGGTATCCACGTTGGCAGGAAGGGCAGTATTGCGATGGCCCAAACAACCAGTTTCGCCATCATCCGCGCGACTACATTGAATCCATGGAAGCGGCGCTGAAAACCGTACTGACCGAACTGAGCGCTGAGCAGCGCGCGGAAGTGGTCGGTATTGGCGTTGACAGTACCGGCTCAACCCCGGCACCCATCGATGCAGACGGTAATGTACTGGCGCTGCGTCCGGAGTTCGCGGAAAACCCGAATGCGATGTTTGTCCTGTGGAAAGATCACACCTCAG
>OGEU01001909.1_pt1 | contig 16195 bp, 10 predicted proteins | sample 1570651 | NCBI WGS metagenome assembly OGEU01 (sample SAMEA2582129, study PRJEB24529) | metagenome | biome: Human gut stool | place: China | collected 2011 | reverse complement strand
AGAAGATCACTCTCATCGGGGTGCAAGAAAAGTCCTTAGATGTAACGATTAACAAGGACAAGCTCGCATCGTATCAGGTGAGCACGCAACAATTATTGACGGCCCTTAAACAGCAAAGCGCCATGGTGCCAGCTGGTATGGTTAACACCGATACGAACAATGTATATATCCGTGTGAATGGTGTATTCGATAGCGTCGATGCTGTCAAAAATATGCCATGGCAGGAAGGCCCGGCTGAGTTTTCCGGTGCACCGGTATGGAGATACAGCGAGAATCCGATTATCGGAAGAAATCCGGTGAAGGAAGTAGCAAGAATCTTCAACAGCGCCGTTATGCCGTACGGCGACGAGTTCATCGGAGTATTCCGTGGTGAGCAGACAAACGGAATCCCGTACATCTACCTTGGAAGAAGCAAAGATGCGATCCACTGGAATTTCGATGAGAACAAAATCCAGTTCGTTGACGAAGAAGGCAAACCGTTCATGCCGGTTTACGCATATGACCCGCGTCTTGTAAAAGTAGAAGATACCTACTACATCATCTGGTGCCAGGACTTCTACGGTGCAGCCATCGGAATGGCAAAAACAAAAGATTTTGAAACCTTCGTACGTGTGGAGAATCCATTCCTTCCATTCAACAGAAATGCCGTTCTCTTCCCGAGAAAAATCAACGGCAACTTCGTGATGCTGTCCCGTCCAAGCGACAGCGGCCACACACCGTTCGGTGACATCTTCCTGTCCGAGAGCCCGGATATGCTGTACTGGGGCAAACACCGCCACGTCATGAGCAAGAGCCCGGAGTGGTGGGAGTCCTTAAAGATCGGCGGCGGCGCAGCTCCGATTGAGACCAACGAAGGATGGCTGCTGTTCTACCACGGTGTAAGCGGCACCTGCAATGGCTATGTATACAGCATCGGCGGCGCAATCCTCGACAAAGAGAATCCGTCCATCGTAAAATACCGCTGCCAGAACTTCCTTCTGACACCGGAAGAGTGGTATGAGGAGAGAGGCTTCGTTCCGAACGTAACCTTCCCGTGCGCAACCATTCACGATGCAGAGACCGGAAAAATTGCCATCTACTACGGTGCAGCCGATACATATGTAGGACTGGCATTCACAACGGTAGATCTGATTGTTGATTATATCAAGAAAAACAGCGTAGTCCGCGAATCCGATACGGAAATCGGAAGAAGATAAGTACAGGAAAGAAGGAAAAATATGCAGTCTTTGGCAAAGGAAGTAAAGCAGGAGCTTACCGGGCGGATCATTCCGTTCTGGGAAGGCTTAAGAGATGAGGAATACGGCGGATTTTACGGCTATCAGGACTTTGATCTGAACGTGCAGAAAACGTATGAGAAGGGCTGCATCTTAAACAGCAGAATTCTCTGGTTTTTCTCAAATGCGTATCTGACGTTAAAGGACGAGAAGCTGCGCGCCGATGCGGAGCATGCGTACCGCTTTATGAAACAGGCGTGTGTGGACCGTGCGTATGGCGGCGTTTTCTGGTCTGTCACGTACGACGGAAAGCCGCTTGATACAACGAAACATACGTACAATCAGGCGTTTGCAATCTATGCACTTTCAACGTATTTCGATGCAACCGGCGACACCGAGGCGCTGGAACTGGCAAAATCGCTGCAGCAGATCATTGAGACACACTGCACCGACGAGTACGGTTATCTCGAGGCATTTACCCGTGATTTCCAGCCGGAGAGCAACGAGAAGCTTTCGGAGAACGGCGTCATGGCGGAGAAGACCATGAATACGCTGCTGCATGTATTTGAAGCATATACGGAGCTGTACCGCGTGACAAAGGATCCGTTTACCGGTGACCGTCTCCGCTTTATGATGGATCTCTTCGCGGATAAAGTATACAACAAAGAAAAAGGCCGTCAGGAAGTATTTTTCGACTGGACATGGAATACGCTGATTGATCTGTATTCTTATGGCCATGATATCGAGACTTCCTGGCTGATCGACCGGGGTACAGAAGTGCTCGGCGATCCGGCTTACCGGGAAAAACTGCTGCCGGTCACCGGAGAGATTGCGGAAAACATCTACAACACCGCGTACAAAAATCATTCGCTGCTGAACGAGTGCGAGCGCGGCGTGGATGATACCACAAGAGTCTGGTGGGTACAGGCGGAGGCTGTCGTTGGATTTTTAAATGCATGGCAGAAAAAACCGGAGGAGACAAAGTATCTTGATGCGGCAAAAGACATCTGGGGCTACATTAAGGAATATGTGATCGACAAACGAGAGGGGTCTGAGTGGTTCTGGTGCGTGAATGCAGATGGAAGCCCGATCCATAAGCCGATTGTAGAACCGTGGAAATGTCCGTATCACAATGGCCGTATGTGCATGGAAGTAATCAGGAGGTTAGAAGATGCTGAATAAACAGTATTACGTTGAAAAAGCGAAAGTAGAAAAACTGATCGCAAGAAAAAATCAGAAAACAGATTTTTATAATGGAATTTATGATCGTTATGAGTATCCGGTACTGACAAGAGAATTTGCGCCGGTTGAATGGAGATATGACCTGAATCCGAAGACAAACCCCAATTTTCAGGAACGTCTCGGAATCAATGCAGTGATGAATTCCGGTGCTATTGAGCTGAACGGAAAATATTATCTGGTGGCGCGCATCGAGGGGAATGACAGAAAGTCTTTCTTCGGCGTGGCGGAGAGCGACAACGGAATCGACAGTTTCCGTTTCTGGGATTACCCGATTCTTCTGCCGGATACCTGCCCGGAAGAGACAAATGTCTATGACATGCGTCTGACGAAGCATGAGGACGGTTACATCTACGGCGTGTTCTGCTCCGAGTCAAAGGATACGAGTGTGAGCGATCTCTCGGCGGCGGTGGCGGCAGCCGGGATCGTCCGCACCAGGGATTTAAAGACCTGGGAGCGCCTGCCGAACCTTGTCACGCGGCGTTCCCCGCAGCAGAGAAACGTGGTGCTGCATCCGGAATTCGTCGATGGCAAATATGCGTTTTACACCAGACCGATGGATGATTTTATCGAGACGGGAAGCGGCGGCGGCATCGGATTCGGTCTCTGCGAGGACATCACACACGCTGTGATCGATGAGGAAAAAATGACGAGCCTGCGCAAATATCACACGATCACGGAGGCGAAGAACGGAGCCGGTGCGACGCCGATCAAGACGGAAAAGGGATGGATTCATATCGCCCACGGTGTGCGCAACACGGCAGCGGGACTGCGCTATGTCATCTATGCGTTTGCAACGGATTTAAAAGATCCGTCGAAGGTGATTGCCGAGCCGTCCGGACTTCTGATCGGACCGAGAGGTGAGGAGCGTGCCGGGGACGTCAGCAATGTGGTATTCACCAACGGAGCGATCGTCAATGAGAAAAACGAGGTGTTTATTTACTACGCATCCTCGGATACACGGATGCATGTGGCGACCACGACGGTGGAGAAGCTGGTGGACTACGTATTCCATACGCCATCCGATCCGGGAAGATCGGTGGAGTGTGTGGCACAGCGGTGCAGTCTCATCGAGAAGAATCTTGCATTTTTAAAAGCGAATGAATAAATACGGTCAGCATAGAAAAATGAGCCGCGGCGGCGGCAGAAAGAGGTAGAAGTTATGAGCAAATATAAAATGATCAGCCCGAAAGTACCGAATGTGCCATGGCAGGAGCGCCCGGCAGAGTTAAACGGAGCACCGGTATGGAGATACAAGGAGAACCCGGTCATCGGCAGAAATCCGGTGAAGGGCGTGGCGAGAATCTTCAACAGTGCGGTGATGCCGTACGGGGATGAGTTCATCGGCGTCTTCCGCGGAGAGCAGACGAACGGAATTCCGTATATCTATCTGGGAAGAAGCAAGGATGCCATCCACTGGAATTTTGAGGAAAACAAGATCAACTTCGTGGACGAGAACGGTGAGTCCTTCATGCCGGTCTACGCGTATGATCCGAGACTTGTGAAGGTGGAGGATACCTACTATATTATCTGGTGTCAGGATTTCTACGGCGCAGCGATCGGTATGGCGAAGACGACGGATTTTAAGACATTTACCAGAATCGAGAATCCGTTCCTTCCGTTTAACCGGAATGCGGTGCTGTTCCCGCGCAAGATCGGCGGCAATTTCATGCTGCTCTCGAGACCGTCCGACAGCGGCCATACACCGTTCGGTGATATTTTTATCAGTGAGAGCCCGGATCTCACCTACTGGGGAAAACACCGTCATGTGATGGGCAAAGGTTCCGAGTGGTGGGAGTCCTTAAAGATCGGCGGCGGTGCGGCTCCGATCGAGACATCTGAGGGATGGCTTCTGTTCTACCATGGGGTGAGCGGCACCTGCAACGGATATGTCTATTCAATCGGCGGTGCGATCTTAGACATCGACAATCCTTCCATCGTGAAGTACCGCTGTGAGACGTTCCTTCTGACACCGGAAGAGTGGTATGAGGAGCGCGGATTCGTGCCGAACGTATGCTTCCCGTGTGCAACGATCCACGATTCGGAGAGCGGAAAGATTGCGATCTATTACGGAGCAGCAGACAGCTATGTAGGACTGGCGTTCACGGAACTGGATGACATCATCGATTACATCAAGGAGCACAGTGTGGTGACGACATCCGATACCGAGATCGGAAAAAGATAACAGAGAACTGGAATGATGGGGCTGCGGCAGCCGGAAAGAGAAGAGCGCATTGTGCGTAATACCTCGGGGCTTTCGCAGCCCTGCTGCGTATCCGGCAGAAAGCCGGAAGACAGGGGGAGAAAGAAATGACAGCAAAAAAAATGATCAGGAATATCGAAGCGGACGATCCGATGTTACAGTATAGCGGAAGAATCGATGACGGCGATCCGAAGGCGCCGGTGCTTATCTATGCGGCGAGCTGGGTGAAAATGATTTTTACCGGAACATCGGTGGCAGTCACGCTCGCCAACCATCATGCGTACTGGACGAATGAGATGGGCTATCTCTTGGACGGGGTGCAGGGACGCATCCGCCTTTTGAATGACGGAAAAAAGAAAACCTATGAGATTGCGGGGCAGTTGCCGGATGCGCGGCATGAACTGCTGCTGTTCAAGCGCATGGATGCCTGCCATACGGTGACGTTCTATGGATTTACCGTGGATGACGGCGCAGATCTTCTGCCGCCGGAGCCAAAGCCTGCCCGCCGGATGGAAGTGTTTGGCGACAGTGTCTCGTGCGGTGAGGTGTCGGAGGCGGTCGACTATGTCGGAAAAGAGGATCCGGTGCACGACGGACAGTATTCCAACAGCTGGTATTCCTATGCCTGGATGACGGCGCGAAAGCTTGGGGCAGAACTTCACGATACCTCACAGGGCGGCATTGCGCTGCTTGACGGGACGGGATGGTTCGGTGCGCCGGCATACTACGGTGTGGAGTCCTGTTACGACAAGCTAGAGTATAATCCGGATCTTGGAGAGGTAAAGAAATGGGATTTTTCACGCTATACGCCGCAGGTGGTTGTGGTTGCCATCGGGCAGAATGACAATCATCCGGTGGACTATATGGCAGCGGATCCAGAGGGCAGTGCGGCAGAGCACTGGCGGAAGCGCTACCGGGAATTCATTGAGATACTGATGAAGCACTATCCAAAGGCGCAGATCATTCTTGCGACAACCATCTTAAAACATCACCCGAACTGGGATGCGGCGATTGAGACGGTGTGTGGGCAGATTGCAAGTGAGCGCGTGCACCACTTTTTATATCGGAGAAACGGCTCCGGAACGCCCGGACACATCCGGATTCCGGAGGCGGAGGAGATGTCGGAGGAGCTGGCTTCCTATATCCGTTCGCTCGGAGATGAAATCTGGGATGTTTGAGAGACAATAAAGGGAAAAGAAAGAGAGAAGGAGCAGAAATATGAATATGCAGATTGATCTGGAAAAGGGAATTGCAAATGTGGGAGATGTGAGCAGAATGAAGGAGGTCATGGCGCGCGCAAAACGCGGGGAGCGTCTGGTAATCGGTTTTATCGGCGGTTCGATCACGCAGGGAAGCCTTTCTACGACACCGCAGACGTGCTACGCCTACCGTGTGTATACATGGTGGAAAGAGACCTTTCCGCAGGCGGAGTTTGTCTACTGCAATGCTGGGATCGGCGGCACGACATCGGAGTTCGGCGCGGCGCGTGTGGGGACGGATCTTCTGGCGGAGAGACCGGACTTTGTGATTGTGGAATTTTCCGTCAATGATGAGAGCACGGAGCATTTTAAGGAGACCTATGAAGGACTGGTGCGGAAAATCCTTGGTGCCGCGTGGAATCCGGCGGTTCTTCTGGTACACAACGTGTTTTACCACAACGGAGCCAACGCGCAGATGATGCACGCGGCAATCGGCAGACATTATGATCTGCCGTCGGTCAGCATGCAGAGCTCTATTTACCCGGAGGTGGTGGCAGGACGGATTGAAAACCGCGCGATCACGCCGGATGATCTGCACCCGAACGATGAGGGGCATGCGCTGGTGGCGTCGGTGATTACTTATTTTCTGGAGCAGGTACGAAGCGGAAAACTGACCGGCAGCAATACCAGTTTTGCACCGGGGGCAAAGCTGCCGGCTCCGCTTACCCAAAATGCCTACGAGGATTCCGTCCGCATCCGCAATGCCGCGGCACCGGATATGGCAGGATTGCAGCAGCCCACGCTGGATGGATTTACGCCCGATGAGGCTGCACAGAACGGGATCACGGACTGCTTCCGCTATGGCTGGACGGCGAAAAAGACGGGGGATGCCATCACCTTTTTGGCGGAGGGCAGCTGCATTGCCGTGCAGTACCGGAAGTCGGTAAAGCTTCCCGCGCCGGTTGCACTGGCGGTCGTGGATGACGATACGGAGCATGCGGTGCGTCTGGATGCAAATTTTGATGAGACCTGGGGAGATAAACTGGAGCTTGCGACACTTTTAGAGCACGGAAAAGAGGGGCGGCACACCGTCACGATCCGCCTCGCAGAGACGCATGAGGACGATGCGGTTCCGTTTTATCTGGTGTCTGTGATTGCGGCGGGGAGAAGCGGAAAAGACTGACGGCAGGCACAGCCCGTTTTACAGAATATGCGTGCAAAAGCATTGCAAAATCAGAAAAAATGTTGGAAGATAGAAAGAGACACTGCGATTGCAGGAGCAGGAGGTTAAAAGAATGTTTGGAGAGGATTTTGTGTGGGGTGTTGCGAGCAGCGCCTATCAGGTAGAGGGAACGGACGCGGCGGACGGCAGAGGCGCGTGCGTCTGGGATATGTTTGCGGCGGACGGCAGGGTGTTTGAACATCAGAATGCAGACACAAGCTGCGATCATATGCATCATTATAAAGAAGATATTGCACTGATGAGACATCTGGGAATCCGCGCGTACCGTTTTTCACTGAACTGGGCACGGATTCTGCCGGAGGGAACCGGACGTGTGAATGAGAAAGCGATCGCCATGTACCGTGATATGATTCTCACGATGAAGGAGAACGGCATCACACCGTATCTGACGCTGTTTCACTGGGAATTCCCGCAGGCGCTTTATGAGCGGGGCGGCTGGCAGAATCCGGACGTAGTACAGTGGTTCGGAGAATATGCGAAGGTGGTTGCCGAGAATTTCAGTGATATCTGCGAATATTTTATTACGATCAACGAGCCGCAGTGCGTGGTCGGTCTCGGACATCTGAGCGGTGTCCATGCTCCGGGCGTGAAGCTTCCCGTGGCGCAGACGTTTCTGGTGGCGCATCATCTTCTGATGGCGCACGGGCAGGCGGTCATCAACCTGCGCAGATATGCGGTCCGACCGGTCAGGATCGGTTTCGCTCCGACCGGCGGCGTGGCATATCCGTACACCGACCGGTCGGAGGACATTGAGGCGGCGAAAAAGGTGTATTTCGGATTTTACAATCCGATCGATAACTGGACCTGGAATGTATCGTGGTTTTCCGATCCGGTATTCCTTGGACATTACCCCGAGGAGGGGCTGAAAAAATTCGCGCCGTATCTTCCGGAGATCACACAGGAGGATATGGAGCTGATCTATCAGCCGCTTGATTTTATGGGACAGAATATATATAATGGGTACTACGTCCGCGCCGGCGCAGACGGCGAGCCGGAATTTGTGGATCGTGCGCCGGGGTTCCCGAAGACGGGATCGGACTGGCCGGTGACGCCGGAGGCGTTTTATTACGGCATTAAGTTTTTGACGGAGCGCTATCCGCTGCCGCTCTACATTACGGAGAACGGCATGTCCTGCCATGATCTGGTGAGCAGTGACGGCAGGGTACATGACCCGAACCGCATTACCTTCCTGGATTCCTATATCGGGGCAATGCAGAAGGCATACGATGAGGGCGCCAATGTAGCCGGCTATTTCCTCTGGACATTCCTGGATAATTTTGAGTGGGCGGACGGATATAAGCAGCGGTTCGGCATTGTTTATGTGGATTTTGCAAGCCAGAGGCGGATTGTGAAGGATTCCGCTTTCTGGTATCAGAAAATAATCGAGACGAATGGAAGGATGTTGACAATGAATCAGACAACAAAAGAAATCTTATTTTTAGATCCGGTGTGCACACACAATATCTGGGGCGGCACCCGGCTTAGAACGGAGTTCGGCTATCCGGTGGAGGGGGATGACATCGGCGAGTGCTGGGGCATCTCCGCACATCCGAACGGCGACGGCAGTATCAGGAACGGCGTGTATGCCGGCATGAAGCTGTCGAAAGTGTGGGAGGAGCACCCGGAGGTATTTGGAAACCTCGCCTACGACCGCTTCCCGCTTCTGACAAAGATTATCGATGCGAAGGCGGATCTGAGCATTCAGGTACATCCGGATGATGCCTATGCAAAGGAGCATGAAAACGGCTCTTTCGGCAAGACGGAGTGCTGGTACATCATGGACGCGCCCGAGAACGCCACGCTTGTGATCGGTCACAACGCGAAGACGAAGGAGGAGCTTGCCTCCATGATCCACGAGGGACGCTGGAGCGAATTTATCCGTGAGATTCCGGTGAAAAAGGGAGATTTTATCCAGATTGATCCGGGAACCGTCCACGCCATCAAGGGCGGCCTTCTGATCCTGGAGACACAGCAGAACAGCGATATTACCTACCGTGTGTACGATTATGACAGACTGCAGAACGGCAGGCCGAGAGAGCTTCACATTGAGAAGAGCATCGATGTGATCACCGTTCCGGCAAAATCTGTCGAGGACAGTGTGACGTCTGCAACCGGACTGCCGGAGAACCAGCTGAACGAGCTGTACGCCTGCGGATATTATCAGATCTACAAGCTGGATGTCAATGGAACATGCAGTTTTGCACAGAATTATCCGTTCCTGCTGATGTCCGTGCTGGAGGGCAGCGGTATCGTCAACGGCCAGCCGGTGAAAAAGGGAGATCACTTTATTTTACCGTGCGGATTCGGCGAGGTGGAGATGCAGGGAGAGATGAGTCTGGTGGTATCCACGGTGCCGGCGCAGGCTTAAGGGAAAAATAGCTCTTTCGGTTCCGGAAAAGATTTGCTATAATCAGACCATAGAAAAAGAGAACACCTGGAAAGAGGAAGCATATGAATCAGGAAGAGAGACGTCAGAGAAGACAGAAAGATACGAAAAGTGCGGTCATTGTGTGTGTGATAGTCGTGCTGATCCTGCTCGTGTTAGCCGCGGGAGGAGTATTTCTTGTGGGACGCCTGCTGCCAAAGGGAGGCGGACAGAATGCAGGTACCGACGGAACCGAGCTGCCGGGAGAGAATGTCGCGGCGACGGAGGAAGTAACGGAGCAGCCGCAGACGGAAGTACAGACCGATCCGGTGGAGGAGCAGGCAGCGCAGCTTGTGTCCCAGATGACACTTGAGGATAAGATCGCGCAGATGTTTGTGATTACGCCGAATGCGCTGACCGGATATGCAAGCGGTGTGACGGCTGCGGGGGACACCACAAAGGAAGCTTACCAGAGCCGTCCGGTGGGTGGAATTGTGTATATGACAGACAACCTCACCGACCCGGAGCAGACGACCACCATGCTCTCCAATATGCAGGAGATTGCAAGGGAGCGCACCGGACTTCCGGTATTTTTATGTGTGGACGAAGAGGGCGGCAGTGTCGCGCGCATCGCCGGCAATAATGCCTTCGGGGTGACGGACGTCGGCAATATGAGCGATATAGGAGCGAGCGGTGACGTGCAGAATGCATACAATGCGGGAAGCACGATCGGCAGCTATCTTGCGGCGCTCGGATTCAATGTGGACTTCGCGCCGGTGGCGGATGTCCTTACCAACCCGGACAATCAGGTGATCGGACAGCGCTCGTTCGGGTCGGACGCGCAGACGGTCGCGGGAATGGTGACGTCTGAACTGCAGGGACTTTCCGCGGCGGGAGTGTACGGTACGGTCAAGCATTTCCCGGGACACGGTAGCACTTCCGGAGATTCTCATGACGGGGCGGTGTCCACGGACAAGACCCTGGAGGAACTGATGGCGGAAGAACTCGTCCCGTTCCAGAGTGCGATTGACGGCGGCGTGAATTTTGTGATGGTCGGACATATCTCGGCTCCGAATGTGACTGGAGACAATGCGCCGGCTACGCTGTCGAAGGTGCTGATTACCGATGTGCTTCGCGGACAGATGGGATATAACGGAATTGTCATTACGGACGCCATGAATATGGAAGCGATCACCGGATTCTACAATTCGGACAAGGCGGCGGTTCTGGCAGTTACAGCCGGGGCAGACATGATTTTGATGCCGGCGGACTACAATACCGCCTATACAGGAATTCTGAATGCGGTGAATGACGGAACGATCGCCGAGGAGCGGATCAATGAATCCGTGACGCGTATCGTGAAGGCAAAGCTTGCCATGGGGCAGCCGTAAAAGCTGTTTGTATTTTGCGGTAATTATGGTACAATGAAGGCAAGTGTTATACATTACCATACGAAAGCGGAGGGATTTGCGTGGAAGATACGAAGAAAAATGAGATGTGGGGGAAAGTGATGGCACCGCTTGCCGGCTTTCTTGCCATTGTGCTGGTGGCGTTTCTGATCATTTTAAAATTATTGGAAAGCGGAGTGATCGGAACAGTCATGGCGATGATTCTGATCTGTGTGATCGTGGCTGCCGTGTTCGGTGGAATCTTCATGGTGATCAAGTCGATTCTGGATCAGATCCGGTCCGTGATTAACGGAAAGGTATCGGAGAATACAAAAGTTGCGGAAAAGGCGAAAAAGCTGGCAGACCGTGAAGACGGCATCGGAGAGATGGTGCGTTCCATCGAGACATCCGTCTCATCGATTGAGCTGGTGCTTGGAGGAATCCGCAAGGCAGTAGATGAGCTGGAGGGGGTATCCAGCGATTTCCAGCAGATTTTCTCGGAGATGTCGGAGTCGATGGACCAGACGGCGGATGCTGTCGATACGATTACAGGCAATACGGTGTCCCAGGCGTCTGAGACGGCGGATATGAAGGAAAAGGTGGACGCGATCAGCGTGTCGATCGATCACATTTCTTCCAATATTGAGGATCTGACGAAGAGTGCGCAGACCATGCGTGAATATAACCGATCGGCGGAGCAGATTATGCAGGAGCTGATTGCCATCAGTGAGGAGAGCGGCGTTGCGATCGAGAATGTCAGAAAGCAGACAGATCTGACCAATCAGTCCGCGCAGCAGATTAGGACAGCGACAGAGATCATTGCGGGAATTTCAAGCCAGACCAACCTTCTGGCACTCAATGCGAGCATCGAGGCTGCCAGGGCAGGCGAGCACGGCAAGGGATTTGCAGTGGTTGCGGAGGAGATCCGGACACTGGCGGATCAGTCCAGAGAGTCCACAGAGCAGATCAACCATGTCGTGAATGTTCTGCTGGATAACTCGAGCAACAGCGTTCAGATTACCGAGCAGGTATCGGAGGCATTTTCCAGACAGAATGAGAAGATTCATGATACGGAGGAGATTTTCAAATCACTCAACCGTGAAATCGAGCAGGTCGGAGACGCTATCGGCGGAATCGGCACGGAGGTCGGCGACCTCGAGAATCATAAGAGCGTTATTGAGAACGGGGTCACTTCTCTTACGGCTTCGGCAGATGAGAATGCGAAGAGCGCAGAGGTCACTACAGATAATATGGGACGTCTCCGCGGTGTGATGGAGGAGTGCGATGGCGTAAAAGCGCACATTGTCAGTGTATCGGACGAGCTCATCGGATACATCCGGAAGTTTTCGGACGGTTCGATTCTCGATAAGTTTGGTACGGGTAAAAACAGATAAACATTTAACAGGAACACAGGAAGTATTGTTGCAGAGAGCCGTATTGCGGCTCTCTGCAAGTGGTTATAGGGGAGAAGGTACAGATGAATCATACAACGGACTGGGTCAGAAGATGGCGCAACACCGGCTATGTTACATTTTTTCTGAGCGGTATCTGCGCAATATCGAGTGGAATTATTGTAAGTATTCTGCAGGGGAAATATGGATTTGACTATGGCATGACGGGTACGATGCTTGGGCTGATGAGCATCGGAAACATGGCGGCGTCCTTTGCAGCGGGGGTTCTGCCGCAGAAGATCGGGGTGAAGAACACGGTGCTTTTTCTCTGCAGCGGCTACTTCCTGGGGTATTTTCTGATGGCGGTTACCGGAATGCCGGGCGTGCTGATGGCGGCGTTCCTGCTGGTCGGATTTGCAAAGGGAGGAGCGCTCAACAACTGCACGATCCTTGTAAAAGACAACAGCGCCGACCGCACCCGCAGCATGAACATACTGCACGCCTGCTATGCAAGCGGAGCGCTGCTGTGTCCGTTTCTTGCGGCGTCGCTCCTGGGAATCAACGACACGCTACCGATGGTGGGAGTGGCGGTGACGGGTCTGCTTTTGTGGGTGATATTTTTGACGGCGGGACTTCCGGGCGTAGTCAAAGAGAAGAACGGCGAACGGGGAAAGATCTCGTTTGCATTTTTGAAGGATCCGAAATTCTGGCTGATTACCGGGCTTTTATTCTGCCAGAATGCGGCGGAGACGAGTGTGACGGGGTGGCTTGTGACATACTATAAAGACAGGGGAATCCTCACCGGTTCCTTTGCGGCGTACACGGTAACGGTGATGTGGGGGGCGACGCTGATCGCCAGGCTTCTGATTGCGTTTGTTTTTCCGGTGCATCATATTTTCCGGGCGCTTGCGTGGATGGGCGGCTGCTGCAGCGTGCTGTACTGCGGGCTTGTATACATGCAGCATCCGGTGGGAGCCATCGCCATGCTGTTTGCCTTTGCATTCGCCATGGCAGGGGTGAATCCGATCGCCGTGGCGGGAGCCGGCAGGGAGATGAATGCAACGAGCCTCGGTGTGATGCTGCCGGTGGCGGGGATTGGCGCGATCGTGATGCCGTGGCTGATCGGTGTGATCGCAGACCGTGTAGGTCTTGTGACCGGAATGTTCTGCAATCTGATTCCGTGTGTCGGTATTCTCGTTTTTTCCGTACTGATCTTGAAATATCAGGCAAAGAATTGAACCTGTTTTTTAAAATAAAGGTAATATACTAAATATTGTGCCATATTTGCCAAAAACTATCTAAAGAAAAAAGTGCGGTTCTGTGTTACGATGCAGACAGATCAATGTTGACGATACTTTTTATGGAGGGATGCGACACATGAGAGAAGTAATCAATTTTAATACGAAATGGGCATTTACCAAGGAAGCCACAGAAGTGCCGAAGGAGATGCCGGAGAAGTGGTACTGGGTAACACTTCCACATTCCTGGAATGAGATTGACGGACAGGACGGCGGCAACGATTATTACCGCGGAACCTGTTATTATGCAAAACAGTTAAAGAAGAGCGAACTGCCGGAGGCAGACTGCTATTATCTGGAGTTAAGAGGAGCAAACGCTTCCGCAGACGTCTATGTGAACGGCAAGGCAGTGGCACATCACGACGGAGGATATTCCACCTGGCGTGTAGACATCACAAAAGAGCTCACAGAAGAAGAGAACCTGATTGTGATCGCTGTGGAGAATGGCGTAAACGACAGAGTATATCCGCAGAATGCAGACTTCACATTCTACGGCGGACTTTACCGTGACGTCAATATTATTGCGGTAAATAAGTCCCATTTTGATCTGGACTACTACGGCGGACCTGGCATTAAGGTGACACCGGAGATCAAGGGCGCGGATGCCAGCGTGGAGGTAGAGGTTTTCCTGACGAATGCAGCTGCAGACCAGAAGCTTGTATACACCGTAAAAGATGCAGAGGGCAAAGAGGTTGCAAAGACAGAGACCGCAGCCGGCGAGACAAAGGCGGTACTTTCCATTCCGGCAGTTCATCTGTGGAACGGAAAGAAAGATCCGTATCTGTACACCGCAGAGGTGGCGCTTGTATCTGGAGAGGAGACCGTTGATGCGGTAAGCACACGTTTCGGATGCCGTACCTTTGAGATTGATCCGGAGAGAGGATTTATCTTAAACGGAGAGGAATATCCGCTGCGCGGTGTATCCCGTCATCAGGACAGATGGGGAATCGGTAATGCGCTGCTTCCGGAGCATCACAGAGAGGATATTGACTTAATCTGCGAGCTCGGTGCTACAACGATCCGCCTGGCTCACTACCAGCACGATCAGTATTTTTACGATCTGTGCGATGAGAGAGGTCTTGTAATCTGGGCTGAGATTCCGTACATTTCCTCTCACATGCCGAACGGACGTGAGAATACCATTTCCCAGATGAAGGAGCTGGTTGTTCAGAATTACAATCACCCGAGCATCGTGGTTTGGGGTCTTTCCAACGAGATCACGATGGCAGGAAGCTCGGATGAGGATCTGCTTGAGAACCACAGAATCTTAAATGACATGGTTCATGAGATGGATCACACGAGACTGACCACGATCGCGGTGGTATCCATGTGTGATATTCACGATCCGTACATCCAGATTCCGGATGTGATCTCTTACAACCATTACTTCGGATGGTACGGCGGAGACGTATCCATGAACGGACCGTGGATGGACAACTTCCACAAAGAGTTCCCGAATATCCCGCTTGGAATGAGCGAGTACGGATGCGAGGCGCTGAACTGGCATACCTCTGATCCGAAGCAGGGCGATTACACCGAGGAGTATCAGGCATACTATCATGAGGAGATGATCAAGCAGCTCTTCACCAGAAAGTATATCTGGGCAACGCATGTATGGAACATGTTCGATTTCGGTGCAGATGCGAGAAACGAGGGCGGTGAGAACGGTCAGAACCACAAGGGACTGGTAACCTTCGACCGCAAGTACAAGAAAGATTCCTTCTATGCATACAAGGCATGGCTGTCTGATGAGCCGTTCGTACATCTGTGCGGAAAACGCTATGTAGACCGCGTGGAAGATACCACGAAGGTAACTGTATATTCCAATCTTCCGGAGGTAGAGCTGTTTGTCAACGGCAAGAGTGCAGGAAAGCTTCAGGCGGAGGATCATTTCTTCCACTTTGAGGTACCGAATGTCGGAGAATCCACACTGGTGGCTGTTGCCGGAGAGTATAAGGATGAGAGCCACATCCGCAAGGTGGATACCTTCAACGAGGAGTACCGACTGAAAGAGAGCGGCGCAATCCTCAACTGGTTCGACATCACAGAGCCGGAAGGATATTATTCACTGAATGACAGACTTTCTGACGTCATAAAGTCCGAAGAGGGAAAAGCACTCTTCATGGGACTGATGTCAAAAGTTGCGGCGGGAATGAGTCAGGGTGATGGAAAAAATGACGGAAATCCTGCAGCAGGAGCAATGGCAAACCCGAAGATGCTGGAAATGCTGGGTGGATTTACCGTCATCCGTATGATCAACCTGCTGGGTGCGGCAGGACCGAAGGTCGAGTGGAAGAAAGAAGATCTTCTCGGACTCAACGCACAGCTCAATAAGATTAAGAGAGTAGACTAAGATAGAAGCTTAAAAGACCGGGGCATGGAATGTGGTGGGCATGGATTTTTGCAAATATACTGTGTCTGCCTGTTTCGAATTGCCAACCGGCGGCGGAAATCCGAAACGCAAAATGGGGTATTTCTAATCTATACCGCGTTTGGTATCTCCGATGATCCGTGTTTTTTCAAGCTTTGAACACTCCGCGGAGAGTGTCCGCAATCCGCAGACAATTTTAGGACTTTTGTGCAGCGCTTGTCTGCACTTCTGAACAAAACATAACCGCGCGAAGCCGATGTTTGAATTGGCATCTGCCTTATTTT
>OGEU01001903.1_pt1 | contig 16273 bp, 10 predicted proteins | sample 1570651 | NCBI WGS metagenome assembly OGEU01 (sample SAMEA2582129, study PRJEB24529) | metagenome | biome: Human gut stool | place: China | collected 2011 | reverse complement strand
AGACTTTCAATCCCATGGAACGGTAATATTCCGCCAGTGTCATTGCTGTATATACAGATGCTTCACGGGCAGCTACCGGCATGTTGGAAGTATTCGCAATGATGATAGTACGTTCCATCAACTTACGTCCCGTATGCGGGTCTACCAGTTCGGGGAACTCGGTAAAGATTTCCACTACCTCGTTCGCACGCTCGCCGCAGGCGGCAATGATTACGATATCTGCCTCAGCCTGTTTGGAGATAGCGTGCTGAAGCACGGTCTTTCCGGTTCCGAACGGTCCGGGGATAAATCCTGTACCACCTTCTACGATCGGATTTACCGTATCGATCGTACGGACACCCGTTTCGAGCAACTTATAAGGACGTGGTTTTTCTTTGTAACAGGTGATGGCACGTTTTACCGGCCAGCGTTGTATCATCGTCACCTCCACATCTTTGCCGGTTTCGTCCGTCAAGACGGCTATCACCTCTCCTATTGTATATTGTCCTGCTTCTTTCAGGCTCTTGACCGTATATTCTCCTTTGAAGGTAAAAGGAACCATGATCTTGTGAGGCTGGAAATTTTCGTCCACTTCACCCAACCAGCCACCAGCAGCCACCTTGTCACCCACTTTGGCAAGAGGTTTGAAATCCCACAACTTATCATTGTCCAACGGGAACGTATATTCTCCACGCCTGAGGAAAACGCCTTCCATCTTATCGAGGTCATTCTGCAAACCATCGTAGTTGCGTGACAACATACCCGGTCCCAACGTTACCTCCAACATATGTCCTTCAAACTCGGCTTCGTCACCCACCCGCATACCGCGAGTGCTCTCAAATACCTGTACAAAAGCATTCTTGCCTATTACCTTAATAACTTCCGCCATCAGCTTCACGCCTCCTACGGAAATGTAACAGATCTCATTTTGGGAAACCGGTCCATCCACCTCTACGGTAACAAGGTTGGAGACGATCCCTTTTACAATTCCTTTCGTAGCCATAACGTTTAATTAATTAAGAATTAAGAATTAAAAAATCAAGATTGTGCGTCGAACTCAATCCTTGAAAATTCCTTACTCCTTTATCCTTAACTCTTTTATTTTTTAATTTTTAATTCTTCATTTTTAATTTTCCAAATTCTTCCAGGGCATGCTCGCTGCCTTTCTTCATCGCTCCGACGATCTCACGGAAAGTCTTTTCACCGGTCGCCTTATCCAGCATCACCCAGCGTTCGATCATTTCCAACTTCAGCAGATAAGCAAATACACTCTCTATATCGAAAGGCTTAAAGAATGTATGTTCTTCGAGCCATTCCCACTTCAAAAGGTCCACTTTCTTCTCGCGAACCATCAAATCCGTTTCCTCAGCAATACGCCAGAGATCAGGCAAATAATCCACCGTGTCTCCCAACCCGAAATCACGGGCATTGGATGTACGAAGCGCCTGGGCTACTTCATTATCTCCGACGATATACCCGGCTTTATCGAAACCATGTTTACGGCAGGTAATAGCGGTCAACATATTGTTGATATTCAAGTTTAAGCAGAACCAATCGCTGACGAACTTATTCGCATTTTTCATGGCATACGCATAATAGAGGGCTGCCAGACGGTCTTCCCAGGGAATTTCCTGTTTGTTTTCTTTGCCTTGTGCTTCAAGATAAAGCTTGAAAAACTCTTTGAAATAAGGAGGTATCCGGTCATTCTTGGGTGGCTTTTCTTCTTCCTTCAACGCTTTGTAAAGAGCATCAAACTCATCATACGTTATACGTCCCCGTGGATCCGGATCACGATCCGGTTGTTTGGCATGAGCAATCAGGTTCTTATTGTCGAATTTGAGAAAGAACAGATCGATCAACTTCTTATCGGCCTTCGTCAGTATACCGTCCAATTCCTGTCTGAATTGACTGATGGAATAGGTCAATTTACTATCATCGAGCGCAATATTGGGGAGTCCTGCGATTAAGCAATAATATTTACCCATATCAGAACAGCATTTCTACCAATCCTGGACGAAGGAATTCCTTGAAGAAAGCAACAAACTCGTCTTCTCCGAAACTTACTTTATACGAACCGTCAGCCGGGACGATTGTGAAAGAAGCATCATGGCCGCTCACTTTTTCAATCTTCACACCTCCGTCCAAGAGGCTTTTGGCATTGGCTTCAAAATATTTGGTGAGAGCATCGGCATCGGCCGTCCGGATCGTAATCGCCTCCTTCACAACCCATTCCTTTGCCATTTCTAAAATCACTTTCTGCATAAATGCAGTATCAGAAACGATCGCTTTCACATTGGAGGAAGTAATTTTTCCCGTAATGAGATTTACCACTTCGCTCTTCAGTGCTTCTACAGATTGGGTAGCAAACAGCTTCAACTCGGCTTCCGTATTCTTTTTCAACTCGGCGGCCTGCTTTTCAGCCTGTGCCACAATACGCTTTGCTTCTGCTTCTGCCTCAGTCAAAATAGCCTGTTTCTGAGCATTTGCATCGGCAATGATTCGCCCTGCTTCTTCGTTGCCTTTCTCTACACCTTCTTTGTAGATTTTGTCGGTCAGTTCCTGAATCTTTGTATCCATTTCTATATATTTTTTTAAGTTGTTCCCACGTAAGTATTAAACGCCTACAAAGTTATTCTTTTCTTTGAATTAGCATTCAGTCTATCCTAAAAATTTGCGATTATACAATTTTTCACACCACTGGTTAGTCGGGATGGTCGCCACCTGCTTGTGATAGATAACAGATAAAATACCCTTTTCGCAAAACTTTTCCAAGTTTGAATTAAAAAATATCAGAACCAGACCATATCTATCATATTTATATATTTTGAAAAACTACTGTCATACTATCACTAATCGCCTTTTATCAATTGAATATCAATGGACAAAAGCAATGATAGTAGGTATGATGGATGCCTTTTCCATCTATCATACTGTCATTAACTGCCTGTCCGATATTTTTCTTCACATTACTTATTTTCAATAACATAATAAGATAAGACCATTGACACCCGGGTCTCGATATCATTCACACTCGGGTGTCAAGACCGTTCACATCCGGGTGTAAAAAGCCTGTAAACGGGAATCTTCGGCACTTTTTCTGCCTGTTTGAAGCAAAATAAGTCACGTGTTTCAACAAAAAAGACGGCATCTCCTACAGAAAAACATCAATACTACTCTCAAAACCAACAAATGCTAAATTCAAACAGGCTCTTAGCGGCAAGCATAGCAAGTAATATTTTTTAACGTTCCAAATCTATTCAAAACAGTCTTTTTTCTATCGAAATGACAATTCGCATTCTATCTTTGCGTCACAATTTTTTATCATTCATAGTAAATCCAAAATATATGTTTTCCATCGAAAAAGCAACCCTTGCCGATTGTCCCCTTATCCAGACTCTGGCATCCAATATCTGGGAACCGACCTATGGTTCCATCCTCTCCCGCGAACAACTCGACTATATGTTCGAGATGATGTACAGCAATGAAAGCCTTCAAAAGCAAATGAGCGAACTTCATCACCAGTTCTTCATCATCTATGCCGACGGTGTCCCTTCCGGCTACTTGTCTATCGAGACCGTAGAAAAGGATTTATATGAATTCCAAAAAATATACTCTTTGCCTTCCCTACACGGTTCGGGAATCGGGCGTTTCATTATCGAACAGGGAATAGCCTACCTAAAAACGATCCATCCGAGCCCCTTTACGATAGAACTGAACGTAAACCGCCACAACCCAGCCGTAGGTTTCTATAAACATATGGGATTTCACGAACATGCAACCCGTGATTTCCATATCGGGAACGGCTATTACATGAACGATTACATAATGAGAATGGAGGTAAAGGAATGAACGTACGCCTAAAACCGATCATGTTTGTCGGGACTTGTTCCGATGCAGGCAAAAGCGTTATCAATGCAGCTTTCTGCCGTATATTCAAGCAAGACGGATATCATCCGGCACCATTCAAGGCGCAAAATATGTCACTCAACTCCTACTCCACTCCCGAAGGAGGAGAAATGGGACGTGCACAGGTGGTACAGGCCGAAGCCTGCGGGATCACCCCACATACGGATATGAACCCGGTGTTGCTGAAACCGACGAATGATAAAAGCTCCCAAGTCGTCTTGAACGGCCGGCCGGTCGGAAACATGTCGGCACAGGATTATTTCGGTATGCAAAACCAAAAAGAGGTATTATTCAAAGAAGCGATTGAAGCCTTCCATCGCCTGGAAAGTCGCTATAGCCCGATCGTCCTGGAAGGAGCCGGTAGCATTTCCGAACTAAACCTGCGCGACCGAGACATCACCAATATGCGGATGGCCCAACAGGCAGGAGCGGCCACCTTTTTGGTTGCCGACATAGACAGAGGCGGCGTTTTCGGATCTGTTTACGGAACAATCGCCCTTCTGAAGCCGGAAGAAAGAGTTTTGATGAAAGGGATCATTATCAATAAATTCAGGGGAGATGCATCTCTTTTTGACGATGGCAGGAAGATTATCGAGGACTTGACCGGTGTGCCGGTAGTAGGTGTGATTCCTTGGTTTCGCGATATCAAAATCGAAGAAGAAGATTCGGTCGCCCTCGATATGAAACACAATACTTACCGGGACGGAAAAATCAACGTGGCGATCATCTTGCTGAAACGAATGTCTAATTTCACCGACTTCGACGTATTGGATATGGACCCTCGCTTCAATGCCTATTATACGAACAATATCGACGAGATAGAAAAAGCAGATATCATCCTGCTCCCCGGCTCTAAAAATACACTTTCGGATCTTCAAAGCCTGCGAGCGTGCGGTATAGCCGATGCAATTATCCGTGCCCATAAAAACGGGAAAAAAGTTATCGGCATCTGTGGAGGGTATCAAATGATGGGAGCACGCCTCGAGGACCCGAAAGCCATCGAAGGAAACCTGCCCGCCGTTCCCGGACTGGGCCTGCTACCGCAATGTACGATCATCGAACCGGAAAAAATAACTCGCCAAAGCACCTTTGCCTTTCTGCCTGGGCTATGCAAGGACGGTTCCTGTAAAGGCGGTTCGCGAACCATCTCCTACGGCTGTCGCGGCTACGAGATACACATGGGACGAACAACTCTGCTTGGCGACGCTCCAGAAAATCCGGTGGCCGTCCTCAACGACGGACGGACAGACGGTTATTATCTGGATAACACATGCTGGGGCAGCTATATGCACGGAATACTGGATAACCCGGAAGTCCTGGACAATCTGGCCGAAGGATTTGATAAAGAAACAACAGACCACCCTTTCGACTATGCAGCATTCAAAGAAGAACAATACGACAAGTTGGCGAATTTAGTCAGGAAACATGTCGATATGGATTATATCTATCGGCAACTGGTTTGACAATTGTCAATTATTTCAACCGGTCCACCCTGGCAACGTCATCTAGTTTGACACAGACTGTAGCCCCTAATTGTTCAAGGTAAAGAACTAAATGATTCTTTTTAATCTTCTTTACTTTTCCGGAAACATGTTTCATGGCTCCGCAAAGGATCTCGACCTCTTCGCCGGGGCATAAAGCATGTTCGGATGCTTGGTCGAGAAAATCCTGAATGGCATCGATCTCCTTCTGGCGGACAACGGCCGGTTTTCCATTGTAATAGACGATACGGGCCACGCCATACACTCGGGTCAGATTTCTTAACTCCGGGTCGGTACACCGTACAAACAGATAAGAGTTGAATAATGGCAACTCCACGATTTTGACACGGTCAGACCAAACCCTGGGCGCACGATGAAGCGGAAGCCAGCACTCGACTCCAAGCGCATCGATCCGGTCCCTCACCTGCTTTTCCGCCCTGGGAGCGGTATACAACACATACCAACTTGTCTTATCGGCGTTTATCTTAAGTTCTTTTTTCTCCATAACGTACACAAATATACGACTATTTTTCATACATGGAATGGCCCATATTCAATAAACCTTTATCCATTCCCGAACGAGCCGGATTAATCTTGTTATTTTCCCTGAATATCAATAATTATCTCTGTACGAACAAATATACACACTATTCAAGAGAAGACTTATCTGAATTTCTTTGATGCTGAACGTATGTATATCGACATCAATATATTTCAAAAGCCGAATATTCCGGAAGACGATCAGTAGGACCATCATCGAGAGTTTGAACGAGGCAATCGGGGTCGACTCTGTAAAAGGTTCCGGTTCTACTTTCTGGTTCACACTACCACTCGAATAAAAACGCGGTGTGCAAAACAGCCTTGTTCCCGTACTCCACATAGGATCACATAAAACAGACCATATAAATATCTGATTGATAAGACCTGTTCTTTTGCCCCCCCCTGTAGGAGCGGAGACAAGTACATTTTGACACACCGCTTTTCATTACTTTTGCATCGGACCCACCGATGGCGGAGGATTTCCAATCCCCCATTTCTTATTTGCTTTCGGCCCCATCTTCAGAGACAGGACACCGCCGGCGGTAATCCGGCTATGGTCAAACCAAGGCCCACTCAACTCTTCGCCGTTCAACGTGACCGATTGCACATATTTATTATCATGGGTAGCACCATCTGCTACAATCTCGAACACGTTACCATCGCCGAGATCAATCTTCACATCCGAAAAGACCGGACTACCGATATTATAAGTCGGGGATCCCGGTGTCACCGGATAAAATCCCATCATACTAAACACCACGAAGGCAGACATACCGCCACCGTCTTCATCACCCGGAACTCCCATCAGGTCGTTACGGAACCACTGGTCAAGCAGGACACGGATGCGTTTCTGCGTCTTCCAAGGTTGTCCGGCATAATTATACAGATACGGGATATGCAGGCTCGGTTCATTTGCCATCGAGAACATTCCGACATTGCCGGTATGATCAGGCAAAAACGAGTAGAATTGCCACTTGGACATTCCTAAAGGAGTATCAAACATCGAATCGAGAGCAGCCGTAAAGACCTCGTTTCCTCCGATAAGCGAAACCAAGTCGCCGATATTGTGTTGTACATCCCAACGATAAACATAACCATTATTTTCATCATAATAATCGCGAGCACCCAAACCACCAGAATACCGATAATCCACACCTTCGATAAACTTACCGTCCTTATCCTTCGGATGGAAGAAACGGGTTTCCGGATTAAAGAGGTTCCGGTAGTTATAAGACCGGGCAAGGAAATATTCCGCATCCTCTTTCTTACCCAGTTCGGCCGCGATCTGAGACAGACACCATTCGTCATAAGCCGTTCCTAAGGTAACGGCAACCGGTTGGCGTTTTTCCCATGGAGAGACATCTGCCACCGTTTCTTTTTCACCCGGTTTCAAAGCCGGAATATAGCCATGTTCCTTATAAAATTCATCCAACCATCCGGAAGGAGCCGCCGACCAGGGGATCAACGTTTTCTCTTCGATACCCTTACGGGCTGCTTCATATGCTTTTTCAAGATCGAAACCACGAACACCTTTCCGCCAAGCATCGATAACAGTGGCAACGGCATGGTTGGAGTTCATACGGCGGGAGTCGCCGGTCACTTCAGGGAATGTCGGCATCCAGTTCGTCCCCATTTGCTGGGCCATCAAGAGATAAGAGTTGATAATATCGGTCTCACGTTCTTTATCGATCAGGATACGAAGCGGATGGGTAGCACGATAGGTATCCCAAATCCAGTCGTCGGTATAGAACGAACGGCCACCGTCTTCATGTATCTTGCCATCAAAAGCACTATAGTATTTACCGTCTTCGCTCAGATTCACCGGACGTTCATAACAACGGTATAAGGAAGTATAGAAAACGGTCTTGTCGTTTTCACTTCCTCCACTTACCTGTATCTTGCCTAAAGCATCGTTCCATTCATTTCGTCCGATCCGGGCGATTGCACTTACATCATATGAGTTGATCTCACGCTCCAGGTTCTTCCGGGCTTGTTCTGTGCTAATAAAAGAGATTCCATAGCGCACACCGATCTCTTTCTGACCGGAGAAAGCCAATGCCAAGGCGGCATCTTTTCCCTCTACGGACGATTTACCGTACTTCACGGTTCCACTGGCCAGGACACCGGATTTCTCCGGTGTCTTGTCTGTTTCGGCATATAAATAGACCTTTGTTTTCTTATCTACATATTGAAAACCACTGACAGTGTTTCCATCGCATTTCAACTCTCCATTCCGGCTATTGAACACCAGATAAGCCGGGCCGTCTTTCTCGAACGTAAGGCTATAAACCGCGCTCTGGTGAGATGGAGCATAATCGACCTCGATATTCGCCTCATCCAAATATACCTGATATCGATACGGGACAATCTTTTCCCGATCGTAACTATACTGGATAACAGGTTTCAGACCCGCCTCATCACCCTGATAAGGACTCAGGTTGAAAGCCGAACTACCTCGATGGCTTGTCACGATGAGAGGCAACCCACCCAACCGGTCTCCCGTAAAATCGCCACGTTCGGGATAGACACGCAACATGCTGTTAGGCAGATGGACGGTCGGATAAGTCGGCACCAACAGATGGCTGATGTTCCCCATATAAGGGTTAACATATTCTACCGGTTCTTTCGGCAGGTTATCGGCGATCAACCGTTTTCCTTTGACATAATACCTATCGGCAAACATCATGATGGCAACTCCGATCACGACGCCCAATAAAAATTTTCCTGTTTTCTTTAGTATCTCCATTGTTTATTTCTTTTGTTTTTCATTTACTGAAAATGAATATGGAAAATCTTCCGGACTCACTCCTCTGTTCATATTCGGCTCATCTCCCATTTTGATATCCAAGACACCGCCTTTCAGCAGTTCGAAATGTTCCAGATAGTTTTTCGTATAATTCTTTCCGTTAAAAGACATAGACTCGATATAGATATTCTTGTCGCTGTTCTCCGGCGCATTGACAACCAAGCTCTTTCCATTTTCAAAATGCAAAGTGGCTTTCTTAAACAAAGGTGCGCCCAATACATATTGTGTCGTTCCGGGAGCAACCGGATAAAAGCCAAGAGCAGAGAATACATACCAGGCGGAAGTCTGTCCGTTATCTTCGTCACCACAATAGCCATCCGGTGTCGGAGTGTACATACGGTCCATCACCTGACGTAGCCAGTATTGGGCTTTCCAAGGCTCACCGGCATAATTGTACAGATAAATCATATGCTGGATCGGCTGGTTGCCATGTGCATAGTTTCCCATATTCATAATCTGCATTTCACGAATCTCATGGATAACCTGTCCATAATAACTATCATCAAATACGGGAGGAACAGCAAATACGGAATCCAGCATAGTGATGAATTCTTTTCGTCCCCCCATCAAATCGATCAATCCCTGCGGATCGTGAAAAACCGACCATGTATAATGCCAGCTATTCCCTTCTGTAAAAGCATCTCCCCATTTCAACGGCGAGAAAGGAGCCATGAAGTTGCCGTCCTTATTCTTTCCGCGCATCAATTTGGTCTCCTTATCAAACAAGTTTTTATAGTTCATTGCACGTCTGGCATACAAATCCAGTTCTTTTTGGGGACGTCCCAGATCTTTTGCAATCTGATAGATACACCAGTCATTATAGGCATATTCCAACGTACGAGCAGCATTCTCGTTAATCTTTACATCATAAGGCACATAGCCCAATTTGTTGTAATATTCATGTCCTAAGCGGCCGGTAGAAGAAACCGTCGGATGTACATTTTCCGTTCCGTGGATCAAACCTTTGTACAATGTTTCGAGATCATCCACCTTTATACCTTTGACATAAGCATCCACCAAAACCGAAGCGGAATTGTTGCCCACCATACAACCACGATGTCCGGGACTTGCCCATTCGGGGAAGAAACCGCTTTCCTTATAAGCATTGATCAAACCTTCCTGCATTTCTTTCGACATGGTCGGATACATCAGGTTCAGGAACGGGAACAGACTACGGAAAGTATCCCAGAAACCAGTATCCGTAAACATATAGCCCGGCAATACTTCTCCATTATAAGGACTATAATGTACAACTTTCCCTAAGGCGTCTATTTCATAAAACTTACGGGGAAACAGAAGCGAACGGTACATGCAGGAATAGAACGTCCGATACTGGTCCAGAGTGCCACCTTCCACTTCGATCTTACTCAACTCCTTATTCCAAACATCTTTGCCTTTTTGTACCAATGTGTCAAAATTGTCAGAACCCAACTCTTTCAGATTGAGCGAAGCTTGTTCGAAACTGATAAACGAAGAAGCGACCTTTGCATGTACAATCTCGCCTTTCGTCGTCTTAAAACCGATAACGGCACCGACATGGTCGGATTGTTGCTCACGAACACCTTCCTTCAAAGTTGCATCGGCAAAAGTTGCTTCATAAGTGAAAGGTTTATCAAATTCGATAACGAAATAGTTTTTGAAATTATCCGGTACACCACCGCTATTCTTGGTCGTATAACCGATAACCTTGTTTTCTTCAGGGATCACTTTGATATAGGAACCTTTGTCAAACGCATCCACTACGACATAGGAATGTTCGTTTTCCGGGAAAGTGAAACGAAGCATTCCGCTATGAGGCAAAGCGGTCGCTTCCGCCTGAATCTTATAATCGGAAAGAAAAACAGAGTAATAGCCTGCCGAGGCTTTTTCGGTCGACTTGTCATACCGGGAACGATATCCTTCTTCCGGCTTGTCTTCCGTGCCGGCGAATGTATGCAAATCCCCGATTGTCGGCATCACCAGGAAGTTCCCCAAATCGCCGTACCAGCCGATACCGGACATTTGCGTAAATGCGAATCCTTCGATAGTCGTATGCTCATAACTATAGCCGGGACCGTTGTCGCCTCCGGTAATCGTGTTGGGGCTGACCTGCACCATACCGAAAGGAGCTGTCGCCCCGGGAAACGTTTTTCCAAGTCCATGACTCGCGCCCGCCAGTTCCGTATTCGTTGAAGCTCCTACAAACGGATTTACATAAGAGGACAGAGGACGCCCGTCTGCTTCCTTCTCCACCGTATGGCAGGACAGCAAAGAAAGGGGCAAGAATAACCCCAACAAAGAATGTCTAATATTCATTATTACCAGATTAAAAAAAGGCGGCATCAAAAGTCGTCATCCGTCATCCCCGGATCAAGTCCGCCATGACAGAACACTTTTGATGCCGCCTCGTTCTACAAAGCTTATAAAGCCAATTCCTTCAATATCCCATCCGTCGCACCCGCATTGCCTTTCACAAACTGGCCGGCACTCTCGCCGGCAGCCTTCAAGACCTCTGCATAGGTCAACAGCTCATCCATCTTGGCCACGAACTCATCTTTTGATGCGACCGAGAATCCTCCGCCCACTTTGATCAAGTCACGAGCCTCCTTGAACTTCTGAAACCGGGGACCGAACAACACCGGAATACCGTAAACCGCCGCCTCCAACGTATTATGGATGCCGGCTCCGAAACCGCCGCCGATATAGGCGATCGTCCCATACCGATAGATGGAAGACAGCAGCCCGAAACTATCCACGATCAAACAATCTTTCCCTTCGAGCAGGCTCTTGTCCTGCATCACATCGGACAAGCGGACAGACGGGCGTTTCAACAACGACTCGATATACATCAGATGTTCCCGGTGAATCTCGTGCGGAGCGATGATCAGCTTCATCTCCGGATGCTCGTTGAAATAAGGGATCAGTATCTCCTCATCCTGCGGCCAGGAACTCCCGGCGATCAGCGTCTGACATCTTTCCCCTACAAACCGTTCGAATTCTGGCAACTCACGCGCCTGATTACGCACGTCCAACACACGGTCGAAACGGGTATCGCCGTAGACCGTCACGTTACGGATGCCATATTGCCCAAGCAGTTCCTTCGAACGTTCGTCCTGCACAAACAAATGCGTAAAGCAGTACAGCATCTTTCGGTAAGGAACTCCGAACCATTGAAAGAACAACTGGTCGGGACGGAAGATCGCTGAAATGATATAAACCGGGATTCCCCGCTTCTTCAACTCACGCAAATAGTTTCCCCAAAACTCATACTTGATGAAAACAACCACAGCAGGATTCGCCAGATTCAGGAACTTCTTTACCCGGTAAGGCGTATCGAAAGGCAGATAGCAAACGATATCCGCCCCGTTATAGTTTTTCCGCACTTCATAGCCTGAGGGAGAAAAGAATGTAAGCAATATCTTATATTCCGGATATTGCGCCTTGACCTTTTCGATCATAGGACGCCCTTGCTCAAACTCTCCCAACGAAGAAGCATGAAACCAGATGTACTTCGCATTCCGGTCTATCTTCTCACGCAAAATGCTATTCGTCTTCCACTGACCGAAACGCATCAGGCGTGCCTTCCGGTGGAAAGGAGAAATCATAGCGACAATAAAGGCATAGAAATGTATGAGTAAGCTGTACATGATAAAAGAATTATCAATTGTCAATTGACAATTTATCTATCGCTCTCTGGATGCGGCGGATAGACTCTTCCTTACCCAAGGCTTCCGTTATGTCGAAGATATGCGGACCTTTGCCTTCACCGACAAGGGCCAGACGAGTTGCATTCATTATATTTCCCAAATGGTAGCCTTTGCTTTCAATCCAGGCTTTTACCTCTTCTTCCGTACCTTCGATATCGAACGGTTCACGTGCGCGAAGCACTTCGATCAGTTCGGCAAGCTGGGCGGCACTGTCTTCCTTCCAGCGTTTTTTGCGTGTCTTTTCATCATATTCCGTCGGAGCGATGAAGAAGAACGAGCAAAGATCCCACAAGTCCTTGATAAAGGTGGCACGGTCTTTCATCATGGCTACGACCTTCTCCACATAGGCTGGGTCTGCTTTCACGCCGTGGCTTTCGAGGATCGGCATAAAGAGGGCAGCGGCTTCCTTATTGTCCATAGCCTGGATATAATGATGGTTGAACCATTTTCCCTTTTCATAATCAAATTTGGATCCGCTCTTGCTGCAACGGCTCAGATCGAAGCTATGGATCAGTTCGTCCATGCTCATTACTTCCTGATCATTACCAGGATTCCATCCCAACAAGGCCAGGAAGTTGACAACCGCTTCGGGCAGGTAACCGCTCTCGCGATAACCAGAAGAAACCTCACCGCTCTTCGGGTCATGCCATTCCAACGGGAACACCGGGAAGCCCAGGCGGTCACCGTCACGCTTGCTCAACTTGCCGTTGCCTTCCGGTTTCAAAAGCAAAGCCAGGTGTGCGAACCGGGGCATCGTGTCTTCCCATCCGAAATAACGGTACAACAGTACGTGAAGCGGGGCACTCGGCAACCATTCTTCACCACGGATCACGTGCGTCACTTCCATCAAATGATCGTCCACGATATTGGCCAAATGGTAAGTGGGCAACTGGTCGGCTGATTTATATAAGACTTTATCGTCCAGGATAGAAGAGTTGATAATTACTTCTCCACGGATCAGGTCGTTCACATGGATGTTCTCATCCGGTTCGATCTTGACACGGACCACATACTGATTGCCAGCATCGATCAATGATTTCACCTCTTCCTCGGAAAGAGTCAGCGAGTTGCGCATCTGCATACGAGTGGATGCATCATATTGGAAATTGGGAATTTCCTTCCGTTTGGCATCCAGCTCTTCGGGGGTATCGAATGCGATATAAGCACAACCGGCATCCAACAACTGATCGACATACTTCTTGTAAATATCCCTGCGTTCACTCTGACGGTAAGGCCCGTATTCGCCTCCGAAGCCGACACCTTCGTCAAACTTGATCCCCAACCAGGTAAGCGCTTCTATAATATAGGCTTCCGCTCCGGGAACAAAACGCTGCGAGTCGGTATCTTCAATACGAAGAATCAGATCTCCACCATTCTGTTTGGCAAATAGATAATTGTATAAAGCTGTACGAACACCTCCGATATGCAAGGCCCCAGTGGGACTCGGTGCAAATCGGACTCTAACTTTCCTTTGAGTCATAATCTTTCTATGTGATTTATGATTTGTGATTTATGAATTGTGATTTATAACAACGCATAAATCACAATTCATAAATCATAATTCCGTTTACTGCGGCAAAAGTAGCCCTTTTTTTTCTCTTAGTAAACTTTTTTATGTACATTTCGCCTTTCAATACATAAAACAGAACATTATGAAAGCAAATAACTATAGCATACATCCGAGTGTCTATTTTATTGTGGCGGCCTTGTTGATCGCTTACTTCTTTCCGAGGGAAGGAAAATTCCGTTACCAATTCTATGAAGGAAAACCTTGGCGGTACGGGTTGCTTACCGCTCCGAGCGACTTCCCGATCTACAAGACTGATGCGGAAGTACAGGCCGAACGCGACAGCGCTCTCAAAAAGTTCGAGCCTTATTACCGACTGGATACCACAATCGAATCTGAAGAGATAGACAAACTACGCGCCGACTATCAGGGCACGCTGAGAAACCGGGCGACTCCGGCCTATATGCAGTATATCGAAAACAGCTTGCAAAAGCTATACCGGGATGGTATCATTTCTACCCAGGACATGGATGAACTCAAGAAGGAGGAATATCCCCGCATCAACCTGCTCGCGGGCAGCGTAGCGCACCCCCATTACAGTAGCGATTTTTTTACAGTCAAGACGGCGTATGAGTTTATCATCAACAATTGCCCCTCTTATCTGGACAAGTCGGTATTGCAATCTTGCGATATCAACAATTATTTGGTGGAAAATATCACATACGAAGAGTTTATGAAGCAGGTACACGGCACGTATACGAAGCTGGATAATATCAGTCTCGGACTTGCTTCTCTTGGCTGTGCATGGGAGAAGATCGACATTGATGTGGATGCACTGGTTTTAAGTGCCGAGAACATGATGCGTGAAGAGAAGAAAAAGTATTATAAGAATCTGCGGAAGGGTCATCATGAACCGATCATCAAGCAGGATCTTCTGGAGGATATTGAGGAAGGCAGATTTATCGTATGTCTTGTTCCGAAGATTGATGTGGCGACCGGCAATGTGGCAGGAGCAGAGGCAGTCGTACGCTACCACCACAAGGATCTTGGAATCATGGAACCGGGAAGATATATTAATCTTCTGGAAGAGACAAGACTGTCCCATTATCTGGATCTGTATGTTTTTGAGGAGGTCTGCAAGACCCTGCACAGATGGGAGCTGGACAATCTCCCGATGATTCCGGTTTCTGTCAATTTTGCAGGCACGACATTAAGACAGGACAATCTAATCGAAGAGATGGAGAAGCTTATAGATCGGTATCGTGTCCGTTGTGAATATCTCGAAGTAGAGGTATCCGAATCTTATGCCGACATGAATCAGGAGATGCTGGCAGAGACCAGCAGTAAGATCCGGAAGGCGAATGTCCGGGTGATCCTGGATCATTTCGGGTCAAAAAATTCCAGCTTTTCCATTCTTTCACTGATGGAATTTGATGGATTGAAGCTGGATAAAAGTGTGATTTCAAATTTAGTCGGAAACCGGAGAAGCAGGCTTGTTGCAAAAGCGGTGATCGATATCTGCCGTCAGCTTGGTGCCGTGGTCATGGCATCCGGTGTGGAGACGCAGGATCAGGTGAATGTACTGGAAGAACTGGGATGTGATTATGCACAGGGATCATTCTTTAATAAGGCGATTACGATCGAGACATTTGAAGTAAGATATTTAAAAGAGTAGAGAAATGAAAAATGAGAGTTTCAGACGATCTTTTTCGATGTTGTGTGCGGCAGTGGGATTGATAGTCCTGATGGGAATTGCAGTGGCAGGGCAGATGGAAAGCACGGAACAGCAGAATCAGAAACTCCTTTCTGAAAATCAGAAGCTGACAGAAGAGAACGAAAGACTTGAAAAAGATTTAAATAACTGGAAGATTGCAAAAGAAATAAAAGAAGCACCCGCAGTCCGGCTGAAGGAAGATTCAGAGAACTGGATGCTTGCACTTGTAAATGAAGAGTATCCGCTGGCGAAAGACTATACACCGGCATCTCTGACAAAGCTGGATGAGAAGTGCTCAGTGGATACAAGAATTTACGGAGAGCTGGAGCAGATGATCGCAGATGCGAGACAGGCGGGGCTGAATTTATATGTGACATCAGCATACCGGTCTTATGATCGCCAGCGGGAAGTGTTTGATACGACAATGAAAGACTGGATCAGTAAAGGATACAGTCCACTGGATGCTTATGATGAGACGAAGAAATCTGTGGCAGTTCCGGGTACCAGTGAACATGCGACAGGACTTGCGGTGGACATTATTTCCGGACAGTATACCGGATTGGATGATAAGCAGGGAGATACAGCCGAGCAGGAATGGCTGATGGCACATTGTCAGGAATATGGATTTATTCTGCGGTTTCCAAAAGATAAATC
>OGEU01001898.1_pt1 | contig 16287 bp, 14 predicted proteins | sample 1570651 | NCBI WGS metagenome assembly OGEU01 (sample SAMEA2582129, study PRJEB24529) | metagenome | biome: Human gut stool | place: China | collected 2011 | reverse complement strand
CTATTTTCTAGATTTAAAGAAATCAATATTGATTTCTTTAAATCTAGAAAATAGCTTAGTAGCTATCTTTTTCATGTTCTGAACAGCTGCTGTTAGCAAACATTGTTCTCGAACATTTTCATTTCCGCGCATACGCGCATAGCGAAGCCCATGGAGATTCTTGGAATCCGCAAAGCTTCGCTCAACTGTTTCTTTTCTTCTTTTATATATACCTTTACCTTTTTCACTCTTTAAAAAGTTTTTATTATCGTCTTTATGATCTTCCCATACATGACGCCTTACTATTTTATATTTACTTTTTTCACTAATACACTTATCTCTTAGTGGACAATTAGTGCATATTTCTTCAAAACATCTATATTCTTTATAACCTTCACGAGTTGTAGTTTTATAAATAAGAGCAAAATTATTCAAGGCTCCGCTGCAATAATCATCAAAATTCCGGTCTAATGCACCTATACCTCCCACGCGCGAGAAGTCGAGATAGAGTATCTGGAATTTCCCCTGCAACGGTGTAGGCTGACCGCCTATCCACAAGCCTTCGAAGCGCTTCCGGAACTTTTCTTTTTGGGCGATGTCATAATAAGCCCGCAACATACTTAAGAAAATGCTCTTTCCGAAACGGCGGGGACGGATAAAGAATAAACTATTGGGCTGCTGCTCCAGTAAAGGCAGATACATGGTTTTATCCACATAATATTGATTCTGTTCCACCACTTCTACAAAGTTGGATACGCCATAAGGTATTCTTTTTACATTCTCTTCCATAATTGTTCCCGTTTTCATATTATTTCGGCAGCGATAAGACAAAAATAACTCATTCTTGCCGAAGGAACAAACAAAGCACCGGCAAGTTTACTGGCCTTTCATGGACTGCGATGGTAAATTAGTATGAATCGAATCATAGCTTTTCTGAATGAACTATAAAAACCACCCTCTTATCATCAGCTTTACAAATTATTATTTATACATTTGCTGCCAACAAAGCAAACAAATTAGACCTGACATGAAAATAACACCAGTACTACTTAGCCTATTATTACTGCTCTTATCCTGTTCACAGAGCAATGAAACGGAAGCTTTATTTTTAAATGCCGATTTGCTAATGGAAGATCATCCTGACAGCGCGCTCAATCTATTAAACATTCAACCGGAAATAATAGAAGAATTTTCAGACAAAGACTGTGCATATTATGCATTGCTCCTTGCACGTGCCACGGATAAGTGCAAACAATCTCTGCTACCTTGCGACTCGCTACTGAACGTAGCATTAGATTATTATGACGACGACGAGAAAGAAAAAGCGGTAGCGTTGCTTTATAAAGGCAGACTGGCTGTTGAAATGGAAGAAGCAGAAGAAGCAACCACTTGCTTCCAGAAGGGATTAACCATCATACAAGATTTCCCGAAAGAGCTTAAGACAAAGAATTTGCTTCTCAGTTCATTGGGAAATATCTATTTTGATGCCGGATACTATGACAAATCTATGGAAATATACGAAACGATGTATGAATGTTGCACTACAGATCTGGAAAAATCAATAGCATTGAACAATATCAGTACATATTATTGCTTAATAGAGGAAAAAGATTCGACCTTAATGCTCCAGCGCAAAGCACTAAATTATGCTATTGCTTCGGGAGATTCTCTACAGATTGCAATGTCGGAGCACAATTTAAGTCTGGAGTTTGATAGTTTTGACGAACTTGATTCCGCCTTATATTACGAAAAAATGGCCCTCGAAGGACTACCTCAAAAGGAGAATCATGGAAACTGTTACTTCAATCTCGGAGATTTACTTTTAAAAACAGGTAAAAATAAAGACTCTGCTCTTTACTATTTAACCAAAGCTTTAGATGACGTATCCATTGAAAGTAAAGCTTCATGCCTTAAAAGTTTATATAAACTTGAAAAAGAAAACGGAGATTACAAGACAGCAAATACCTATTTAGAAGAACATTCTGCTATCATAGACTCATTATTTTACATGGAACAGTCAACTGAAATACAGCAACTGATTTATGAATACAATACTAAAATGAGGGTAAGAGAGGAACAATTAAAAGGAAAGCGCATCATATACTGTATTATTGCAGGTTCTGTTTTGATTTGCTTTCTAATCATACTTATCTATCAAAACTATATAAACCGTAAGAAACGTACTCAGCTCCAATACAAACAATCATTAGAACAAACACAGAATAAATTATCATCTTTAGAAACTACCATTGAAAATAATCAGCTTATGATTACCTTATTGAAACAGGAAAAGAACAATTTAAAGCAAGAACATGATTCCAAAGAACAGCAAGTAGAAGAGAGGGAACAAACCATAACTCGCTTAAAAGAAGAGAAACAACAGTTACTTAATTGGTTGTTTGCCCAAAGTAACATTTACCAAAAAGTGATTACTCTATCCAAACAAGTCGTTCCGGATAAAAAAGAAATGAAGGTATTGACTACTGCCGAACAAGAGCAATTGAAAAACACTATATTTGAATTATACAATGATTACATTTCTTTCCTACACAAGACCTACCCCAAGCTGACCGAAAGTGATCTATTGTTCCTTTGCCTACAAAAAACTTCTCTTGAGCCGCTATCCATTGCAATTTGCTTTGGCTATAGCAATACACATCCTCTCAACCAGAAAAAATACAAAATAAAGGTGAGAATGGATGAAGAAGGAAGTTAAATATGACTTTCACTTTTGCTATTCGACTATTTACCAACACTTTGCAAATTCATAGTATGACTGCAAAAATTCGTTCATTATAATTGTTTGCCCTAACTTTGTAACCCAAAATAACTAAACTATTATTGTAATGAAAAGAATTGAAACATTCGTACTATTAATCTTGTGCCTGTCACTACAAGTCTCCGCACAAGTAAAAATCGGTGTAGATGCAGGAATGAACCTGACACACTTCAAAAGTCACTACAGCCGCGAGGCTCAGAAAGTTGGGGGTATGGGAGCCGGATTCCAAATTGGAGGAACTGTGGATTATGAGTTTAAAAGACATTGGATGTTGATGTCGGGAGTCTCATTCATGCAAACCCAAAGTAACATGGAAATGTCATATAGTATGTTTCCCCAATTTCCGGATACTAAAATTAAACTCAACCATATTGTCGTCCCGCTGAAGGTGGGATATAATATCCAAATTAGTAAGAAATTAAGTTTGATTCCCTCAGTCGGAATATATGGTTCCTATAACTTTAGTGCCGGCAAATGCCCATTAGAAATTATATCTCCAACTGATGGCAAGAGAATACATGAAAAGTGGAACCCAATGAAAGGATATTCCGGTGAATTTCCCATTGGTAACTCACCCGGTTATTCTTATAATCTAGAACTTGGTGCTCTGCGCCACTGGACTTATGGAGGAGTTGCCGGATTGAAAGCCGTAGTTAACGGGCATTATACAGTATCTTTCCAATACTATGAATCCATTAAGGAAATACAGAGTCAGTGTGATCTAAGAAATTATGGCTATCAACTGTCTGTAGGATATATCTTCTGATATCATCAAATAGACCTTTTGGGAACTTCCCAATTTGGCAACCATCCGTTGCTAAATTGGGAAGTTCATTATTATATAAGTCAATTATTATGAACTACTTAAATAATTATTCATACCTTTGTTGCCAACAAAATAACCGACCCAATGGTAAATTTAAAGATTACAACAGCATTATTTACTGTTTTACTACTACTATTTTCTTGTTCACACAAAAGCGAAACAGGAACATTATTCTCACATGCCGATACACTCATGGAAGAATATCCCGACAGTGCACTCCGATCATTGGACTTATCACCGGAAGAAATAGAAGGACTTTCCGATAAAGAATGTGCACGCTATGCGTTGCTACTTGCACGTGCCACGGACAAGTGCAAACTCTCTTTGCTACCTTGCGACTCGCTACTGAACGTAGCATTAGATTATTATGATGACGATGAAAAAGAAAAAGCAGTGGCACTACTCTATAAAGGAAGGCTGGCTGTGGAAATGGAAGAAGTAAAGGAGGCTATCTCATATCTTCAGGAGGGATTGACCATCATACAAAATTTTCCGAAAGAACTTAAAACCAAGAATCTACTACTCAGTTCATTGGGGAATATCTATTTTGATGCCGGGTATTATGACGAATCTATAGGGATATACAAAGCTATGTATCAATGCAGTACCACAAACATACATAAATCAATAGCACTGAATAATATCAGTACATACTATTGCATAATAGATGAAAAAGATTCTACCCTAATGTTCCAGCGTAAAGCACTAAATTATGCTATAGCCTCTGGAGATTCTTTACAGATTGCGATGTCTAAACACAATCTAAGTTTGGAATTTGATGGATTTGACGAGCTTGACTCTGCCTTATATTACATACAAAGTGCCCTCGGAACCGGGCTTCATAGTGCGCGCCGCCCGCAGGTGCCTCTCCCAGTCGGAGACCTGCTTCTAAAGACAGGAGGAAATAAAGATTCAGCCTTATATTATTTAACTAAAGCTTTGGAGGACATTCCTATTGAAGGTAAAACCTCCTGTTTAAAAAGTCTATATAATCTTGAAAAGGAAAACGGAGATTACAAAACTGCCAATATCTATCTGGAAGAACAATCTACTATCATGGATTCTTTGTATTGCATGGAACAGTCAACCGAAATACAACAACTGGTTTATGAATACAACACAAAAATGAGGGTACAAGAAGAACAACTTAAAGGAAAGCGCACCATACAATACACCACCACCGGCTTTATAATAGTTTGTCTTCTAATCATACTCATCTATCAAAACCGCATAAACCGGAAGAAGCAACTTCAACTCCAATACGAACAATCCTTAGAGCAAACACAGAATAAATTGTCTTCCTTAGAAACCACCATTGAAAATAATCAGCTAATGATTACCTTACTACAACAGAAACAGAGTAATTTAAAACAAGAACAAGAAAACAAAGAACAGCAAATAGAAGAAAGAGAGCAAGCCATAGCACGTTTAAAAAAAGAGAAGCTACAGCTACTCGACTGGCTGTTTACTCAAAGCAGTATCTACAAAAGAGTGATTATTCTTTCCGGGCAAACCACTACGAATAAAAAGCAAATGAAAGCTTTGACTACTACGGAACAGAAGCAATTAAAAGAGACAGTATTCGGAATATACAAAAGTTATATTTCTTTCCTCCACAATGAATACCCCAGACTAACGGAAGATGACCAATTGTTCCTTTGCCTACAGGAAACTTCTCTTAATCCATTATCCATTGCAATTTGTTTTGGTTATACTGATACACATTCTCTCAACCAGAAAAAATACAGACTAAAGGAGAGGATAAATCAAGAAAAAAGTAAGATGTGACTATACATTTCGATACCCACCTATTTATCAGCACATTATGATTTCATAGTGTGACTGCAAAAATACATTCATGATAATTGTTTGTCCTAACTTTGCAACCATAAACAATCAAACAATTATTGTAATGAAAACGAAAGTATTATTTATTTTATTATCAGTATTATTCATTATACCGATAAATGCAATGCCACACAAAAGGCATCGGCACAAAGTGAATACCAAAATTGTTAATTCACATTCAAAAGCTATTTCTCGCAGCCCTTTATTTTTTAACCTAACTGCCGATGAAATAGACGACAACCTAACTATTACTTTCCAATCTGCCTTAGAGGAAGCAGATATCACTGTGACTGATAAGGACGGAAATGTAGTTGTTTCTGAATTCAAGACCTCCATTTATGAAGGAAAAACAGTCAGTGTTCCAAATTCTGATTCTTATCCCTATCTGGTAGAAATCACTTCTCCTCGTTTAGATATAGAAGCAGAAATTACATCAGAAGATTATTAAGTTAACCGTAGTACTAATTTAAAACATTTATGATTATGAAAAAGTATTTCGTAAGTCTATTCTGCATTGCTGCATTTTGCGCTTGCACAGACCAAGTCAATGAGTTCCCATCGCAACCTGATGGGTCTCAATCAAAAACAATCGTTCAGGCTCCTTTAGACCAAGTGACCGCGCAAAAGAAGTTTGCCAAAGCATTGTCTAAAGCTGTATCCAACAGCCTTGAGGTACGCAAGTTTCTTAAAACCGAAGCTATGGCACAATTTGACAATGATTACGACATATTCTATCCGTTGGTAAAAAACAAAATAGTATGTGATAATCAAAGTCTCAGAGATATTTTATTGTCTTACTGTAAAGACGAAAATGAACTCATTCAAATAGAGCAATCTCTTCCTTTGCTGAATATATTGGTTCCTGATTTATCATTATTCTGGGATTTCAATGCAGAAAAATGGAATGTGGATGATAAAGAAGTATCCGTAATATGCCGGGACGATAAAGACAATACGTTATACGAAGACGGTGAAAATATCGGAAAAATGACAACGGGAGACATTCCTGATTTTCCTTGTCTCGTAGTAAAAAACAACGAACGCATGAAAGTTTCCAGCGTCAATACCAGATCGGGAGAGGCCACTTACGAATTTTTAAGTGACGCCTTTGACGGTAGTAAAAGAAAACCTCAAACACGGCACTATGAAGAAGACATTAATTTGCAACCTACAGAAGATTTAGAGGCATATGTCAATGGTAGCGAAATAATGGAGTCAGTGAAAAATGCATGGAACGAATTCAAAAATGTTCCAAATGCTTATCAGAGAGATTACATCTATTATGGAATAACTAAAGAAAATAAACCCGGAACATTAAATAGATATATCAGAGAGAAACTGTATAGATTCAGAATTGCTGCCAATGCATACAGTGCCATTAATGATCCCACACAAGACCCAACACTACAAAATACCCAGAAAAACAAAGGGTATCTAACTAACGAAGAAATTATCCAGAAGATATGGACAGATGGAAACTTCGAGTTCCACTTTAAGTCATATATATCAGGTGAGGACAGTAAAGAAGCAATGGAAATTAGTCTTAAATTTACTATTAACCCAAGAGATGTATTCTCATTAGAAAAAATACATTTAAAGCACAAGAACTCTACAGCATTCAGACAATCCAAAAACTTCTATACGGTGGATGCTAAAAATCTAAAATCAAAATGGATTTATCCGGAAAGAGTTGATAAAAATGCAAACAATCTGGTTTTCACATTGCCGTGGGATTTATATAATAAGTCTCTATCTATCTTCATGTTTGTAGAAGAGTGGGATAAAGGACAAACAATCACTCAAGAGAAAACTGTTGTAAGCGAGTTTGTCAATAAAGCAGACTTCTCAATTGAAGGAAGTGGCAGCATAGGAAAAGTCAGCTTATCAACTAAACTGGGGTATGGTTTTTCTCATACCAAAAGTGTATCAAATAAGGCAACGATTCAGACCACAGTGGAATCAGATCCATTAGGAACATTATATTTTCAATACAATGATCCTATCATACGCGACGAAATCAATGGAACTTATAAACTATATAACGTTTCCAGTGGTAGTGTAGCAGCTACACTTTTACCCGTTGATTCATCTAATTAAGAAACATAATAAATAAAAAACAATCCACCTATAAGTAGCTTCCGGATTACGATGCAGTATCCGGTTGCTACTTATAGGTAATTAATATTATAATACTAAATTATGAAACTAACATACTACCTTCTATTAATAGCCGCATTATTACTAACGGCCTGCAATAATAATGAGGACGAAGAAAAAGAATTCATCATGACTACTCCCCCTATCGGAGAGACCTTCGAAGGCTCGCAAACATCTATAACATTTGAAAGCGAAGACAGTGTCAGTATCCGCATCCTTACTCCAGAAAAGAGAATGAAACACCCGGAAGGAAAATCCAAGTATTTATTTGACAATGGGAAAATACAGATATTAAATCCGCATGAACCATCTTTTCCCCTTAATGAAGCAACCGAAACTTTCGTCAGGTCCTTTGAGGGGCGTTTCACCAGCAACAATAGATTAGAAGCCCGGTTTACAATAATATCGGAGCATGCGTACTGCAGTATGATGGGAACAGGCCTTTGGTATCGTGTTAAACATCCCCAATAAAGGATGTCTTCCTGTCGTGCTCAGAAAGAGAAAATGCTTCCGCTTAGTATGACAATGCTCTAAAAGCATAAAGTGACTAAGATGACATATTTATAAACAATTGATATTATATATACTAAATGAAAAGAATTACACTATTTCTACTATTGACACTATACCTATCACTACAGGCCTTCGCACAAATAAGAATCGGCGTAGATGCAGGTATGAATCTGACACACTTTAAAAGCAGTGATAATTATGTACAGAAAATAGGTGGCATGGGAACCGGATTCCAAATTGGAGGAACCTTGGATTATGAATTCAGAAAGCATTGGATGTTGATGTCGGGAGTCTCGTTCATGCAAACCCAAAGCAGGATGGAAATGGAATATGGCATGCTTCCCCGTTTCCCGGATGCTAAGATAAAACTAAACCATATCGTTATCCCGCTAAAGGTGGGATACAATTTCAAAATTAGCAAGACATTGAGTTTGATTCCTTCAGTCGGAATGTACGCTTCGTATAACTTTAGTGCCGGTAACTGCCCATTGGACATCAAATCTCCAGCTGACGGCAAAAAGATACATGAGAAATGGAATCCGATGAAAGGATATTCCGATGCCTTTTACATTTCTGACTTGCCCTATGAATTATACCGCATTAATCTCAATCCTCTTCGCCACTGGACTTATGGAGGAATTGCAGGACTGAAAGCCGTTATCAGCAGGCATTATACAGTATCATTCCAATACTATGAGGCCATTAAGCGAATACAGTATCAGTGTAGTATAAGAGATTATGGCTATCAATTTTCTGTAGGATATATGTTCTAAATCTTAAGATAAGCCTTCATTTACCTATAAGTAGCTTCCGGATTGCGATGTATTATCCGGTTGCTACTTATTTCGGTCTCACTACAATTAGCTACCTGTAATGGCAAAAAAGAAGAAAAAACTCTGTTACCTCTGTTCTCAAAATAAACCCTGTATGACAATAACAGCAAAAAGTCGTCCTTAAAAATGTGAATATACACAGAAAGTCGTCCTTATTTTTGTTATGGCTATAAGAAAACATAAAAAAGGGAGAAGCTTTCACAACAGAAAATCCTCTCCCTCTTTATTCCCATCGGAGAACCGACCTTCTCCTTTATCCTTTCTTTTTCTTCCGCTTTTTTGCAGATTCCACCGCTTCGGCAACCACCGGTTTGTTTTCAAAGCGCTTGGTGTATCCGGTATAATCCGGAACCGTACGTTCGTACATAGGATCTACAAACAACGGACTTGAAATAATATGATCTGCCGTACTACGGTTGCAGCAGAAAACGATATTCTCCACACCGGCCAGACGAGTCAATGCTTTTACATCCGTATCATGCGGCTGCAACGTCATCGGATCAGTGAAGAAGAAAAGGTAATCAATTTCACCATCCACAATGCGGGAACCCATTTGCTGGTCACCACCCAAAGGACCGGATTTCAGAATGGTAAAGTCCCACTCAACATCGGGATGCTTTTCCTTAAGAGCCTCAAGAATAAGAGTTCCCGTAGTACCTGTACAGTAAAACTTGTGCCCCATGAGCAATTCTGAGTTCCAGAGAACCCACTCTATGAGGTCTTTCTTCATGGCGTCGTGCGCCACCAGTCCAATCTTTCTAACTAATTTTTTCATAAGTCAATACCGTTTTAAAATAAACAATCGGTAAAAAGAAAAAGCTATAATTGCGAGAAAAATTTCTTTCCACGTAAATAATACTGCGCCAAGATACTGCTTTTTGTCCATTCCGGTATCACAGAAAGGGAAGTTTTTTTCAGGTTTTCTTCGCGTGCAGCAGTGAAAGAAGGACGTAACCAACGATATTCACGACGTGCACGAAGCACAGCCAATGCATTGGGGAACTGAAGTTTAAGAGCAAAGTTCAATGCAGCCACATAGTCGAGGACAGCACGGATACGCATCACCGAAGACAAATCTTCCGAAGGCAGGTTCTTGTAAAGCATGACAAGATTATTACGAAAGTTGAGATAAGTCTTTCGGGGATTTTCTTTCTTTAAAGTAGCACCGCCTACATGATAAACCACACTTTGCGGCACACATACAATCTGCCGACCACGTGCACGAAGCCTCCAGCACAAGTCAATCTCTTCCATGTGGGCAAAGAATCGTCCGTCCAGCCCTCCGGCCTCACGATAATCTTTCAGGCGGATAAACAAGGCTGCACCCGTCGCCCAAAATACAGGAATGATGGTATCGTATTGCCCTTTGTCCTCCTCTACCACGCCCATGATCCGCCCACGACAGAACGGATAGCCGTAACGATCGAGAAAGCCGCCTACCGCACCTGCATACTCAAACTTCTCCTTCTGCCGCCAACTCCGTATCTTCGGCTGGCAAGCTGCTGCCTCAGGATGTGCCTCCATATAATCAGCCAATGGCTGAAGCCAATGCTCCGTCACTTCCACATCCGAATTGAGAAGTACCACATACTCAGCATCCACTTCCTGCAAAGCCATGTTATAGCCATCGGCAAAACCCTGATTTTCTTCCAGCAGTATCAATCGGACGGTAGGAAACTCCCGGCAAAGCATCTCAACAGATGCATCCGTTGAACCATTATCAGCAACATACACCACAGCACCGTCTGCTTCGGAAAAGCGTACCACGGAGGGAAGAAATGAGCGGAGCATTTCACACCCGTTCCAGTTTAATATTACAACTGCTATCTTATCCATTTTGCTTCTCCAGTTCTTCACGTTTCAGTTTCCAACGCTTATGAGACCAGAACCAATAGGCAGGAGCACGACGAATCGTTTGTTCCAGACGGCGTACGAAAAGTTCGGTTATCTCCCCTTCAGCAGTCTGTTTAGGGGTTTCGGTTAGCAAATCGAAGTAGGCTTTGCAATGTCCTCTGCCCTGCCTCTCCAATTCACAATAAAATACAGGGTAATTCATCATCCTGGCAATACGTTCACCTCCATCCATAAATACGGTTTCCTGGTTCAGGGGTGAGCTTCGTTACGATTGGGCGATTGATCGGTAATCAAACCAACCACTACATGCTTCCCTTCACGGCGCAACCGGATCACTTCGCGGGCAGTAGAGTGCTTCGGCACATTATAACCACCATGCCGGGCACGGATAAGCTTAAACATTTCGTCCACATACTTATTTCGCAAGGGTTTATACACCTGTAGCGGCACATCTTCCGGCTTCATGAAAGCTCCCATTGCTGTCAACCACTCAAAGTTGGCATAATGGGGAATGAGCACAACAATGCCTCCATGTTTTTCGAGCATGGCAAGATATTCTTCTGTGTTGCCATACTCCATACGCCGGGAAAGGTCTTCGAATGACATACGCATCATCTTGATTTCTTCCAGCATATAATCGCAGATGTAGTGATAAAACTCACGCTCAATCTCACGAAGTTCGGCCTGAGACTTTTCCGGAAAAGAATTCTTTAGGTTTTTACGGACCACTCCGCGACGGTAATGCACCACATGGCGCATCAGGAGATAGAGTCCGTCGGACAATATATAGAGTGCCCGGAAAGGAAGCAAAGCCAGCAGCCACATACCTGCGTAAGTCAGCCAGTAGATAAGTTTCGATCTCATACTTTTCTTATACCTTATTATAATAGTAAAGTTCCCTGCAACGCTGTCCCGTCTTCATTGAAATCGCCCAAGCGTACAGATACCACTTGATTGTCCAGTGTATCATTATGGGGAACCTCTACCCGGATATAGTTAGCCGTAAAGCCATGCATCGGTGCACCCGGCTTGGAGCGTTCCAGCAATACCGGCATAGTTTGCCCGATATGGCGGGCATAGAATGCATGCGTCTTTTCATCCGAAAGTTCCAAAAGGCGCTGACTGCGACGGTGCTTTTCCTCCGGAGTTACCACATGGTCTATCTTCAAAGCCTGTGTACCCGGCCGTTCGGAATAGCTGAACACGTGAAGTTGGGTAACATCCAGACTCTTAATAAATTCATAAGCCTGCTCAAAGTATTCATCCGTTTCACCCCGCGTACCCACTATGACATCCACGCCAATAAAAGCGTCGGGCATCACTTCTTTCACTCTCTGCACTTTAGAAGCGAAGAGTGCCGTATCATACCGACGACGCATCAGTTTTAAAACGTCGTCACTGCCAGACTGCAATGGAATATGGAAGTGAGGCATAAAACTGCGAGAATGCGAAACAAACTCTATGATCTCATCAGTCAGCAAATTAGGTTCTATGGAAGAGATGCGATAACGTTCAATACCTTCTACCTCATCCAGTGCTTTCACCAAGTCGAAGAAAGTCTCTCCGGTACTCTTGCCGAAATCGCCAATGTTAACACCGGTCAACACAATCTCCTTTCCCCCTTCGGCTGCAGCCTGACGCGCCTGTTCTACCATAGAGGCAACCGTTCCGTTGCGGCTCCGTCCGCGAGCAAAAGGAATGGTGCAATAGGAACAATAATAATCGCAACCATCCTGTACTTTCAGAAAATAGCGGGTACGATCTCCCCGTGAGCAGGACGGCGCAAATGAATGGATGTCTTTCAACGCTGAAGCATACGCCTCTCCCGACTCATTTTTCTGTAAATCGCCAAGATATTGAAGTAAGTCCTTTTTCTGTTCGGCACCAAGTACCACGTCCACTCCCTCAATCTTTGCAACGGTTTCGGGCTTCAACTGGGCATAACATCCGGTCACAACTACGAAAGCGCCCGGATGTTGCTTCACCAAACGATGAATAGCCTGGCGGCATTTCTTATCTGCCACCTCCGTCACCGAGCAAGTGTTCACTACACAGATGTCTGCTTTCTCTCCCTTACGTGCCGTACGCACGCCTGCTTCCCGCAAAATCTTACCGATAGTAGAGGTTTCCGAAAAGTTCAACTTACACCCTAACGTATAGTAAACCGCTGTCTTATTTTGAAATATATTGGTATCAATCATATCTATTCTAAACACATTTCTGCCACAAAGTTACATATAATTCTTAGAATTTTCCTACTTTTGCACAAATCATCAATTTTCGTGCAATGATACAAGAGAACTTTATCAAACTCTACGAGCAGAGTTTCCGTGAGAACTGGGACCTTCCTTGCTACACCGATTATGGTGAAGACGAGAGTTATTCCTATGGACAAGTAGCACAAGAGATAGCTAAATTGCACTTGCTATTCAAACATTGCAGCCTGCGCCGGGGCGATAAAATAGCTGTTATCGGTAAAAACAATTCCCGTTGGTGCATTGCTTATATGGCAACCATCACTTATGGAGCCATCGTTGTGCCCATCCTTCAAGATTTTAATCCGAACGATGTACATCATATCGTCACCCACTCCGAATCTGTTTTTCTCTTTACCAGCGATTCTATTTGGGATCATCTGGAAGAAGAACGCCTGACCGGACTGCGTGCCGTATTCTCCCTTTCTGATTTCCGCTGCCTCCACCAGCGTGACGGTGAAACAATCAACCGTTTCCTCAAACATCTGGACGATGAAATGCATGAAACTTATCCGAAAGGTTTCCGCCGGGAAGACGTGCAATATACAACCCTCTCTAATGATAAGGTGATGCTGCTGAACTATACTTCGGGCACCACCGGTTTCAGCAAAGGTGTTATGCTGACAGGAAACAATCTGGCAGGAAATGTCACCTTCGGTATACGTACCGAGCTATTAAAGAAAGGAGATAAAGTATTATCTTTCTTACCTTTAGCCCATGCCTACGGTTGTGCCTTCGACTTCCTCACGGCCACCGCTGTGGGAACCCATGTCACACTTCTGGGAAAAGTCCCCTCCCCCAAGATCCTGATGAAAGCTTTCGAGGAGGTAAAACCCAATCTTATCATTACCGTACCGCTTGTTATCGAGAAAATCTACAAAAATGTTATCCAACCCGCCATCAATAAGAGAACTATGAGGTGGGCGCTCAGCATTCCTTTGCTCGACGGACAAATCTACGGGCAAATCCGTAAAAAACTGATAGATGCCCTGGGCGGACGTTTCAAAGAAATCATTATCGGCGGGGCTGCCATGAACCCGGAAGTGGAAGAGTTTTTCCACCGCATCAAGTTTCCGTTCACTATCGGTTACGGTATGACAGAATGTGCACCATTAATCAGCTACGCTCCCTGGAACGAATTCGTCCCGACTTCTTCCGGTCGTGTACTCGACATCATGGAAGCCCGGATTTATAAAGAAAATCCGGAAGCTGAAATTGGTGACATACAAGTGCGAGGCGAAAATGTAATGGCGGGGTACTATAAAAATCCGGAAGCAACGAAGGAAGTTTTCACCGAAGACGGCTGGTTGCGTACCGGTGATCTGGGAAAGCTGGACGAAAATAATAATCTCTATATCCGTGGCCGCAGCAAGACCATGATTCTCAGTTCCAGCGGACAGAATATTTTCCCCGAGGAAATCGAAGCACGTCTCAACAATCTGCCATTCGTTCTGGAAAGTCTGATCATCGAGCGTAATAAGAAGCTGGTCGCTTTGGTTTATGCAGATTATGAAGCGCTGGATTCCCTTGGTCTGAACCAAACGGAAAATATCAAAACCATTATGGATGAGAATCTGAAAAACCTGAATAACAGTGTGGCCAGTTACGAAAAAGTAAGCCAGATACAGCTATATCCTAACGAATTTGAGAAAACTCCCAAAAGGAGTATCAAGCGCTACTTATATAACAGTATTGCAGAAGATTAGTATGTTATTAAACATACAAAAAGTCGCCAAAAGGGGCTAACCTCCAAAAAAAACATAAAAAAAGTTGGGATTTGGAGAACAACCTATCAAAAAAGTACATACCTTTGCAACGTTTTAATAAAGCAATTGATTGTATTACGTTTTTTAAAAAGCAAAGAAAATGAAAAAATTAGTTTTGATGGCTGTAGCTATCGTAGCAGTATCTTTCGCATCTTGTGGTAACAAACAAGCTGACGCTGAAAAAGCAACAGCAGATTCTATCCGTATTGCTGACTCAATCGCAGCAGTAGAAGAAGCAGCTGCAGCAGCAGCTGAGGCAGCAGCCGCAGCAGCAGATACTGTAGCAGTAGATAGCGCAGCAGTTGTAGCTGAATAATTTCAGAACAACACACTGAGAGAATTGAAAGTCTGACGTGCGAAAGCACGAACAGACTTTTTTTATGCCTATTTGCACCACTCTAAAGATACTCAGTGATTCACCACATTTCTTATTTGATTATTTCAGAAAATCCTTATCTTTGCTAATCTCCATATTATACTAATATTATGAAAAAGAAACTGATAGAAAAAATTAAGCGATCAGCTATCAAAGGAAGATTAGGTGATTTCATCTGCAATTTCATTGCAGTCGTACTGGGTATTGCAATCACTTTCGTGGGAAGTGATATGATTCAGGAGCACAATAAGAAAAAAGAGGTGGCACAGGCCCTGCAGTTGGTCAAAAGTGAATTACTTATCAACCGGGAAACAATAGAAGAGATGATGAAAATAGAAATATTCAACAAAGAAGGTGCATGCTACCTACTTCAATACAAAGACAAAATGAATGAAGCGTCCTCCGACTCTCTGAACTACTACGGCTATTTCCCATTCCAATCACAAAATTTTCTTCCGGTCACCGATGCTATGGAAATGCTCAGAGCTTCTTCTGTCATGCAAAATATTAAAAATAAAGAGCTTGCTGTCGAAATCATCCAAGCCTATGCCGTAATAAAAAATGCACATCTTTTTTATGAAGGGTTCTCCAAAGCAAAAGAGGTAGCGGTAGAGAAGTGCACCAGTCAGCAAGAATTTAGAAAAATTTCTAATGAAAATAAGTCACTAAGAGAAATCTTGGAGTTCACCATCCTCCTCCCGGAAGGGCTTGCTGCCATAAGGCAAATCTCTTTTATACATGATGACCCGCATCTCACATACAGCCACTACATGGAACTAATTGATAAAACAATTACTTTTATTGATAAAGAATACAATTAGAACTAACCGGTAATAAAAAAGCCCGGCCTCCTTTCGGAAACCAGGCTTCTTTTATATAGGAAGTTTTTAAATTATGCTTCTTCAGCAACAACTTCGAAAGGAATCTCTACAGAAACTTCCTTGTGCAGCTTAACGATAGCTTTGTACTGGCCAACTTCTTTCACAGCGTCTTTTACAACGATGATCTTACGGTCAATTTCATGACCTAACTTAGCCAATTCTTCTGCAATCTGGATGTTACCAACAGAACCGAAGATAGTACCGGTTGAGCTAACTTTAG
>OGEU01001891.1_pt1 | contig 16319 bp, 20 predicted proteins | sample 1570651 | NCBI WGS metagenome assembly OGEU01 (sample SAMEA2582129, study PRJEB24529) | metagenome | biome: Human gut stool | place: China | collected 2011 | reverse complement strand
GAGCACCTGACTCTTAATCAGGGTGTCCAGGGTTCGAACCCCTGATCGCGCACTCTAAGGTACCGGTTTTGCAGAGAACTGCGGGGTCGGTGCTTTTTTTGTGTCTGGAAACGGAAGATAGTGAAGCCGTGAGGACGGCAGAATTTACGTTACGGCCAGACCGGGAGGTATTGGCTCCGGTGAGGCCAGAATCACGGTCAAGGGCGGGCACAGGGTGTCACAGGTGGAACATATCACCGCACGTTCAGGCATCGACCCCGGAACGGTACAGATTCTGGTTTCCATCACCGCCCCTGCGGGGTGCGGGTTCCTACGTCACCCGCAGAGAGCGATAGTATCAAGGTGGCTGATAGTTTCACGGCTGGCAATGATTTCCATAGCAAAATGCAAGTAACGGCGGGTGGTCTCTATGTTCTCATGCCCCATGAGGTACATAAGGCTGTAAATATCAACCTGATTATTCCGGGTGAATTGGTCAATACAATAGTTTGTTGCGAAGTTATGCCGGAGCTTATGCGAGGATAGTTCGAACGGAAGCTGGTTCGCAAGTTTCGTGACCATGTGCTTTACTGCGTCACAGGTGAGCGGTTCTCCATGACGGCTCACAAAGAGATAGTCTGAATCAAACGGGCATAGCATGAAATATTTTTCCAGAAACCGGGCAGAGGTGGCACCGAGGGGAACTGTACGTTCTTTATCCCCTTTTCCACGGACTTTCAATCTGCGTTCATCCAGAGAAATCCATGCACGTTTCATGGTGCAGATCTCATTCTGGCGCAGGCCACTGTCATACATGAGGGCGATAATCAGACGATTCCGGCAGGTCAGCCACGGAGATTCACAGGAAATGGTCTGGAATATTTCAGAGACTTCCGCATCGCTGTAAATGCGTACCTGGCGCTTCGGAGACTTCGGAACCTTAATCTTCTTAGCGTCATAGCTGACCTCATATTCAGAGCCAGCCCAGCGCAGAAAAATCTTGATATGGCGGATATATGTAGACCGTGAGGCCTTGCTGATAGGCCGTGTGAGCATTGTGGAAATATAGGCTACAATATCTTCCTGCGTAACACTTTCCAAGTCTCTGTCTGTCCCCAGAAAGTCAATGAATGGCGCGATAAACTGTTCATAGTTGGAAATGGTCTTGACTGACAGGTCAGCAAGGCGCTTGGTCAGTATGAAATTGTCGAATGTCTGCTGACAGGTCATATAGGTACCTCCATATTGTCAAAGGGTGTCGGGTAAATTTCCCCGGTTTCTATGTCGTACCAAGGCTGAAATGGGGACAGAATAGCGGATTTCCGGCAAGGTGGTGTATCGGTTTCCGCACGTGTGAACGGTATATCATCAACGAAATCCAAGTATTGGTCTATTGTTTCAGTACGCAAGTCAACATTTTTAATCTTACAGTAACCATCTTCATGCTCCCAATCCCAAGAGCCTTTAAAGACACCAGAACCACGGTAAATTTCTTCACTGCGATTAAGCTTCTTAGAAGCATAGAAAAGATGTGCATTTAATTCTGAAATGCTGTGTGCGGTATCCTTTGTCATGTATTTGAGGATATAGCTGGACGCACGTTCTTTATCCTTGATTATGTCCATACTGATAAATCCAAACTTCTTTTCATAGGATTTCCATGTAAGGTGGCCATACTGATTGGTATATAAATCTTTAGGGCGAATCCCTTTTATAAAGCCGTGCATATGCCAAGCGCCATCTTGATGTTTTTCGGGAACAAGTAGATATCTAACGGCATATTCAGAATCACAGCGTCGATTATAATTGTGTATAAACTCACCCAGATTTTTCTTGTAAGATTCCAAGTCATAACGATTATGCTTGTCAGGGGCAAGAGTAAAGGTACACCAATAGTCCCAGTCATTGCAGAGGGCAAGCTCACGCACAGTAGATTTTGCACGGCACAGGTTATTTTCAAGTTTTCCATTATTTACAGAGCCTTTCTTTTTTGATGGGCGTTCAGATTCCCAACCAGAATCACGAAGGGACTTGTGCCATATAATTTTGGCAGTATTATCACCATATTGACGAACTGTGTACATATCGGAACGATACGGAGAAGAAACAGCACCAATATATGGATTTGATAAACGCCTATACGCCATATAAAAAATAACCTCCAGCAAGGAAAAGAAAAGCAAGTCAGGAAAATGTCCCGAAATATGATACTATGTCAAGTAAAAAGGCGGCGGCCACCGGGAGCCCCAGAGGGGGAGCCCCGGCGTCACGCCCGTGTTAGACATCAGGAACGGAAGAATAAGGAAGACCAACACGGCGCACACACTCATCACGGATAATATCGTAAAGAGCGGTAATCTCATCAAATGATAAAAGATTAGAATAATCATCTGAATCAATCAGGCGAGAAATAAGTGCTTCCTGCTGAAACAAACAAGAATTCGGCCAGTCGAGGACTTGATTCCGGTAATAAATTTTATAGCGTTCTAAAAAGTCATACATGTAGATACACCTCCAAATATGTTTAAAAGAACTAAATGTCTATTTAAATAAACAATATGTTCTTTTGAAACATAATAACAGAAATGTTCATCAAAATCAACATAATGTTCATATTAAAAACTTATAAAAGTATTGATAACTATAAGAAATTCTAATATAATAAACATAAAAGAAATCGAGGTGAACATGATGAGCGTGAAATATACTAAATTAGATGGAATTTTACAGGCAAGAGGAAAAAAACTATCCGATTTACGAGGAATCTTACCGACCGCAACAGTAGCCAGATTAAGAAAAAATGAATATATCAGTATGGAATCTATGGAAAAGATATGTATATTTCTGAATTGTCAGCCGGGTGACATCATGGAAGTATACAAAGAAGTCACTTACATTGATGAAGATGGAAATGAGCAAAAAAAAGAAGTACCCACAGACAACGAGACAAGGGTACAGTTTCAAGAATTGTTGGGAAATCCTATGTTTAAAACAGTAATGGGAATGTTTATGGGAGCGGCACAGACACCCGACGAAAAGAAAGCGGTAGAAGGGGCACAAGATTTCTTTAGCTTCTTAAAGCCAGAAGATTGACAACTTTATAAATACTTGCTATTATAAGGATATAAAAGGTGCTACCGATAGACGGTTAGCCCGGTGTTTTGCTAAATAACCGCAATCCTTGGCCGAGGGGCGGTTATTTTTTTGTTATCTTGAGAACAAGAGTAACGACTGCGACAAGCACAAGAACGAACTGGAATAAACCTTCGTATGTAACCATAGCAATCCCCCCCCTTTCTTACGATTGGGGGCTAACCGCCTACCGTGTCTGGTAGCACCTTTAGAACATACTATAGCAAAGAAAATGGCGGGAGACAAGCCCGTCTTTCATTTTGTCGAAAATGCTCTTTTTGACTCTTAATCAGGGTGTCCAGGGTTCGAACCCCTGATCGCGCACTCTAAAGTATCGGTTTTGCAGAACAACTGCGGGGTCGGTGCTTTTTTTGTTATCTTGAGAACAGGAGATAATACACGTTTCCCGCCTACCTGGGTGTTGTAAAATCCTTCCTGGTCAGGTATACTGTGGCTATATAGAATAAATCGAAATCGTCGCCCAGGGCGGGCAGGAGGATGATGTCATGAAATTGATGATAGTAATTGTACAGGAGCAGGATTACGCGAAGCTGGCGACACTGCTTATCCGGAATCGGATTCACGCGACCAGGTTCGAGACGTCCGGACTCTATTCTAATAAGAAGAACGAAACCCTGTTCATCTGTGTGGAGGATGAGCAGCAGGAACAGATTCTGGACTACATCCGGGAGAGCTGCACCGAGCGGAAAGAGAGCTGCCAGGTATGGGAATACAACGGGAATATGATGGTGCAGGTCGAGAAGACGCTGAAAATCGGCGGCGCCACGATTTTTATCTCCGAAGTCAAAGACATTATGAAATTCTAAATATGTCACCAAAGGGTAACATAAAAGCGGCTCTGCACGTGCAAAGCCGCTGACATTTTGCAAATAAACTGACTTTTACAAAAATTTACTTGCGTTATGAGAATTCGTATACTAAAATATGCCTATAAATGAGGAAGTGTGATGGTAAAAGTCGTTCCGCGGTGGGGAGTAGAGGCGACTTCAATCATTCCATAATGGGCTTGAATAATCTTCCGGGTAATGGCAAGTCCAAGCCCTGTACCGCCGGCTTTGCCGGAGGAGAAGGGGGTAAAAATCGCCGCGAGCGTCTCGGGCGTCATACCGCAGCCGTCGTCGGTGATGCGGATAATCAGTTGATCCAGATATTTTCTGGCGGAGAGCGACACGCAGCCGCCTTCATCCGTCGCTTCAAAGGCATTTTTCAGAAGATTCAAAAAGGCCTGTTTCAGCTTCACCGGATTTCCGAAGACCGAAGGAAGCTGGGCGGGCAGGTGAAGGGAGAAATGTTTTCCCTGTTCCTGTATGTAAGGCTGGAGGCTGCTTTCCAGCGAGAGCAGAAGCTCCCGGATGTCCACCTCGCACATGAAAAAGCGGCGGTCATCGGTGTAAGAGCTCAGATCCTCCAGAAGCTGCGTCAGATAATCCACATCCTGCATGGTCTGATCCCAGAACTGGAAATCATGAACCTCGGGGTGTGTGCTCTGAATCAACTGCAGAGAGCTGTGAATCAGCGTCAGCGGGTTGCGCATTTCGTGTGTGATTTTTGCAATTGTAAAATTAAGTTCATCCATAGTCCATATCACTCCTGTAGCTAAGTGTAGCACGGGGAAGAAATTAGGACAAGATGGAACAGTTCGACAAATAATTACAAATAACTACAAAAAGCTTAAAGTTCGACAAAAGGAGGAAGCATAAAATGAGACATGATGATTGTATTTTCTGCAAACTGGCAAATGGAATTATTCCTACAAGAAGTATTTATGAAGATGAGAATTTTAAGGTGATATTGGATGCGGCACCTGCTACCAGGGGACACGCGTTGATTTTACCAAAGGAACATGCAGCAAACCTTTATGAGCTTCCGGATGAAACAGCAGCAAAGGCATTTGTGCTTGCCAGGAAGCTGGCAACGGATATGACGAAGAAGCTTTCCTGCGACGGCTTTAATGTGGTTCAGAACAATGGTGAAATTGCCGGACAGACCGTTTTTCATTTCCATATTCATCTGATCCCCAGATATAAAGATGATCAGCAGAATTTAACATGGGAACAGCATACCTATGAGGATGCCACAATGGATGAAATCGAAAGGATTCTTAAGGAAGTATAAAGCATGCGTACAATACATACAGAGGAAATTATTTCGAATATCAGACAGATGTGCATAGAAGCGAACCATATGCTGACACCGGATATGCAGAAAGCACTGGAATGTGCGGTTGCAGATGAGAAGTCTACAATTGGTCAGAAGGTATTGGGTCAGCTTCAGGATAATCTGCAGATTGCACAGGAGGATACCATACCCATCTGTCAGGACACGGGTATGGCAGTTGTTTTTCTGGAAATTGGGCAGGATGTTCACTTTGAAGGCGGTTCTTTGACGGATGCGATCAATGAAGGAGTGCGTCAGGGATATGTGGATGGTTATCTGCGTAAATCTGTAGTGAAGGATCCATTGATCCGCGAGAATACGAAGGATAATACACCGGCGGTCATTCATTATGATATTGTGCCGGGGGATAAGGTAAAGATCACCGTTGCACCGAAGGGATTTGGCAGCGAAAATATGAGCCGGATATTTATGTTGAAGCCGGCAGACGGGATCGAAGGTGTTAAGAATGCTATTCTTACTGCAGTTAAGGATGCAGGACCGAATGCCTGTCCGCCTATGGTCGTTGGCGTCGGGATTGGCGGTACGTTTGAAAAGTGTGCCCTGCTTGCAAAGAAAGCATTGACACGTCCGGTGGGTGAGAGGTCTTCCATTCCTTATGTGAAGGAGCTTGAAGAAGAACTGCTTGCGACAATTAACCGGCTTGGAATCGGTCCCGGAGGACTTGGGGGAAGTACGACCGCACTGGCAGTAAATATTGATACGTATCCGACACATATTGCAGGACTTCCGGTAGCAGTCAATATCTGCTGTCACGTGAACCGCCATTGTGTGAGGGAATTATAGAATAGAAGCAGCTGTCCGAAAAGAGTGAACAGCTATGAACAGAAAGGCCGTTTATGGAAAGACATATTAACGTTCCGTTTGATGCAGATATTGTAAAAGAGTTGAAAGCAGGAGATTACGTGTATCTTACCGGGACAATATATACAGCACGGGATGCTGCACATAAAAGAATGTATGAAGCCCTTAAGAATGGAGAAGCGCTGCCTTTTGATATCGAAGGGAATGTTATTTATTATATGGGACCATCTCCGGCAAGAGAAGGCCGTCCGATTGGATCTGCAGGTCCGACAACAGCAAGTCGTATGGATAAATATACGCCGGCACTTCTTGAGCTTGGCATGCGTGGAATGATTGGCAAGGGACGCAGGACAGAGGCAGTGCGTGAAAGCATGATGAAAAATCAGGCTGTTTATTTTGCTGCGGTTGGCGGCGCAGGTGCATTATTGTCAAAATCGATCCTGCAGGCAGAGGTGATTGCCTATGAAGATCTTGGAACAGAAGCAATCCGCAAGCTGGAGATAAAGGATTTTCCGGTTATTGTAGTAATGGACTGTGAAGGAAATAATCTGTACGATATGGCAATCGAACAGTACAAAGAGATATAAAGGAGAACGTCTGTCATGCGGATTGCATTAATGGTAGTACGTATTTTTTTTAAAGCCATCGTCTATTTTGTCCAGATATCGTATTGTGGACACAGCAGGAAGGTAACCTTTGAACAGGCATATCGTATTATTCAGGATGCGGCAAAAAATGCTAACCGCGCAGGAAGAGTAACGGTTGAAGTTCATGGAGAAGAAAATATTCCGAAAGAGGATGGTTTTATTTTCTTTCCAAATCATCAGGGAATGTTTGATGTGCTTGCGTTTCTTGCGACCTCACCCAGACCGTTTACCTTTGTATTTAAGAAGGAGGCAGCAAATCTGCCTCTTGTGAAGCAGGTGGTCAGGGCACTTCACGCCTATGCGATTGACCGTGAGGATATTCGGCAGTCCATGACTGTTATTCAGTCGATGACAGAGGATGTGAAGAATGGAAGAAATTTTCTGATCTTTGCTGAAGGAACCAGAAGCCGGCAGGGAAATAAGCTTCTTGATTTTAAGGGAGGAAGCTTTAAGAGTGCGACGAAAGCGAAGTGTCCGATTGTGCCCTGCGCCTTAATTGATTCCTTTAAGCCATTTGATGAAAACTCGATTAAACCGGTTACTGTAAAATTGTTTTATCTTCCTCCTATGTATTATGAAGAATATAAGGATATGAAAACGGTTGAAATTGCAGCTGAAGTAAAGAGAAGAATTGAGCAGGTTCATATGGAGGAAGGCTGTGAATAAATTATCCAAGAAATCAATCCGGATAGGTGCCGGGATTCTGGCAATTCTTATTTTAATGGCAGGGCTGCTGGTTTTTATAGGAAGAAAGTATAGTATGCGCGGAGAACTTGAAACGCTGCGCATTGAAACCCGGGAGATGAATCAGGATTTTAGTGAAGAATATCAGAAGAAGGATACCTTTAGTGAGTATAGCGAATCCATTCGCCAGAAAAAGGCAGTGAATAAAGAAGGATTTATGCCAATTGAGGAAATTCGTGTGAAGTTAAAGGAGCTTCCGGATCATTTTGCCGAGATTGCACAGAGAGATGATCTGTTTGCAATTACCTATGGATCAGCCAGAGTCGGCCAGCAGCTTTGGGAGACGTTTCTTTCGGATATTCGTTTCGAAACACCTTCTCAGGTGATTTTGACCCAGTTCACGGTAGAAGAAGATCCTATTTATTATTTTATCGAGTATAATGGGGATTCCTTTCATATTGTCGTGGACAGTACCCGGGACGGATATGACGATGAAAGCGGATATACAGAGGGATTTTGGAATTATCTCAAAGTCGAGGGCTATGCAGAGAAAGATGGTTCTATTACAGAATATGCCTTTTTGTGTGACAGCAATGAGCTTACCTACCGGATGGTACAGGATTATTATGCAGGAAATACATCTGCCGGAATGGAAGAACCTTCGGTATGGGATTTTTATCTCCGCAGTATTCCACAACAGGAATTTGAAGAGCGCAGAGACCGGATTAACCCGGATGATCATTATGCGGTGAGAACCTATAGCGGTTATGCAGATATTCATCCGGTATATGCGGCGGGAAACGCTTATAAGGATTATGATAAGGATGGCATTCTTGATCGCATTTACAGAAAATATACTGTGGAAGAAAATGGAAAAGAGTCAGTTAAAGTATATTGCTTTTTTGGAAGTGGAAATACTATGGAGTTGGAGGATGACCTATGGGGAGATGTATTTGCCACACAATGTCTTGACTTTAATGAAGATCAAACCAGAGATATCTGTTTTGTACAGCATTTAAATACACAGGACGGATTGCAAAGCAGAGTAACTATTTATGTGGCTTCTGGGGATACTTATGAGATTCTTCCGTTTTCAGAAGATGTGTATATAAGCAGCATGCCACAGGATACAAATCGTGGACTGGAACAATACAGTGCATCGGCTATTGAGGTATTCCAGGATCGCGATGGAACGAATGCCTTGCGTTGTGGAGGGACAATTGTGCATGGTCAGGTGACATATCAGGTACGTTGGACGTTATATTATCATGATGGAGAATGGCATATTCGTGATATAAAAGAGACGGAAGCTGAAGTTGTACAGGAAGAAACATAATCGTTTGACAGCAAGGGAAACCTGTGATATAGTACGTCACATAAAACCCCTCGGGGAAGTGGATTTTTCAGGAGAGATCTTTTTTCGCCACGCAGTGTTATCACTGCGTGGCGCTTTTTGTGCAGAGCACTTAGTGAAAGCGAGCCGAAGGCGAAGCTTGAACTTAGTGCGAGCCATACCTGTGCACTTAGAGAGAGCGAGCGTGAGCGAAGCACGAACTTAGTGCATAGGTAGTGTGTGCAAAAGAAAACCAAATAGTAACAAGGAGACTTGGTAACAATGGATCAGAATTTCATGAAGGAAAAGAAAATACTTCCGCTGGTAATTTCGATGTCGCTTCCGATGGTAATATCGATGGCAGTGAATTCCCTGTACAATATTGTGGACAGCTATTTCGTGGCCAAAATCAGTGAGAATGCGATGACGGCTCTTTCCCTCGTTTATCCGGTTCAGAATCTGATGACTGCGATTGCAGTGGGCTTTGGTGTCGGCATGAATGCCAGAGTAGCCTTCTGTCTTGGTGCGGGAGATAAGAAGCAGGCAGATCAGACAGCGGTCACAGGACTTCTTTTAGGTATTCTTCATGGAGCTGCTCTGATGGTGGTCTGCATGCTGGGAATGCCGAAATTCCTGTCTCTATTTACAGATAACGAAGAAATCATCCGCATGGGACTCGTATATGCGAAGCGTGCATTCCTGTTTTCAGTGATTATCATGCTTGGCATTTCCATGGAAAAGATTTTCCAGGCAGTTGGCAGAATGAAGGTTTCCATGATCAGTATGATGTGCGGCTTTATAGCCAATATCGTACTGGATCCATTAATGATCTTTGGAATCGGTCCTTTTCCACAGATGGGAATGGCGGGGGCTGCCTATGCAACCGGAATCGGACAGACCATAACTTTACTTGTTTATATCCTCTTTCATATGTTCCGGCCACTGCCGGTTTCCTTTGGAACGAAGAATATTTCCTTTAACCGTGAACTGATGCAGAAGCTGTATGCGGTGGGAATTCCGGCCTCTTTAAACATGGCATTGCCTTCCCTGCTGATTTCTTCCCTGAATGGAATTCTTTCAATGTTTTCAGAAACTTATGTGCTGGTGCTTGGTGCGTACTATAAGCTGCAGACTTTTATCTATCTTTCAGCGAATGGAATTATCCAGGGGATCCGTCCTCTGGTCAGCTTCAATTATGGAGCAGGAGAGAGGAAGCGTGTGGAACAGATTTTCCGGACAGCTTTGTATCTTACAGCTGGTGTTATGGCGGTTGGGATGCTGCTTTCCTTCCTGATTCCCGGACAGATGATCGGTTTATTTGTCTCGAATCCGGAAACGATAAAGATTGGCGTGATGACACTTCATATCATCAGTCTTGGATTTATCGTGTCGGCGGTTTCGGTTACCTGCTCCGGAACACTGGAAGGACTTGGAATGGGAATGGCTTCTTTAATGATTTCTTTATCGAGATATGTGGTGGTCATTATTCCGGCCGCGTTTCTTTTAAGCAGGGTATGGGGAGCGGACGGAGTGTTTTATGCATTCCCGGTGACAGAGCTTGCAACAGCAGTGTTTGCTTTTGCAATTTTTCGTAAAAGCTATAAGGTATAATCCATAAAAATGTAAGGAGAATCATAGCCGTGGAGGTATGGAACAGGTGCGAAAAATTTTACAATGGGAAATGCGCAACACATCGTTCGACAAAAAACGATTTCAAGTTTTTAACAGACTACTCATTTTGACATGGGAAAATTGTGGAAAACCTTGATAAATCCGCATTTTAATCCAAATTTACCTTGACAAATAAAGGTAAAAACGCTATATATAATAATAGACGTTCGTAAAGGGGCAGATCGTTCCATCGTCACTGGATATCGCATATAGGATATCGAAGAATACACTCAAATAAACAGGAGGAAGTTCAAATGAACAAAACAGAATTAGTTGCAGCTATGGCTGATGCAGCCGGCTTATCCAAGAAAGACGCATTAAAGGCATTAAAGGCATTTACAGATGTTGTTGCAGAAGAACTCAAGAAGGATGGAAAGGTTCAGTTAGTTGGATTCGGTACATTCGAAGTATCCAAGAGAGCAGCAAGAGAAGGAAGAAATCCTCAGACAGGTAAGACCATGAGCATTCCTGCTTCTAAGGCTCCTAAGTTCAAAGCTGGTAAGGCTTTAAAGGATTCCATTAACTAATATTGTTTGGAACGATTCGGAGTGTCGCTGCTATGCAACGGCACTCTTTTCATGTAGAGCACTTAATGAGAACGAGCCGAAGGTGAAGTTCGAATTTAGTGCGAACGGTACCAGTGCACTTAATGAGGGCGAGCGGGGCGAAGACCGAATTTAGTGCATCGGGCATAAGTAGAGGCTTGTAACGAGAAAACAAGCGGCTCCAAAGGAGACATTTGGTTTTCTTGCACCAATAACGAACATGCGTCTGATGTAAATCAGACAGGAGTGCGAAGCACGGGCATGTGAGTTAAAATGAATATAAAGACGAGGGAAATATTATATGAGACTCGACAAATATTTAAAGGTATCACGTTTAATTAAAAGAAGAACCGTAGCCAATGAAGCCTGCGATGCAGGAAGAGTGCTGGTGAATGACAAGCCGGCCAAGGCATCCACGAATGTTAAAGAAGGAGATACCATTACGATTGCTTTTGGTAATAAGGATGTGAAGGTGGAGGTGCTCTCGGTTCAGGAGGTAGTCAGAAAGGATGAAGCCAGGGAGCTGTTCCGATACCTGTAAGACATTGGCAGATTAGAAAGTTGTCATTTATTTTCCATGACGGACATATAGTTATTTAGAGTAAAGTGCAGGAGTCATGGAGGATGGAGGATAACACATCAATTAATAAAAAGGCGCATAAACTGATTCTTAACAACCGGAGATGCGGAAATCTTACAGGAGTAAGTGATGTTCTGTCGTTTGATGAGAATGAAATTATTCTGGAGACGGATCAGGGAATGCTTATGATGAAAGGAAAAGAACTTCATGTGAGCCGTCTGATGCTGGATAAAGGCGAAGTCGATATCGACGGACGGATTGACAGCGTAACTTATTCTGAACAGGGAAGCCGTACGGAACGGACAGAATCGTTCCTTGGCAGACTGTTTAAGTAAGGCGTATGAGTCAGGAAATCACAGAGGAACTGCTCCTTTTTTTTCATTCCTTTCTGACCGGAATTATCATGGCGGTGTTTTATGATGGACTGCTGATCATTAGGCGTGTGATCCGTCATGGACAGTTCTGGATTTCATTGGAGGATTTTTTCTTCTGGCTGATCTGTGCATGGGGCGTATTTCTTTTTCTGGTGGAAGAAAATAATGGTATTTTACGATGGTTTGCAATCGGTGGAGCTATATTGGGAGCATTTCTTTATAAGAAAACGGTAAGCAAATGTTACATAAATATTATGTCAACAATTGGGAAAAGCATTCTACACATACTATATCTTGTGGTTCAGAAAATCATGACACCTATAAATGTCGGAAAAGCCTGTATTTACAGGAAAAGCAAACGTCTGGAGCATCGTAATATAAAATTATTACGTTCTCTGAAAAAGAGGTTGACGGTTGGCATAAAATTACTTAAAATAACATTATGTAAACACACACAGAAATAGTTTTGTGGATACGGAGAGGTAAAATGGCCAGAAGAGCTGCATATAAAAAACGACGACAAAATAAAACAGGAATATTTCTGGTGACGCTGGTACTTCTGATGATGCTGGTTGTAGTAGGAATCAAGAGTATTGAGCTTCGGGAGAAGAAAGCCTATTATGCGAAGCGTGAGGAAGAGCTTGCTCTTCAGATTGAGCAGGAGGAGCAGCGGGCAGAGGAAATCAAAGAGTACGAGACCTACACGCAGACCAAGAAGTACATTGAAGAGGTTGCCCGTGATAAGCTCGGACTGGTATATGAAGGTGAGATCCTTTTTAAGGATGAGAATTAGATGACCATTTATATCCGATTGGATATGGATGGTCATTTTATGTTGCCATGCATATGAGAAAATGATCCAGTGGATCATTTTTGAGTAGAGCACTTAGAGAATGCGAGCCAAAGACTTATAGAAATTTTTATCAACACCTGAATACGACAAAATATACCGCTTTCCCTGTGTATAATGTTCTTTACGATGTCATAGCTTTATGTATCCAGCGTGACATTGCTTAAATAGAAGGGGTGAACGGACATGAAAAGACAACCGGATATGGATAAAGAATCCTTCGCAAGTATTTTGCCGGATTACGGGAAGAGAAAATTAATGACCTATGCTGATTCGATTCGGGAACTGGCTTTAAATCTGGAAGACAATGGGAATGAGGAACCGGGCGATAAAGAGTGCAGGGAAGCAGTAGACAGAAGAGCGATTCTCTGGCAGAAGAAGCTTTCAGAAAATAAAAGCCTGATGGTGGATCAGCTTCGGGAAATGTCCAAGATTATGATGGAGCTTGCCAAAGAGAACCGGAGATGTGTTCCCATGAGCAGCAGAAGATTCAAACAGATCGCCCATGCCTTTAAAGAAATGGAGCTTCAGCTGAAAAGTCTGTATCTGATTGAAAATGAAAACGGCCGTACTGAAATATCGGTAACACTGAAAGGTAAAGGCAAAAATCCGCTTTCCTCGGATGAGGTTGGAGATCTGCTGTCAGTGCTGCTTGGGACACATTTAAGCAGCAGACAGGATAATAAGTTCTTTTTGTCGGAGGGCTTTGAAACCCTGTATTATGTGGAAGAGTCCAGGTTTCATACCCTGACGGGAGTAGCAAAGGCTGTGAAGGAAACGGAACAGATTTCCGGAGATAATTACAGCTTTTTTGAAATGGAAACGGGAAATCTCACGGCAGTATTGTCGGACGGAATGGGCTCCGGGGATAAGGCCTGTGCCGACAGCACAATGGTGGTAGAGCTGGTGCAGCGCTTTTTAGAGGCAGGCTTTCAGATGGAAATGGCAATCCAGATGATTAACAGTATCCTGCTTTCCGGTGGGGAGCAGAGCAATATGTCAACGCTTGATGTATGCAGTCTCGATCTGTATAGCGGGGAATGTCATTTTATAAAGGTGGGAAGCTCCAGCTCCTATATTAAAAGGCAGCATCTGGTGGACCGGATCTCCTCCGGGAATCTGCCACTTGGTATTTTCCAGAAGCCGGATGTGGAAAGTATCGGACGCACCCTGATGGATGGGGACTATATTATTATGATTTCGGATGGTATACTTGATGCGCTGTCACAGGGAATCGGAGAAGATATGCTGTCGGAATTTATAGGAAGCCTTACGGTGGAAAATCCGGGAGAAATGGCGAATACTATTTTGCGATACTGCATTCAGCAGTCCAGAGGACATATCCGGGATGATATGACGGTTATGGTGATCGGTATCTGGGAACGGAATGTGGATGACCGGGCATCGTGACAGAACCGGACAAAGGGCTTTCCATTTCCTGCAAAATACATTATATTTAATGTATGGTTGAAGAAGTTTTGCAGTACATGACACAATATCATATGGTGGAATCGGGAGATGTAGTGATTACAGGTGTTTCAGGGGGCGCGGATTCGGTCTGCCTCCTTCTTGTGTTACAAAAGCTGGCAGCAGAGCTTTCTATATCGATAGAAGCAGTCCATATTAATCATGGCATCCGCACAGAAGCTGCCGGGGATGCGGAATTTGTCCGGAGGCTGTGTGAAGACCGGGGGATTCCTTTTCATCTGATCTGTGCAGATGTGGAGACACAGGCAAAGCAGGAAAAGATGTCTACGGAAGAGATGGGACGAAAGATCCGGTATGAGGCCTTCCGGCAGATTCTGGGTGAGCGTAAGGGCAGGATTGCGGTAGCGCATAACAGCAATGATCGTGCGGAAACGATGCTGTTTCATCTGTTCCGGGGAACTGGACTTGCGGGAGCGTGCGGTATCCGTCCGGTACAGGGTGAAATCATCCGTCCCCTGCTTTTTCTTGAGCGGAAGGAAATCGAACAGTGGTTACAGGAACAGGGGATTTCTTTCTGTACGGATGCAACGAATCTGGGGGATGACTATACCCGGAACCGGATCAGGCATCATATTCTGTCTTATGCAGAGGAGGAAATCGTGCACGGAGCCACGGCCAATATGAATCGTGCGGCAAAGCAGCTGCAGGAGGCCGATGAGTATGTGATGAGACAGACACTGGCGGCTGTGGAGAGGTGCTGCATCTTTACGGAGCATCCCAAAGCTGCTTCGGTGAAGCTTTCCCTGTTACAAAAGGAAGATCCGTTTATTCAAAAGCGGCTGTTGTTTTATACGGTGTGTGAAATTGCCGGCCGGAAAAAGGATATTACGGAAGCGCATATCCAGAGCATATATAAGCTTTTACAGGGAACGGGCAGTAAAGAATGTATGCTTCCCTATCAGGTTCATGTCTATAAACAGTATGAATGGGTAAAAATAGAAAAGAGTGAAGCGGAGAGAGGAATTTCACAGGCAAAATATATGGAATTACCGGAGCTGCCGGTTGATATTCCCTCTGTTGTGGATGTTCCTGGACTTGGAAGAGTGGAATTCCGGACATTTCCCTGTGAAAAATCTCAAATTATTCCTCAAAAAACATATACGAAATGGTTTGATTATGATAAAATAACAAGGATTATGTGCCTCAGACCGAGACAGGCTGGGGATTATTTAACGGTGAATCAGCAGATGGGACGAAAATCCCTGCAGGACTACTTTGTAGATCAGAAAATCCCGAAAGAAAACAGAAATTCCCTGTATGTTCTTGCTATGGATCACCATGTAGTCTGGGTTCCGGGACTGCGGATCAGCGAGTATTTTAAGATAACGGAACAGACAGAGCATGTTTTACAGGTGAAGGTTCTGTCAAAGGAGTTAGATAAATAGAATAATAAATGGCAGCACCATTAGAGAAAGGAGTCATAAATATGGCTGAAAGAGTTAGAGTACTTTTATCAGAGGAAGAGGTAGATGCAAAAATCAAAGCGATCGGGGAACAGATCAGTAAGGATTATGCCGGTAAGAGTGTTCATCTGGTTTGTGTCTTAAAGGGTGGAAGCTTTTTTATGTGTGAGCTTGCCAAAAGAATTACGGTACCGGTATCTTTGGACTTTATGTCGGTTTCCAGTTACGGAAGTGAAACAAAATCAAGCGGTGTCGTACGGATTGTGAAGGATCTTGATGAACCATTGAAGGGAAAGGATGTCATTGTTATTGAGGATATCGTGGATTCCGGACGTACCTTAAGCTATCTGCTCGAAATGCTAAGGGACAGAGGACCTGCAAGTCTTCGTCTTTGTACCCTGTTAGACAAGCCGGAGCGAAGAGTGACTGATGTACACGTGGATTATACCGGATTCCAGATTCCTGATGAGTTTGTTGTAGGCTATGGTCTTGACTACGATCAGAGATACCGTAACCTGCCTTACATCGGAGTTGTGGAGTTCGATTGAATTTATATAAAGTAATTGTAACTATTCAGAACCCCATTCGTAAAACCGTTGCTAACGCAACGTAGTTTACCTCATGTGGTTACTT
>OGEU01001889.1_pt1 | contig 16328 bp, 7 predicted proteins | sample 1570651 | NCBI WGS metagenome assembly OGEU01 (sample SAMEA2582129, study PRJEB24529) | metagenome | biome: Human gut stool | place: China | collected 2011 | reverse complement strand
ATGGGCATCTTCAAGGACTGCAAGCACGTCGCTCAGGCTTGGAACTTCCTCGCGTGGCTCATGAGCGATGACGCCCAGAAGGAAGTCTTCGCAGCCAACGGCGACACCGCATCCAACATCCAGACCCTGAAGACCGCCTACGACGATGCCGATCCTCGCGTCCAGACCATCAACTCCGTAATCATCGACGGCAATGGCCAGACCCCGAAGTCCGCAGCTTTCAATGAGGCCTTCAACGCAGCCGGTTCCCCGTGGCAGCTGCTCATCCAGAACGCAGTCTGGGGCGATGGCGATCTCAAGGCCGACAACCAGGCCATCACCGACGTGCTGGGTCAGTGAGGTGAGCCACTGAAAACGAACTTCTCCTCCTTTTTCTCCTTTCCTCGATTTACATAACTTAAGAACAACTGAATATCGAATAACTGAATATCGAAAACAAAAATAGACAGACCACAGTTGTGGTCTGCCATGGAGATCGACAATAATTCAAAAACAATGTCGGTCTTCATGGCGGATTTCAACGGCCGCACGAGACGGAATCGCACTTCCAAACGCATATCCAATCGCTTGGCCATTTATGTCGAAAACCCCGAACGATTCAAGAGAGAGTCGCCAAAAGTGTTCCAAGGAGGGAATATGACTACTGTTTCCAAGAACGCTGCGCCAGTGAAGACGCATCGTTCCAAGGCCAAGGCGGAGGCAACCCGTCGTGGCCTGCTGTATGCGCTGCCTGATTGGCTGATGATCATCATGCTGTTCTTCGTGCCAATCGTGCTGCTCGTCATCATGGCCGGTTCCCGCTGGTCGTTGATGGGCGGTAACCGTGGTTGGAATTTCCCTGAGAATTTCGTCAAGGTTTTCGAAAATAAACTGCTCGGACAGTCGGTGTTGTTCACACTTGAATACACCGTGATCGTCACGATTTTCCTGCTGGTGCTTGGCCTTGGCCTGGCGCTGATCGTGCAGGAAAGCACCAAGTGGAACAATATGCTGCGCACGTGCTTCCTGCTGCCGTCCGCAACTGGTCTCGCCTCCGCTTCGCTGCTGTTCTACGCGCTATACTCCCCGCAGGTGGGCCCCGTCACCAAGATCCTGAGCTTCTTCGGATTGATGGATGAGGGCGGTTCCGTGCTCGCCACCGGCCAGAGCGCGCTGTGGGCCACCATTATTGTGATCGTCTGGCGTTTCTCCGGCTACTACATGCTGCTCATGATGATCGGCCTGCAAGCCATTCCGGGCGACCTGTATGAGGCCGCGCGCATGGACGGTGCTGGCACGTGGCGCATTTTCCGTTCCATCACCCTGCCGCTGATGAAGCCGACCATCGCGATGTGTCTGATCTACTGCGTCACCGGTTCCATCCTCGCGTTCGACCAGTTCTTCATTCTGACCAAGGGCGGTCCGAACAATTCCACCATGACCGTAGTGCAGCTCATCTATAACTTCGCATTCGATTCCAAGAAGGATCTGGGCATGGCGGCCGCACTGTCGCTGATCGTGCTTGCGGCCCTCGTAGTGATCAATTCCATCCAGATGCGCGGTATGCGCGACAACACCAAGTGAGCAAGGGGAGGGAACTCACATGACTACTCCATTGTGGAAGCGCGTAATCGTCTATATTCTCGAAGGTCTGCTGGCTCTGGTCTTCATTTCGCCGCTGATCTGGGTGGTGGTCTGCTCGTTCAGTCCGCAGCCTGGTTCCGCACAATCCAAGGGCTGGGGTGTGAACAACTATCTGACGTTGTTCGGCTACCAGGAAGGCCTGCCGAAGTACCTGTTCAACTCGGTGGTGGTGACGTTGGTCGCCGTGGTGTTCTCCGTGGTGGTGTGCACGCTCGCAGGCTATTCGTTCTCCCGTTTCGATTATCCGGGCCGCAATCTCGGATTCATGGTGACGCTGTCCATTTTGATGGTGCCGTATGCGTCTCTGCTGATTCCGCTGATGGTGTGGTACAAGGATATTGGTCTGAACGATTTCTTGCTGGGTGTCGGTTTGGTTATTACCTTGTTCCAGCTGCCGATGAGCACGTTCATCATGCGTAATGCTTTCGATGCGATTCCGAAGGATATGGAAGAGGCCGCCATGGTCGATGGCTGCAACTCCCTGCAGTCGCTGATTAAGATTCTGGTGCCGGTCGTCAAGCCGTCGATGGTCACTGTCGGTCTGCTTGCTTTCCTTGAGGCTTGGAACAATTTCATGATTCCGCTGTACCTGTCGAGTTCGTCGAACGCCACGCTGCCGCTCGCTTTGGTGAACATGCGTCAGCAGACTATGGGCGTCATTGATTACGGTGCCACCGAAGCTGGCGTCGTAATTCTGATGATCCCCGCAGCCATCCTCTTCCTAGCCCTCCAGAAGTACTACGTCAAAGGGTTTATGGCTGGAGCCGTCAAGGGCTGACACCTGGCGATGTCAGCCCTTGGGAGACAGCCCAGTGGACTGTTTCCAGGCTCCGGCCTGAGCAGAACCGAAGGCGGAGTAGCCAAGAGCCGTCAAGGGCTGGCGAAGTCCTTAATCTTAAGGAAATATCATGAATGTAACTATTACTTCTCCTTTCTGGAAGCAGCGTCGCGACCAGATCGTTGAATCCGTCATTCCCTATCAGTGGGGTGTGATGAATGATGAGATTGCCACTGAAGTTCCGGATGATCCGGCTGGCAATCAGCTTGCCGATAATAAAAGTCATGCCGTGGAGAATCTGCGTATCGCAGCCGGTGATGAGGCCGGTGAATTTCATGGCATGGTCTTCCAGGATTCCGACATATATAAGTGGTTGGAGGAAGCGGCTTACGCACTGTCGTATCATCCTGATCCGCAATTGCGGGAACTGTGCGATGAAACCGTCGACCTCATCGCACGTGCGCAACAATCGGACGGATATTTGGACACTCCGTACCAAATCAAAACCGGTGAATGGGCGCATCGTGAGCGTTTCACACTGATTCAGCAAAGCCATGAAATGTATGTCATGGGCCACTATATTGAGGCTGCTGTCGCCTATCATGAGGTGACCGGTAACCAGCAGGCGCTTGACGTGGCGTGCCGTATGGCGAATTGCATCGATGCCAATTTCGGCCCGGAGGACGGCAAGATCCACGGTGCTGATGGGCATCCGGAAATCGAATTGGCGTTGGCGAAGCTGTATGATGCGACCGGTGAGGAGCGCTATCTGAATCTGGCGCGGTATCTCATCGACGTGCGTGGTCAGGATCCGCAGTTCTACGCCAAGCAGATCGCCGCTGTCGACAACGACTACATTTTCCGGGATCTGGGATTCTACAAGCCCACGTACTTCCAAGCCGCGCAGCCGGTGCGCGAGCAGCAGACCGCTGACGGCCATGCTGTGCGCGTGGCCTATTTATGCACTGGAATCGCACATGTGGCGCGTATTACCGGCGATCAGGGCTTGCTGGATGCGGCGCATCGTTTTTGGAACAACATCGTGTCGAAACGCATGTATGTAACGGGTGCGATCGGTTCCACACATGTGGGGGAGTCGTTCACGTACGATTACGATCTGCCGAACGACACCATGTATGGCGAAACGTGCGCTTCTGTGGCGATGAGCATGTTTGCCCGCCAAATGCTTCTGTTGGAACCGAATGGTGAATATGCCGACGTGCTTGAGCGTGAGCTGTTCAATGGTGCCATCGCGGGCATCAGCCTTGATGGCAAGCAGTATTACTATGTGAATGCGTTGGAGACTTCGCCGGACGGTTTGGACAATCCGGATCGGCATCATGTGCTTTCGCATCGTGTCGATTGGTTTGGCTGCGCATGCTGCCCAGCTAATGTCGCGCGATTGATCGCGTCGGTGGACCGTTATGTGTATACCGAACGTGACGGCGGTCGCACGGTGCTCGCTCACCAGTTCATTGCGAATCAGGCAAGTTTTGATTCCGGGTTGCATGTGGAGCAGCGTTCCGATTTTCCGTGGAACGGTCATATTGAGTACATGGTGGAATTGCCCGCTGAGGCGGCTGATTCGGTACGTTTCGGCGTGCGTATTCCCACATGGTCGGCTGATTCCTATGCGCTGACATGCGATGGTGTTGCTGTGAAGACGGCTCCGGAAAACGGTTTCGTATATTTCGCAGTTGCTCCGGGAACTGCATTGCATGTGGTGCTGGATCTTGATATGGCAGTGCGATTGGTGCGTGCCAACTCTCATGTGCGTTGCGATGCAGGTCGTGTTGCGGTGATGCGCGGTCCGCTCGTCTATTGCGCGGAGCAAGCCGATAATGCCGGCGATCTGTGGACGTACCGTCTTGCTGATGGCGTGGATGCTGCGGATGCCACGGTTACTTTCGAGAGTGATTTGCTTGGAGGTGTTGACGCGGTGACGTTGCCTGCCGTTCGTGAGGCTGCGGATGCCGTGGACGCCCCGTTGTACATGTCCGCTCAGCGTGACGCCTCAGATGAGCGGACGTCGCTCAAGCTGGTGCCCTACTACGCATGGGCCAACCGCGAACTCGGCCAAATGAACGTGTGGTTGCGCAGCTAAACAAAAGAAAGACTTGCTACCCGGCGCTATGAGTGCCATGGTGCCGGGAAGCGGGTGAGCGCGGCGTGATCGATTGGAGCCGAATGCGCCGCGCTGACTGGAATGAGAGACCGGCTGCCCCTTATGGGGTGGCCGGTTTTGTCATAGCCCCTAGTATAAGACGGGAAAATGCGAAAACTTTCCTTTTCGCATAAAAGCCATCGTATGGCAGTTCACTTAGAAAAGCATTGGAGAAAACTGAAAGAAAATTTGCGAAACCGTATTCGCGTCATGTATTCTTGAAATGTCGGTGGACGCTCCAATCTCATGTCCATCGCACGACTCTCATTCCTACAGAAAGAAAGTTGGATGCCAGGGAACGAGCCTTGGCAACCAAGGGCCAACGATGGTCCATGTAGGAGGAATTGATGACACCATCAACAAGGAAGAAAGGGATTGTCACGTCATTGGGCGTGCTGACGGCAGTGGCCACACTGTTGTCTGGCGGTGTGACGACCGCATACGCCAATGACGCGCTGGCCAATCCGAACTCTGCCATGGGGTATCCGAGTTTCAAGGGGGCCGCCGACCCGATTCCGGGCACCGGCGTCGCTTTCGATCCCTCGACAAGCTACCTCAAGCAGGTGTTCGATGCGGATGTTGCCAACGGTGCCGGAACCGACACCGCACACGACTTCTGGATCGACAAGATGCTGACGCGCACAGGCACCGCACCAAACGGTACCGGCACCAACGATGCTGGCGACTACAACTATGCGGGCGCAGACAAGAACGAATACCTGTTCTCACGCGGCCGTGCCGCATTCATGTACACGCATACGCCGGAAGCACTTGGTTTCGTAGGAGATGTCGCATACTGGGATCAGACCGGCAACGACGGCTTTACCGTTGAGGTAAGCATTGGCGGTTCCAAGCAGACCCTGCGCGAGAACACCGACAAGCGCAAGCAGACGCCAAGCTACTTCACCACGGAATTCACCAACGGCGACAAGACCATTACCGTCACCGAAGTCAAGTACATCACCTACACCAATGTGATGGTCGCGAATTTCACCATCACCAGCGCCACCGGCGGTGACGTAACGCTGACAGCAGCCTCGCCATTCGCACAAGACGGCAATGACGGCGACACTGAACTGACCGGTCGCTTCAATGTGAAGAACGATCTGACCACCATCTATCCACGGTTCTCCGGCAACGGTTTCACCGTAAAGGACGGCAAACTCGCTTCCACCCTCACCTTGGAAGCGAACGTGCCACAAACCACCAAGCTGCAGCTTGGCCTGATCGCCAACGAGTTGCCGGACTCCACCGCGGAATACGAAGCCCGATTCAACGGCGATCTCACCGATCCGGCCGCTTCCTACAAGGATTCCGTGACCACCTACAACCAGTGGTGGGTCGATAACATTCCTTACGTGGAAACCCAGGAACACAATATCGACAAAACCGTGTTCTACCGCTGGTGGCTGAGCCGTTTCAACATGTTGGACGCCAATATGCCGGGCAATACGTTCCAGTATCCGACCTCCATCGAAGGCGTGCTCGGATACAACAACCAGATCGTGCTGACATCCGGCATGTTCATCAACGACACCAAGTGGTTCCGTAACGCCGAATACTCGTACGGCACTTGGGTGTCGGCCGGGCAGACAGCCAAGAAAGGCCAGTCCGGGTATTACTACTACCACGACAATCCGGGCGATCCAGCCAATTGGAACCACAGCTACACGCAGTACATCACCAAGGCCGGTTGGGACTCCTACAAGGTGCACGGCGGCCCGTCATCATTGGCTGAAGCGTTGGGTGATTACGGTTCCGAAGATGTCAAAGGTCTGCTCAATTCGCAAAGCGAGCCAGACAGCAACGATAACCAGAATAGCAACGGCAACAATCTGATCGACTGGTCGTGGTGGTCCATGACCGGCAACGATGCCGACGCGGTGTCGTTCTCCGAACCCGGTCGTTCCGGCCAGCGTATGGACCGTGCCGACGGTTCCGCCAACATGTGGGCCAACGCCAATGCCGCCGCGCAAGCATACAAGGCTGCCGGAGACACCGAAAAAGCCGCTGAAATGCAGCAGATCGCCGACGCCATCAAGCAGGATGTGCTCGACAACCTGTGGGATTCCGACAGCAAACTGCTGCTGCACAAGTGGCTGAACGACGGTCAATTCGCGAAATACAAGGAACTCAACAACTACTATCCGTATTCCGAAGGTCTGATGCCGACCGGCAATGATGATTACGATAGTGCGTTGCGCTTGTTCGAAGATGCCGACGAATTCCCGATTTTCCCGTTCTTCACCGCGAATCAGGCAGACAAGAAGGCGCTGAATTTCCCAGGATCAAACAATTTCTCCATTATCAATGCAACTCCGCTGCTGCAAATCTATTCTGCGGGAATCCGTGATTATAATGCTGCAGACAACGGATATATCACGAACGAATCGTTCAAGAAACTGCTGTATTGGGTGGCGTTCTCGCATTATCAGGGAGGTGACAACCAGTATCCGGACCAGAACGAATTCTGGAATATGGATAATAATTCCGCAGGAAGCACGATTCCGGAGAAGAACGCCGACGCCAGCAAGAACGGTGGAAAGATCACCTACCGTTCCTGGATTCACCACACCCAGCTTGGCACCACCAACTGGACGATTGTGGAAGACGTGGCAGGTATGGTTCCGCGTGAAGACAACAAGATTGAACTCAATCCGATCGAGATTCCCGGTTGGAACCACTTCACCGTCAACAACCTGAGCTACCACGGGCAGGATCTGTCGATCGTATGGAACAACGACGGCACCTACAACGCTCCGAAGGGATATACCCTGTATGTGGACGGCAACGCCGTGTTCACCTCCGATAAGCTCGCCCACCTCATCTACGATCCGGCCAGTGGAACCGTTGAGGTTGCCGATGATTCCGGAGCGGTGATCACCGGCGCGACCACCGCCACCATGCCGAACGCCAACGAAGTGACCTATGCATCGAACAGCAGGGTTACGCAGATCTTCGCGCAGTCCGGACAGAACGTGGACGAAGCGTCCAAGAGCCAGACCAACGTGGCCAAGGACGCCGATGTGAAAGCCACTTACGAAACCAAGGGCTACCCGGCAACCAATGCAGTGGACGGCAAGAACGTGATGGAATCCTTCTGGGGCACCAAGGGATCCAAGAACCCCAAGGATTCCCTGACCGTAACGTTCAAGAACGGCGTGCAGAACATCGACGACGTGCGTTTGTACTTCTACCAGACCTCGTCCAGCCAGACGATTGCCGGCTACAGTGAGCCGTCGGTGTATACGCTTGAATATCAGGATGAGGCCGGCGCATGGCATGTCCTGCCGAACCAGGTGCGTACGCCTACTTACGCGGGAGCCAACTACAACCGCGTGCAGTTCTCCAAGGTCGTGGCCAAAGCCATTCGTGCCACCTTCACTCCGCAAGCAGGTCAGGCCATTGGCTTGAAGGAGATTCAGGCCTACGAAACCGACATTGTGCCGGAAGGCGAACCTACGAACCAGGCGCCAAGCGTTGACGCCTACATTGCCAGCAGCACCTCGTCCGGTGCGCAGCTGGTGGGCACGGTGAAGGACGACGGCCTGCCGTCTGACACGCTCACCACCACATGGGAGCAGGTGTCTGGCCCTGAAAACGGCGAAGCGAAGTTCGTCGACGCAACCGCTGCCAACACTACGGTCACGTTCAACCGTGAGGGTGACTATGTGCTCAAACTCACCGCATTCGACGGTGAGAAGACCGGTTTCAAGGAAGTCACCGTTCACGGCATTCCTTCCGACGGCACGGTGAATGTGGCTTCACAGTCCACTGCGAGCGCCAGCTTCACCAATCCATATCAGGCGAAGGACAATGCCAAGAAGGTTATCGACGGTCAGGTGTTGTATACCAATACTCCGAATGAGACTTGGAATAATTGGGGTGACAATACCGGTACCGAGCCGTGGCTGCAGCTTGCCTGGGATGGCACTGTTCCGTTGAAGAAGGCGAAGCTGTTCTTCTGGACTGACGGTGGCGGTGTGCCGATGGTCAAGTCGTGGAAGTTGCAGTATGCGGATGAGAATGGCGATTGGCAGGATGTGAAGCTTGCCGCCGGCCAGTCTTATACCACGATGCAGGGTGAAGGCAATGAGGTTCGTTTTGCCGAAACGGTGGAGACGAACAAGTTGCGTGTGCTGTTCCCGAAGGGTGCCATTGTTGGTGCTACCGAATTTGAGGCGTATGCGCTTGATCCGGTGAGCGTGGATGGCGTGAATCGTATGGTGCAGACTGGCAGCAAGGCTGCCGATGTGAATCTGCCGAAGACGGTGAGTGCCAGCTATACGGACGGTTCCCGTCGTGACTTGAGTGTTGCGTGGGATGCCATCACTGACGATCAGCTTGCTTCCGATAGCGAGTTTGCGGTTTCCGGAACGGTTATTGGCGCGCTCGCTGGAACCAAGGCCACTATTGGCGTGCGTTCCGACGCGCAGTCTCAGACTGCTGGTGCGGCTCAGCCGATCGAACAGACGGTGTACCAGAATTCCAAGTCGGTGGCTTTGCCGTCTGTGGTTCCGGTGCGATTCCCCAACGGCATGCTTGACGATCGCACGGTTATGTGGGATGAGGCAAGTGTTGCCGGCGTCAAGTTGGACACCATCGGCGATTATGAGGTGTCCGGCACGGCTGAGGGTTCAAGCTCGCAGGCCAAGATTACAGTGCATGTGGTCGCCGATCCGAATGGTGGTGCCGATCCTGATCCTGAGCCGACGCCGGATCCCAAGCCGGAGCCCGATACTCCGTTGACTGGTTGGATTGAAGGCAGGGCCATTGACACCACGGTGAGTGCCGAGGCGAGCTGGTCTCCGGCTTCCGGCAAGCTCAACGATGGTGTGCTGGTTGACGATACGTGGCCGTCTGATGATGACGCCGATGTGAATGGCCGCGTGTGGGGCAGCTGGGGCCAAGCTTCCGCTGGCATGTACGCGCAGTACACCTGGAGCAAGGAAGCCACAGTCGATTCCAGCCGTGTGCAGTTCTGGGCCAACTTCGCGGAGCGTAATGATGCCAAGGGTGGTTTGGATGTTCCGGACAGCTGGAAGATTCAGTACTTGGCTTCTGATGGTATATGGAAGGATGTGGAGAATGCGCAATACTCCACCGTGCGTAATTCCCCGGCCTCACGTGCCTCTGACGATGCTCAAGGCTGGAGCGTGGCCACGTTCACTCCGGTGAAGACCACGTCGTTGCGCTTGGTGCTTGATCCGCCGACCGCCGAGGGCGTCACCTTCGGTCTGGCGGTTGCCGAGTGGGGCGTGCATGCTGCGGAAAGCACTCCTGATCCAGAACCGACTCCTGACCCGGATCCAACCCCTGATCCGGAACCAAGCGTGGACAAGAGCAGGCTCGAATCCACCATCAACGCAGCCGGTTCCGTGCAACAAGCTAATTTCACGCCGAACAGCTGGAAGGCATTCTCCGAAGCCATGGGTAACGCTCAAAAGGTGTATGCGGACGAGAGCGCCACCCAGGATCAGGTGGATGCGGCCATCAAGCAGCTTGAAGAAGCCCAGCAGACACTGGTGAAGAAAGCCGACACCACTGAGTTGAAGACGGTTCTTGACCAGGCACAGGGCGTCAGCGGTGACCTCTACACCGAAGCCAGCGCCAAGAAGTTGGCTGAAGCAGTGGATGCCGCCTCCAAGGTGCTGAACGATGAGAACGCCACCCAAGCTGATGCGGATGCCGCAGTCAAGCAGCTGACCGAGGCCATCGCCGGACTTGAACTCAAGCCAGCACCGAAGCCGGACGACGACAAGACCGACCCCAAGCCGAATGCCAAGCCTGGAAACAAGCCGGTTTCCAAGTCTGAAGTCAGTGCCGCAATCAGCAGCACCGGCAGCAATGTCATCGGCATCGCCGTCGTAGGAATGATCGTCCTGCTGACGGGAGCCGCCATCATGCTGACGCGCCGCAACCGCGACTAGCGCTAGCAATTGCTCAAGTCCTCTTACGGATCGCACGAGGAATACCAACGTAACCTAAGCAATCCGTAAGAGGACTTTTCAATATCCAATCGTGAAAACAGGAATATTCATGAGCTTTTCGCACATCTCACATGCGTCGATGAAGACGCTGGTGGCAGGCATCGCAGCCGCAGCCACCTTATGCACGGGAGCAATCGCAACCATGCAGACAGCCAACGCGGCCGACGCAAGTACCGCGCCCAGCGTCGCCGGACACGCCTACAACGATCTGCCGGTCGGCAATCCCGACGTCACCGTCACACAAATCGACAACAGTGCGTTGCCGGCAACCCTTCGCAACCCCATCGGGCAGAACGAAGGAACCAATACCCCCAACGACCTGTCGCAAAACTACTATTCCGCAGACGCATCCACCCTTGAATACGATGGCAAACTCTTCGTATTCACAGGACACGACGAGGCCGAACCAACCTACGGGTCCTTCAATATGAAAGACTGGGGCGTCTACGTAACCGACAATCCGGAATCCGGCAAATGGACGCACTACAAGACCATCGCCAAAGCCGACCTGTTCGACTGGGCAACCGGCGACGGAGCCTACGCAGGACAAGTAGTAGTCGACGATGCTGGCACCGCAGACACGGCCGACGACTGGTTTTACTACTACGTTCCAGTCAAAGACAAGAACGCAGCCGCGGGAGCCGACCCGTTCTCCATCGGCGTGGCCAAATCAAAAAGCCCCCTCGGACCATGGGTCGACGCCATCGGAGCGCCGTTGCTGACTACCACGCAGACGCAAATCGAAACCATCGATCCCGCATTCTTCGTGGACAATGACGGTACCGGATATCTGCACTTCGGCACCTTCAACAGCGAACTCGCCGTAAAAATGCAGCGGGACGCCAACACTGGCCGCACCTCATATGTTGCCGTGGAAACCATGGACGGAACGGCGGACGGAGCGCCGAAAATCTACAATATGCGTGACGCCGACGCGCTCGCCAACATACCCGACTACGATGCCAGCAAAGACGTGCTTGGCAGCGACTATGCGAACCAAGTGAACGCGTCGCTGACCTTGGGCAACAACGGCGGCGCTTATGCCAACGGGCCCAAAGGCTTCTTTGAGGCGGCATGGGTGTTCCGTGAAGGAGACACCTACTACAACGTGTACGACGGTGGCAAACCCGGGTCGGGAGTGGCGACCTGCGTGGAATCCAACTATCAGGCGTGCGTGCAATACTCCACGTCGGCAAGCCCTCTTGGGCCGTGGACGTACCAAGGCGTAATCGTCGAATCGGGATCGTCCACCACCATGCATCCGTCGATTCAACGATTCGGCGGCAAATGGTGGGTCACCTACCACACTGGAGACAAGACTGGTGGTACTGACTTCCGCCGTGCAGTCTGCATCGATGAAGTGACGTGGAATGGCGGGCGCATGAACGCCGTTTCGCATCCGACCAAAGCCGAACGGTTGCAACCCTCACGCAACGTGGCCCCCTATGCGTCAGTGGACGCGACCTACACCGAAACACCCGCCTACAAGGGTTCCGTGAACGACGGGCGAGTGCTGGAAACTGCTGTAGTACCGCCGAACCATTGGACGAACTATCGAAAGATGCCACAAACACAATCCTCCGATTCACTGATCTACCAGTGGAATGGCGCTGTACGTGTGAATGGATCGAAAGTCTGGTTTGACACCGATGCGAACGCATTGCGTGCCCCTGCCTCATGGAAACTGCAATATCTTGACGCAGACGGTTCCTGGAAGGACGTGCCCAATTCCAGCGAATACGGCGTGGATACAGGCAAGAACGCGCCTAATGAAGTGACATTCGACGCAGTGACCACCACTGCGCTCAAACTTGACATGACCGCGCAAGCCGTTGACGGGGGCTATGCTTCCGTTGGCGTTCCTGAATGGGAAGTATACGCGCAACAGGGAGCAGTTGTGGCTGAACGGCCAGCCGACGTCTACGCCAAGACCGGAGACGCGCCGGAATTGTCGAACACGGTGAAAGTCGCGTACGGCTCGGAAATAGTGGAAACTCCGGTTTTGTGGCGCACGGTGTCTGCTTCTTCGTATGCGCAGGCGGGTGAGTTCACCGTGCAAGGTGTGGTTGCTGGCATTGAAACCAAGCAGCAGGCTGATGATCTGACAGCCGGCAACGTAACCGTGACCGTACATGTTTCCGACGATTACGTAAAACCGGCTGATACCATTGCTCCTGCCGTGCGTGTGGCATTGGCTGGCACGGCTGGCAATGATGGTTGGCTGGTCACTTCACCGATCGCTCTTATTACGGCTTCCGACAATGCGGCTGCGCCGATCGCAGAACTCGAACTTGCGGTCGGGGATGGCGCATGGGTGACCGTCGGAACGAATGTGAACACTGCGGTAAAGGCTGTGACTGGCGAGGGTATAGTGAGTGTGCGTGCGCGTGCCACTGATTCGGCCGGCAATGTGAGCGAAATCGCTGCTGCGGAAGCGCGTGTGGATGCTACGGCTCCTACGGTAACCGCCTCGGTAGATACGGCTTCCCGCACTATGGCATTGACCGCCTCAGATGGTGCTGGATCCGGTGTGAAAACGGTGGAATACCGGGTTGGAAACGGCGAATGGCAGCAATATGAAGAAGGCGCGGCGATTACTGCTTCTTCGTCGAAGCGCGAAACGGTGAGCTATCGGGCTTCGGACATTGCTGGCAATATGTCGGCTGCGGGCGTCAAAGATATTCCATCCGATACGTCGGTGCCGTTGGCCGGCTATATCGAGCAAGATGCCGTTGCTACTGACGTGGACAAAAAAGCGTCTTCTTGGACAGCTGGTGTTGCCGCGCTTAACGACGGCAAAACCATTCCGGGCGATTGCACGGTTGATAACGCCTGCATTTGGGGTACGTGGCCGAATACCGGTGAAATGAAGCTCGACTACGAATGGGATCGCGAAGTCACCATCGATTCCAGCCGTGTGCAATTCACCTCCGATGGAGGGGGCTTGGGAATGCCGGCGTCGTGGAAACTGCAGTATTGGGATGCTGGAACGAATGCGTTTGTGGATATTCCCGATGCCACATATACATTGGTCACCAATGCTCCCGGCGCTTACGGTACCGATAACGGCGGATGGAGCGAGGCAACCTGGACTGACGTGGTGAAGACCACTAAGCTGCGCATGGTGATTCAATCCGGCAGTGCATCGCCGGCTGCCGCCGAATGGCAGGTTCATGCACCTGAACCGACTCCGGACCCGACCCCCGATCCGACGCCTGAGCCCGAGCCGGAACCAACGCCAACTCCAAAGCCGACTCCGGATATCGATAACAACGGCAAGCAGGACGGTAATAATGCCGAGCCTTCTGCGAAACCGCAATCATCGCAGCAATCTCAGTCTCAACGTAAGAAGAAGCTAAGCTCTACAGGCGTCGCTACTACGGCAATCGTCATTGCCATGACGGTGCTGGCCACGGCGGGGTGCTGCATCTTCGTAGCCAAGCGGGGCAAGCTGCGTAACTGAATCCAACATAAAAGTGGTAAGTTCTCAGCCTCGGCCTCTGGACTGAATATGTGTGCTCGACGCACTCAAGGTACCGCTACGCGGTCTTCGCGGCAAGCCGCTCACTTCGCCTGAGGAAAGCCCATTGGGCTTTCCTCTTCACGGCTCAGTGGCCAAGCCTACGATCAAGCACACGTATTCAGCCGCCGACCTTTGGGGTCCGACCCCTACGTTTGTGTGAACTCGGACGTCATCGGACCCCATTTTGCTCATAACTCGCCTATGTGTGGCAGATTTGCGGGTCTGTCAGGAAGCATCTCGCCTATATATGGCAGAAGACTTCGCTAAAAAGCCATATAGGGGGTATGAAAACGCATGTTTTCTGACTCCAGTCTGCCATATATAAGTGAGATGCCTCGTGACGAGACTCAAAATCTGCCATATATAGTCGAGATATGGCTCGGCTGTTGGTGGCTTGAGACGGCGACATACGATCGCGGATCGCGTAGGTGGTCGCCGTTTTTGTGATTTATGGGCTAATCTCAGAAGAGACAGATTCGATGGCCGCGAACGGTGAGAACCAACGCGAGAGAATGCGCGAGCGGCCGCGTAAGGGAGGAAAGCCCATGTCCAAATCATTCGTCAACAAGGCGCTGCTCGGCGGCGCAGTCGCTGCAGGCGCCGCAGTGTGGGCGATCGCGCCGCGTACCTTCTCCGACAAGCGCCGCAACTATGTGCCGTCCATTCCCGACGTGTGGTACGCGCATCGTGGCCTGCATGACGCGGGTTCCGGTCTGACCGCGCAGTATGCCAACGAGAGCGGCGAGTATGTGGCGCTGGCACGTCGCATGGCCATGAAGGCCGGCTATGGCAGCCCCAGCGTGACTGGTGCGATCGCTCCGGAGAACTCGCTTGCGGCATTCGCAGCGGCTTGCGAAGCCGGCTATGGCATCGAGCTTGACCTGCAGATGACCGCCGACGGCGAAATCGTGGTGGTGCATGACGACGATCTGATGCGCGTCGCCGGAGATCCACGCCGTATCGCCGATCTCACGTACGATGAGCTGACCCGCATCCCGCTGTTCCCGACCGACGCCCCCGGTGCCGCTGTGGCAGCGCCGTTGCCGGGTTCGCTTGAAAATCCGCCGCTGGTCACCACACCTGACAGCGCTCCGGAAGGGTATTTCCAGCATGTGCCACTGTTCGCCGACGTGCTCAAGGTAGTGGCGGGTCGTGTGCCGCTGATCGTCGAATACAAGTTCGACGACAATTCCAAGTGGGATCCGCGCGATGTCGAGCTCATGGAAAAGGGCGACGCGCTGCTGCAGGCCTATTCCGGCGCGTATGTGATCGAATCGTTCAATCCGGCAGCCGTCAACTGGTATAAGGAGAACCGTCCGGAAGTGTGCCGTGGCCAGCTTTCCTGGTGGCCGCAAGGGGAGGAGAAGCCGTCTGATCCTGCTGCGCTCGCCAAGGAATATGCGGCCGGTGCGCTGATTTTCGACTGGATTTCCCGCCCTGATTTCGTCGCCTACGATTGGCATGGCGGCAACAGTCCGCAGGTACGGTTGGCTCGTTTCATGGGTGCCGTTCCCGTGTCGTGGACGGTGCGCAGCCGCGACGAGCTCGCACAGTGCGATGACTGGTTCGACCATCATATTTTCGAGGCGTTCGTCCCCGACGAGCAGTAGAGGTTTTACATATGATTTCGGCCTGCCGCCGCATGATTTGCGTTGTGGCAGGCCGTTTTTATTCGATTTACTTGATTGACTGATTGGGTTGATTCGGTTGAGCTCTGATGCGGTCAGTCGATCACGCCATATAGACGGTCGCCGGCATCGCCCAAGCCTGGCACGATGTAGCACTTGTCGTTGAGCTTCTCGTCGACGGCGCACAGCACCAGCTTGAACTTAATGGATGGGTCGAGGTTCTCCTCAACGAACTTCAGGCCTTCTGGAGCGCCCAGAATGCACACGGCGGTAACATCCTTTGCGCCGCGCTCGGCCAGGTAATGTGTTGCTGCGACCAGCGTGCCGCCAGTGGCGAGCATCGGGTCGATCAGGAAGCACTGACGGCCGCTCAGATCGTCGGGCAGACGGTTCGCGTACGTGATCTGCTGGGTTGGGTTCTCCTCGTCGCGCTTCATGCCAAGGAAGCCGACCTCAGCGGACGGGATCATCTTGGTCATGCCGTCAAGCATGCCCAGGCCAGCGCGCAGCACAGGCACAATGATCGGCGCCGGGGAAGCGATGTGCTTGCCTACCATCGGAGCGACGGGGGTCTCGATCGGCTTGTCCACGACTTCGACGTCGCGGGTGGCCTCGTAGGCCT
>OGEU01001886.1_pt1 | contig 16352 bp, 15 predicted proteins | sample 1570651 | NCBI WGS metagenome assembly OGEU01 (sample SAMEA2582129, study PRJEB24529) | metagenome | biome: Human gut stool | place: China | collected 2011 | reverse complement strand
CATGCTGCGATACGCGACGTCATCAAGGGTATAGAAGCCGCGCGTTGAGTAGCGATATCCCAACAGCTGGAAGTTTGTGCCAAAGTTGTTCAGCGATTTTGCATACAGAAAACGCAAAGACTGCCCCTGATGCGTACTGTCATCCGCCAGCTGACTGCGCGCATGGGTTAAATCCACAGAAACCGCCCCCCAGTCCCCCAGGTTTCGGCCGGTGCCTAAAACTACCGCGGTGTAACGTGAGGCCAGCTGCGTACCGCCATAAGCGGTGTAGCCTTCTGGTAACCCGGCAATTAATGTTCCCTGGAAAAAGAACGGTGAAGATTGCTGGCTATTGCCGCTGCGAAAATCCCCGGCAACCACGTCGTATTTGAAACGCCCTTCTCGTTGTAACAAGGGAACCGTGGAGTACGGCACCGTATAGCGCTGCTGGCTGCCGTCCTTTTCGTCCACCGTCACCTCAAGGTCACCGCTGGATGACGTCGGGTTGAGATCGGTTATCGAGAAAGCGCCCGGTGAAACATAGCTTTGATAAATCACATAGCCATTCTGACGAATGGTCAGTTTCGCTGCGGTACGCGCAATGCCGCGAACGGTAGGCGCGTAGCCCTGTAAGCTGTCGGGATACATACTGTCTGAGGAATAGAGCCGCGCCCCGCGAAACCCGACGCTGTCAAAAACGTCGTTGCCGGTGTTGCTGTCGCCCATCACCAGTTCACCCTTCAGCGGGATAATCGCGCGCTGAAGCCATGTACCGATATTTTTCCAGCTTTGTGAGTGGTATCCGTCACCTTTGGAATAGCTCCATGCGCCGTTATTTCTCAAGCGCCAGGGGCCATAGTTCAGGCCACTGAGCATACTTAAGAAATAGCTGTCAGTGTCACTGCCGCGGCTGCCGGTAAAGCTGTAGTTAACCAGCGCGGCCGGGTTCCCTTCATCCCACTCTTCCGGCGGAATATAGCCACGCGCGCTGTTTAACATTGACGCCTGCGGCAGGCTGACGTTTAAGCGCAGGGTAGAAAAATCAAATGCAATCTCGCTGCCTGGAATCGCCTCAGGTAGATTGATGCAGGTATCGTTCGCATCCTTACTGAGTGCCGGAAACGCGGCGATATTGACGCCAAGGCGCTTCACCCAGTCGAGCCCAAAGCACGGCATCAGCCCACCGGACTTCTCCCCGGCTTTTCCCGCGCTGGTCGTAAAACGTATATCCTGAGTGGCAACAAACTCATCGTTGCGCCAGATATCCACGCGATAAACGCCTTCAGGCTGGTGATTGCCTTTTTCAAAACGTGATAAATCCGCCACGGTTGCCGTATCCGCAGATAAAAAGGCCGGATTAAAATAGCTTTCCCCATGGCTTAAAGAGGGAAAGAGCGCCGCCAGCGTGGACAACGCCACCCCCGCCAGCGGTGGCGTAACCCCCGGAAACAGGCCAGGAAAATACGTTGTCTTATTCATCGTTATCTCAACGCACGCTAACCGTTTGGGCCGGGGTCACAGCGCCATAATCATTGACCGTCTGGAACGTGACGTTGCCCTGAACGCCCGTTGGTAGCAGGACCTGCGCATCACTTTTCGGCGCGACCATCACGTTATCAACCTTCGTTTTCCCCACGTTGAGATTGACCAAGGTGACGTAATACGCTGACGGATTATTGATTTTCAGGTGGTTGCCGGTACGGGAAAATTTCAGCATCCCGGGCGCATCTTCCGGAATTTGCGGCAGATTATTCGGACGGACAAAAAGCTTGATGCGGGACAGAATCGCCAGTTGCAGAACGTTTTTACCCTCAAGGCTGTTTTTATTGACTGACGGAATGGCTTTTACGTTCATCCAGAACAGCGACTCACGATCTTTGGGCAGCGGAACACCTGCATAGATGATACGCAGCGTGTTTTCGCTTTTGGGTTCGCTGACAAACAACGGAGGCGTAACCACAAACGATTTTTCTTTAACGCCTGCGCTATTCTCGATCCATGAATTGACCAGGTAACGTTCTTTGGTATCACTATTGCTAATAGACAGGGACGTTTGTTTGGCATCAGCTGGATAAATAACGCGGGTAGCGCCTAATGCAATACCGCCGGCAGCCTGAACACTGGCAGCAGAAAATAAGGCCAGTAAAAGGATAAAACCTGATTTTAGATAATTAAACATAGCTACAAATACCTTTGGTGTGATTATCGTTGGGAAATAAATCAGGGATAAACCAACGTAAACCACACGTCTGAACGAAGCGTTCCCGGCGTTATATTTTCCGAGACAGCCCGATAACGAGCAGTGAAATGAAACGTCATCTCTTGCGTTATAATCGGCGCATAATGAAGCGGCAGCGCATTCGGAATAATTTGCCGTTGGCGCTCATCAAATAACGCCAGACCGATCCCCGAAGCCGCAGACGCATCACCACTGGCAAGAAAAACCTGCGGATCTTCCGCTGGCGTCACACCTGCAAACGCAATCCCAACATGGTCATAAACATCGGAGCTGCATGACGTTAAGCGCAGTGAAAACGGCACGCTGGTAGAGGCAAAGCTTCCCGTCCCGGAGAAAGCATTAGTGCGATACTGCCCCATTTGCACCCGCAAATTTTGGCTGTCGGTAGCGACCGTACAGGCACCATTGACGAGCTGCCCCCGTAAGTGAAGGCGGCCACTTTCCAGTATTACCGTATGTGCAAACACAGGCAGTACGCACAGCATTCCCGCCAGCGCCACGCCTTTCCCTATCATCTGCCGCATCCTTCATCATCCCCGGAAATTGCCTCATCCAGTGAGGCGAACGTCATCCTTGCGCAAATCAGAACGGCTTATTCGTACTTCATGATGAACGTCGCGTCGGCATTTGCCTGACCCGGCGTAGCGCTGGTGGCTGTGGCTTTGTAACGCGCAGAGAAACGCAGGGTGTTGGTCCCTTCTACCAGCGCCTGAGCGGTAGAGAAGGTGGCTCCATCCGGCTTCAGCGCGGTGGACGTATTGTCCAGGATTTCAATCCCGACACCGCTGGCAGTGGTACCGTTATCTGCAGAAGTGACAGCCAGCAGGTTGTTGTTGGTGATATCGGATTGACCAGAGAAAGCCACGGCTGCGGTTGCGGCAACTTTCGGATCACAGTCGTTCAGCACGATTGAGAACGGAATTTGCGCCGTTGTATCGCCAACTGCGGTAAAACTGGCGGTACGATACTGGCCTAAGGTGACAACCTGATCGGATGACTGAGTACTGACTGCACAGACTGCATTTACCAGTTCACCGGCAAAATGCACAGTACCGCCGCTAACGCTTACCGGATCGGCTGCAACCGCTGCACCTGCAACTAACATCAGGCTGGCAATAACAGAAGAGGTCATTAATTTACGTTTCATGGATTTCCCTTGAATTACACACATCCGGCTCCGGCGTCCTGCGGGATCCGTTTGAATCATTATCGACATTAAATGTCAGGCTAATTATCTCTGCATCCTGTAAAGATATATATCGCAAGAGAATTAGCTAACCTTTTACCCCAACTCTCCTGAGTATTTGATTCACTAATTAATCTTCACGAATATGACAATTCGTCACAGCGATAAATTAAACATTTCAATTAATGAAAAATACCTGCAAATCCTTTTATTGACCCTGGCCAATTCTTATTGGGACCTAAGAAAAATCTGGGTGAATATTACTTAAATCCTTCCATAAAGGTGAGAATTCTGATTTGAACAGAGACTGCCTTTCAGAGGACCTAAAGCATTTGGCCTTCTTATATCAGTTTTGCCATGCGAATGAAGGGCCCAGCTGTGGCTGGACCCTTCATTGGACTATGGGCGATAGACTTTTTGACTTTCACACATGTTACATGCCTACATAAAGAGCTGCGAAAAGCATTGTGGGGTGTCTATGTCAATCCTACCGACAGAACTGGTTTATATTTGAGGATTATGCGCTCAAGTCATGGATCAATCTTATTTGCGCTTTTCAATAATACACAATACCGAATCCTGAATCATATGAGAGATACGGTGATGCTGCAAAATTTATTTGGATCTGGGCTTTCTTAAAGCTTTTTGGGCCGAATCTTTCATATTGGTATACGATAATAAGTTTTTGCTGCCCAAAGCACCTTTGGCCATGTGATTTTTTGCAAATGTATTAAACCCCTCTTTTATGCCGCCGCCTCCTATTTTAACGGAGCCGCCACCAACATTGGACAACTGTGCCATGTATTTTGCACCTCCTTTTAGACTCGCAATGGGAGTCCCAGTGGATGCTGTAGCTTTTTCTAACCCGCGCTTGATTTTTTCGCTTGTCTCCGCATATATGGCTTCTGCGTCCTTGGTGCGTTTATGAATCGCGTTTTTTGAAGAAACGCTGGAATTATGCATCTCGAAGTTGGACAGAGATTTATTTTTCTTCATTTTTATCACACCTTTAGAATATATTATCTAAGACTGAAATGCACCTTATACTATTATGTGTGTCGATCGGCACAAAAAGTTTCACCTTAAAGAATAAATTCTAAAACTACCATTTTTACTATGGGAATCAAAGCGGCAGAAATGTTTATAGGTACTTTACTTATAAAAGCGCATAATCCTGTCAATGAAACCTAATGCCCTTTTTTGATTATCCTACGCTTTGAATAACTATTTCGGTGACACATAGTGGGAGATTGACGCAAAATCCCTAAAAGACGGAGTAAGAAATAACCGACACTTTTACTGGTGGCGTATCAGCAAAAGACCGAAAGAATTACCTCTAAATTACTGTTGGATGGGGATTGAACATTCCGCAGATTCTGTGTTATTATCATGTTGTGAAAAAGGAAGTGCTCTTCGGGTAAACTGAGGAGAACTTCTTTTTGCTATTTTAGCCCCCTGCAGCAAATATGTAGATGAGGTGACATGAGCGTATGAAAGAGAAAATGTTTGCCGGATATCCAGATGTAGTAAATGTTGATCAACTTAGAGAGATGTTGGGTGGCATAGGTTACAAGGCGGCATATGGTCTGCTGCACGATGGCAGCATTCGCTTTTTCAAGATAGGGAAAGCGTTTCGTATTCCCAAAATCAACATCATCAAATATCTGCAAAGGAACTCTGAAATCTAAATACTTTTGTCCGTGAAAATAAAGTCTTGCGAACCATTGTTCCAGCGGATTCAGCATGCTACAATAATGTTGTCGTTTGTTGAAAGACGCTACTGTTAAGTAAGGAGGTTAACAGAATGGTAGCGGGCCATCTGCAAGAGAAAAAAGGACTTTTTTATATTGTATTAAACTTTGTGGACTCGGATGGAAAGCGAAAACGTAAGTGGATAGCAACAGGACTGCCGGTGAAGGGCAACAAACGAAAGGCGGAGGCAATGCTGGTAGCAGAACGACAAAAATATCAGCCTGCTGAGTATCAGCGTACAGCCGATGCTAATATGCTTTTTGCCGACTATATGCTCTACTGGCTCAGGCAAATCAAATCATCCGTGGATATAACGACTTACGCTGGATACAAAACGAATGTTGAAAAGCGTATCGTCCCGTTTTTTCGTGGGCGTAAGGTCACGCTGGGCGGTCTGCGTGCCGGTGACATTCAAGACTTCTATACCTATTGTGCAACGGAACTGGAGATCAGCAACAACACGATCATCAAGTACCACGCAAACATCAGCAAAGCCCTCAACGATGCCGTTCGGCTGGAGAAGATTCCAATGACTCCCCTAAAACGCGGAATGCGCCCTAAGCAGGTCGAGCACATCGGAAAATTCTATACCTTGTCAGAGGTAGAGCATCTGCTTAGTTGCGTAAAGGGGGATGGAGCCGAGTTTCCCGTGCTGATGGCAGCATTTTACGGGCTACGCCGTTCTGAGATTATGGGCCTAAAATGGGATTCTATTGACTTTGACGCCAATACGATCACGATTGCGCATGTAGTTGTTGAGGTTAGTATTGATGGCAAAGACACCATTGTTGCAAAGGATCGACCGAAGAACAAAAAGAGCTATCGTACCTTGCCGCTAGTTCCGGAATACCGGAGGTTGCTGCTTCAAATGAAAAAACATCAGGAGGAATACCGCGAACTCTGTGGCAACTGCTATCATGAAAGTGATTATATCTATGTGAATGATCTCGGGGAGCCAATCAGGCCTAATTATGTGTCGCAGCATTTTAAGTTGCTCTTGAAGAATAACAACCTGCGGGAGATCACTTTCCATGAATTGAGACATACCTGCGCGAGCCTCCTTCTCAAGAGCGGAATTTCAATGAAAGATATTCAGGCGTGGTTGGGGCATAGCAATTACAATACAACTGCAAATATCTACGCCCATCTGGAGTCAAGCTCGAAGGAGATCACAGGCAATGCGATGCAGGACAATTTTACCATCAGTGCAAACCTTGCAGCAAGAGAAGCTGCGCAAGCGTGAGAAGTGCGGTTGAACGCGGCTAAAAATGGAAAAGACCGAGCTTTTCCTATATGGAAAAATTCAGTCTTTTCAAGTGGTGCCGGTGGTGGGACTCGAACCCACATGGAGTTGCCCCCGGCGGATTTTGAATCCGCTACGTCTACCAATTCCATCACACCGGCAGGTGCAACAATTATTATATGCGATGCAGGGAGCATTTGCAAGCAAAACTTTTCGAAAAAAGGCTCCGGCGCACTGCACCGGAGCCTTTCACAATGTAAGATCACACGTAGCGCTGATTGATGACGTCGAACACGCCGCGCGTCGTGAGGCGCAGCGTTGGAATGACGGTCAGCGCCATGAACGAAAGCGTCATAAACGGGTCGACCCCGCGCGAGACGCCGAGCTTGAAGGCCTGCTCCTTGGCGTTTTCGAGCGCCTCGTTGACCTCGATAAGCGGCGCTTCGCTCATGATGCCTGCAATCTGGAGCTGGAGCTCGCCGAGCACCTTGCCGTCGTCCATCACGACGATGCCGCCGCCGAGCTCGACGACGCGGTTGACCGCCGCGGCCATGTCCTCCTCGTTCGCGCCGACGACGATGATGTTGTGGCTGTCGTGCGAGATGGATGTCGCCACCGCGCCGGACTTGAGGCCGTAGCCCTTGATGTAGCCGATGCCGATGTGGTGCGTGTTCTTGTGGCGCTCGATGACGGCAATTTTCAAGATGTCGTCCTCAACGCTGATCTTTTCGGCGTAGCCCGCATCGGTCGTGACGATCTCGCCGGGCACCATGCCGAGCACCGCGCGCGGGCGGGACTCGATAAAGTCCGTGGCCTCAAGGTGCGCAACGTGGAACGTCTCGTGCGAGCGCTTGACGAGGTGCGGATCGATCTCGGGCGCTTCAAACGGCGTGACGGTCTTGCCGTCGAACATCAGCTTGCCCTTCTTGTAGACCTCAAGGATGTTGAAGTCGTCGAAATTGTCGATCACGACAAAGTCCGCAAGAAAGCCCGGTGCGATCGCGCCGCGGTTGTTGAGCAGGAAGTAGCGCGCGGCGTGGTGGCTCGCGCATTTGACGGCGATGATCGGGTCGACGCCCGCTTTGATGGCACGGCGCACGATGTAGTCGATGTGGCCCTTTTCGAGAAGATCGTTCGGGTGCTTGTCGTCCGTGCAGAACATGCAGTAGGTGTAATACTGCGGTGTGAGCAGCGGGAGCAGCGCGTCGAGGTTGCGCGCGGCCGTGCCCTCGCGGATCATGATGTACTGTCCGCGCTCGAGCTTGGCGATGGCATCCTCAACGGTGCTGCACTCGTGGTCGGAATAGACGCCGGCGGCGATGTAGGCGTTCAGGTCGTTGCCCGAAAGGCCGGGGGCGTGGCCGTCGATTTTTTTGTGGTGCGCCTGCGCGGCGACGATCTTTTCGAGCACCTGCTCGTCGGCGTTCGCGACGCCGACATAGTTCATCATTTCGGCCAGACCCTCGACGCGGTTGTGCTCGTAGAACGAGTCGATCGCGCGGTAATCGAGCACCGCGCCGGATTCGTCGAGCGGCGTTGCGGGCACGCAGGAGGGGAGCATGAAGCGCACGTCAACGGGCAGATCTTCCGTCGCCTGCAGCATATACTCGATGCCGTCTGTGCCCATGACATTGGCGATCTCGTGCGGGTCGGTGATGACGGTCGTGGTGCCGTGCGGAATGACGGCGTTGGCAAATTCCTTGGGGGAAACGAGCGCGCTCTCTAAGTGGATGTGCGCGTCGACAAAGCCGGGCAGCACGAGCTTGCCGCCCATGTCGACCTCGACCGCGCCCTCGTAATGCTCGCCCATGCCTGCGATCAGCCCTTCGGCCACGGCGATGTCGCCATGACTGAGCTCGTTGCAGAAGACGTTCACATACGTCGCGTTCTTGAGCACGAGGTCGGCCTTCTGCCGTCCCGAGGCCACCTCGACGACGTGGAGCTTCTTGTTCAGCTTGCGGTTGATCTTTCCTGCGTAGCTTTCCCGGTATGCCATGCGTTTTCCTCCTTGCTTTGTTGTGTTTGACCAGTTTATCGGATGAATCATCCATCTTCCTCGTTTATTTTTTATAGGATACTACGTTCTTTTGCACTTGTCCAGCAGAAAAAGCTAAAATATTTTTAGTAAAACTGACGAAAAGTGAGAAGAATGCAGAAGTTCACTGTATCATAAACTGTATGATGGACCGGACAAATACAGGCCGTTGCCGAAAGATTGCTTTTCACAAAATGCTGTTTACAAGCATCTGATAATACAGTATAATTAAACAAACGGTATAGAGATAAATGAATATTTTCAACTAAAAGACGAATAAAACGCGCTGGCATTCACTGCGCCGGGCTTGCTTGAAGTGGCCCGCACACAAAATGGAGGCTGCGGCAATTTTAGGACCGGACAAGGAGGGGGGAAGATATGAAAACCGAGCATTCCTATTCCGCAAAGGGCGTTTTGGCTGCGCTGGGGAGATCCGCTTTGTATCTGCTCTTTTTTGTGGCGGTGCAGGTTTTGCTGCCCTTTGTCTATGGGATCGGTATCGCTGCCGATGCGGCGATCAATAGGGGAGCGGACCTTGCGCAGGGGGCGCAGGCGGTGGCGGAGCGGCTTCTGGACGGCCTGTCGGCGCTCACGCTGCTATCGTGTCTGATCATCGCCGCGGTACTGCTGCTGTGGTTCCTGCTGCGGAAAAAGCCGCTATCCGAGGCGGCGGGCCTTCGTCACTGCTCGGGCTGGACGGTGGGCTTCTGCGCCTTCGGCGCGGTCGGCCTCTATGTGCTGGTCAGTCTGGTGCTTGCCCTGCTGCCGGAAAGCTGGATGGAGGAATATGGAAAAGCCATGCGCCTGAGCACAGAGACGGGGCTGATCCCGGCGCTTGCCGTAGTGGCCGGCGCGCCGGTTGCGGAGGAGCTCGTGTTCCGCGGCGTCATCCAGTCGCGGCTGGAACGGGCCATGCCGGTGTGGATCGCAATTGTACTGCAAGCGGTACTCTTTGGATTCATCCACGGAACGCCGGTGCAGATCGGCTACGCGTTTCTCATGGGCCTGCTTTTCGGCTATATTCGCTATCGCACGGGGAGCATCCTGCCCACGATCGCCGCGCACGCCGCGTTCAACGCAATGAACGACCCGCTGGGGCTTTTGGGCGGTTTTGCGGAGAAGTGGCAGTTCCTTGCCGTCATGGCCGCCGTATGCGCGGCGGGCTGCGTGCTCTGCCGCCGCGGTTTGAGCGGACTAAGAACAGCGCCGGAGGCCGAAGCAAGGCCTACATCGCCGGCGGTCTGCAAGGAGATCACTGAATAACAGAGAAAGCGCCTTTCAAAGAAAGCTCTTTGAAAGGCGCTTTGCGCTTCTGTGATTGAATCTTTTTACTTCACGCTGCCGTCGGCGTTGAAGACGGGCAGCTTTTCAAGGAACAGGATGTCCTTGCGGTCGGCTGCGCCGCCCTCGGCGAGAACGGCCATGCGGCCCGTAACGGTGCCGCCCGCCTTTTCGACGAGTGCTTCCATCGCCTTGAGCGAGCCGCCTGTGGAGATGACATCGTCGACGAGCAAAATCTTCTTGCCGCGGATGAGATCCGCGTCGTCAGAGCCGAGGAAAAGCTTCTGCTGGGCGACGGTGGTGATGGACTTGTCCTCCACGGAAATGGGGTCGGGCATGTAGACCTTGGGGCCCTTGCGCGCGATAAAATACTTTTTCGCGCCGCTCTGGCGCGCCATCTCGTGGATGAGGGGGATGGACTTTGCCTCAGCGGTGAAGAGGTAATCGTAGTCGATGCCCTCGGCGAGCTTCAAGAGCTCTTCTGCGCAGCGCACGGTCAGCTCCGCGTCGCCGAACATGATGAAAGCACCGATATAAAGATCGTCCGTCACCTTGCAGATGGGAAGGTCGCGGTCAAGACCCGCGACATGCATCGGATAAGTCGCCATAAAAGGAAGCTCCCTTCGCGTTTTACATCTTTTTCTGCCGTTTCGCGCGGCAAACAGGATTTAGTATATCTTTTTTGCGCGGATTGTCAAGCGGTCAGACCTCGGTGTCGCCCTCGGGCAGGATGATCGCGCAGGCAATGTAGGCGAGCACGCCGGTACCGGCGGCCAGAGCGAGGACCGCCCAGAGCACGCGCACGATCGACGGGTCAATGTTGAAGTAGTCTGCGATGCCTGCGCAGACGCCGCAGATCATCTTGTTGTTGCGGGACTTGTAAAGACGCTTTCTTTCGTCCATGATCGTTCTCCTTATCCGGCTGCGAGAGCAGCCACGGTGGGTTTGTAAACAACTATTATAGTATACCACGTTTTTGCACGTTGTAAAGTGCGGTTTTTCCGCGTTTTGGGCAGGAAAAGGGGAGTGCGCAGAGGAAAATGCGCGATATTTTGCGCTTTTGCCGCTTTTTTGCCGGCAAGGGGCAAATTCCCCCTTGCAAGTTCCTTTTTTCTGTGATATAAGTACCACTTAGACAAATGCTGTGAAAGGGAAAATAGCGTGTTTGTTCCGCGTAGAGAGGATCGGTCGGCGGCTGGGAGCCGGTCTGCGGGATGTCGCTTGGTTCGCCCCCGAGCAGCCGCGAGGAAATGCGCGGCCGGTCAGCCCCCGTTACGGGCAGCGAGCGCGCGCCTTTGGGCGCGAATCAGGGTGGTACCGCGGAAGAAAGTCTTTCGTCCCGAGAGTGTCGGGAGGAAAGGCTATTTTTTTGCCCCTGCCGCCGATTTTTGAAATTCGGCAAATTTTTACCTGAAAAGGAGAAATGATATGAAACAACAACTGGAAGCGATCCGCAAGGCGGCGCTCGATGCGATCTCCGACGCCGGCAAGGCGGAGGACCTCGAAGCACTGCGCGTCCGCTACCTTGGCAAAAAGGGGGAGCTGACCGCCGTTTTGAAGCAGATGGGCAAGCTCAGCGCCGAAGAGCGCCCCGTGATCGGGCAGCTCGCCAACGACGTGCGCGCCAAGCTCGAAGCGGACATTGAGGAAAAGGCGAAAGAGCTCGCCGACAAGGCCATGGAGCTCAAGCTCAAGTCCGAGGCCGTGGACGTGACCATCCCCGGCAAGCAGGAAAAGATCGGCGTGAAGCACCCGATGTATCAGGTGCTCGACGAGATCAAGGACATCTTCGTCGGCATGGGCTTTGAAATTCTCGAAGACCGCGAGGTCGAGCTTGCCGAGTACAACTTCACGAAGCTCAACGTCGAGGAGGGCCATCCCGCCCGCGAGTGGAGCGACACGTTCTACTTCACCGAGGACAGCTCGATCCTTCTGCGCACGCAGACCTCTCCGATGCAGATCCACGCGATGGAGACGCGCGAGCTGCCCATCCGCATTCTAGCCCCCGGCCGCGTGTACCGCAAGGACGAGGTCGACGCCACGCACTCGCCCATGTTCCACCAGATCGAGGGCATGGCCATCGACAAGGGCATTACGATGGCGGACCTCAAGGGCACGCTCAACGAGGTCGTGCGCCAGCTCTACGGCGAGCACACGGTCACGCGCTTCCGCCCCCATCACTTCCCGTTCACCGAGCCGAGCTGCGAAATGGACATTCAGTGCCACAAGTGCCACGGCGCAGGCTGCCCCACCTGCAAGGGCGAGGGCTGCGGCATCGACTCCACGGTCTATTCCGGCTGGGCGTTCGGCATGGGCCTTGAGCGTCTGGCGCTCGGCCACTTCAAGATCAGCGACCTGCGTTTGATCTTTGAGAACGATGTCCGCTTCCTCGAACAGTTCTAATATTCCTCGCGAAAGCGGCGAGCCGCTTTCTGCGATCTCTTTCGCAGGGTGTTGCGCCGCACTCGCTTTGCTCGCACGCTTGCACCCTGAGCGGTGTTTTTTGTGACGCGCATGTCGTCACAAAAAACGAAATTTGATTGTTACTTCTTAGGAGGATACAACTATGATCCTATCCCGTAATTGGCTCAACGAATTCGTTGACCTCAAGGATATCACCGATAAGGAATTCAACGACGAGATGACGCTCTCCGGCTCGAAGGTCGAGACCATCGAGCGTCCCGACGAGAACCTCAAGAATGTGGTCGTCGGCAAAATTCTCGAGATGAAGCGCCATGAAAACTCCGACCACATGTGGGTCTGCCAGATCGACGTCGGTCAGGCTGAGCCCGTGCAGATCGTCACCGGCGCGTGGAACATCCATGTGGGAGACTATGTCCCCGCAGCGCTGCACGGCGCGCATCTGCCGGGCGGCGTGACGATCGAAAAGGGCAAACTGCGCGGCGTCGAGTCGAACGGCATGCTCTGCTCGCTCAAGGAGCTTGGCATGACGGCGGAGCATGACTTCCCCTATGCCGTCATCACGCCCGCGGCGCTTCTGAACGACTATCATCCCATCGACCCCGCGAAGCCCTCCATCCCCGCTGACATCAAGCCCGGCGACAAGGTCTACGGCCCCGTGCTCTGCGGCCGTGTCGAAGCGGTGAAGAGCACGGACGGCGGCTACGACGTTCGTGTGAACGACGGCACAGTCACCCGTGCGGCGAAGACTGCCTGCTCGAACCTCCACGAGGGCGACCTTGTCGCGTACAACACGAAGAGCGACACGATCTGCACGCTCGAAGACCTGCACGCCGAGCAGAAGGAGTTCCCCCACTGCATCGCCGACGGTATCTTTGTCTTACAGGAAGAGGACGCCGAGCCGGGCCTCAACATAGCGCACATCCTCGGCTTTGACGATTCCATCGTCGAGTTTGAGATCACGCCGAACCGCCCCGACTGCCTTTCCGTCATCGGCCTTGCCCGCGAGGCGAGCGCGACGTTCAAGCGCCCCCTTAAGCTGCACACGCCCGAGCCGCACGGCTGCGGCGGCAGCATCGCCGACCTTGTCGACATCGACATTGAGGACGGCGACCTCTGCCCGCGCTACACCGCGCGCATGGTGAAAAACGTCAAGATCGCTCCGTCTCCGCGCTGGATGCGCGAGAGATTGCGCAACAGCGGCGTGCGCCCCATCAACAACATCGTCGATATCACGAACTATGTGATGCTCGAATACGGCCAGCCGATGCACGCCTTTGACTTCAGCTGCGTCGAGGGCGGGCACATCATCGTGCGCACCGCGCGCGAGGGCGAGACCATTCAGACGCTCGACGGCAACGAGCGCAAGCTGACGCCGAACATGCTCTGCATCTGCGACGAGCACAAGCCCGTCTGCGTCGCGGGCGTCATGGGCGGCGCGAACAGCGAGATCGTCGGCGACACGGCGATGGTGCTCTTTGAGTCCGCTAACTTCAACGGCGTTTCCGTGCGCCGCACGGCCAGCGCCCTCGGCATGCGCACCGACGCCTCCTCCCGCTATGAAAAGGGGCTCGACATGATGAACACCATCAAGGCCGTCGAGCGCGCCTGCGAGCTCGTGGAGATGCTCGGCTGCGGCGAGGTCGTCGACGGCGTGATGGACGTGGTCGCCAAGGAAAAGGCCCCCACGGTCGTCAAGCTCGAACCCGACAAGATCAACGCCCTGCTCGGCACGGAACTCAGCGAAGGCCTGATGCGCGAAATTCTTGTCTCCCTCGGCTTTATCCTGAATGGCGACGACATCTACGTGCCGTCCTGGCGCGGCGACGTCGAGCATTACAGCGACATTGCCGAAGAGGTCGCGCGCTTCTACGGCTACAATAAGATTCCCTGCACGCTCATGCGCGGCGAGACCACGCGCGGCGGCTTTAGCGAGCAGCAGCGCTTCGACCGCGCCATCGGCGGCGCTGTGCGCGCGCTGTGCTACGATGAGATCATCACCTATTCCTTCATCAGCCCGACCTATTACGATAAGATTCGCATGCCGAAGGATTCCTCGCTGCGCAACTCCCTGAAGATTTTGAACCCGCTGGGCGAGGATACCTCCATCATGCGCACGACGGTGCTGCCGTCCATGCTTGAGATCCTCACGCGCAACTATAACTACCGCAACAAGTCCGCCCGCCTCTATGAGCTCGGCAAAATTTACCTGCCGCGCGAGGATGGCCTTGCTGACGAGCCGAAGTACCTCTCCCTCGGCGCTTACGGCGACGGCGTGGACTTCTTCTCCTTCAAGGGCGGCATCGAGACGCTGCTGCACGAGCTGCGCATCACGGATGTCAAGTACGTCGCCTGCACCGACAATGATTCTTATCACCCCGGCCGCTGCGCGAAAGTGTATGCGGGCGACATACCTCGGCGTGTTCGGCCAGATCCATCCGCTCGTCGCGGCGAACTACGGCATGGACACCGAGGTCTACACCGCAGAGCTGAGCTTCGATGCGATGTATGAAAAGCGCGGCGACATCCCCGTCTACCAGCCGCTTCCGAAGTTCCCCGCCGTCACGCGCGACATCGCCGTCGTGTGCGACGAGGCCGTCACGGTCGGCGCGCTCGAAGAGAGCATCCGCCGCGGCGCGAAGGGCCTTCTCAAGGATGTGTCGCTGTTCGATATTTACCGCGGCCGAGGTGTGGCCAGCGGCAAGAAGAGCGTGGCGTTCAACCTCGTTCTGCGTGCGGATGACCGCAGCCTGACCGGCGAAGAGGCAGATGAGGACGTCCAGTCCATCCTCGCAGCGCTCAAGGCCGACCACAACGCGGTGCTCCGCTGAGAATTCCTTAAGGAAACATTACGATTTGGTTACAGTTGACAGCGCTCTCTTTACTTTTTGAAATTGCGTTGCTATACTGTCTGCATGGAAAGGAGGGGCTCTCCCAATGGAAGAATTTACCCGAAAGTTTAATGTTGCGCAGGAAAAGGACGCTGAGATCCGTCATATTCTGACCACCGTTTATGCCGCGCTGGAGGATAAGGGCTATAATCCCATCAACCAGATCGTGGGATACATCCTGTCGGAGGACCCCACCTATATCACGAACCATAACAACGCCCGCACGCTGATCCGCAAGCTGGATCGCGACGAGCTGCTGCAAACGCTTGTGCGCAGCTACCTCGGCAAGTAAGCGAAAAACGTCAGAATAACGACCCTCGGAGACCGTGAACGCGGCCTCCGAGGGTTTGTTGCATTTTTTCGCCCCACTTTTATTGACAAGGGGGGCAAAAAATGCTATACTGCAAAAAGTTACAAAACGGTTACAAAGTTACAAATTGGTTACAAGGACAGGAGTGAGTCAGATGGCAGAAGCTACGGAAGGTCTCGTTTACCGCGGACACCCGCTGCGCCGTGTGGATAATCTCATCTACTACGGCTCGATGGCGGATAAATATATCGTGATGATGCAGGTGTTGGATACCACGCCGCTCAAGGATATCACGCTTGCCAAGCGCGTTTCCATTCAGTTGCAGATGACGGACGCAAGCCTCCGTTCGCGCGACCGTGTGGTCCGCTCGACGGAAAAAGGAAGCCTTGGCGAGGCGATGGAATTTGCCTCCATCTGGCTTGAGCGCGCGCTGAGCGGCAAGATGTAAATAGCCGCCGCGCAGCCCCCTGATTTTATTCACGAAAGGATGACTCAGCTATGAGAAACCATTCACGATGCTTATCGTTCCTGCTTTCGGGCATTCTCTCCGTCAGCCTGCTCGCGCCGCTCTCTTCGGCGCAGGCCGCTTACGACGGTTCAATCCGCAACCTCGTTGACCGCGTGACGGTGCTGACGGAATCCGTTCAGACCGAGAGCGCGAACGAAGAAGAGCTCGCCAAGCTCGATGAGATGCAGGCAGAGCTTGAAGACAAGGCTGACGCCAAGGAAGACGTGAGCGAGACCGAGACCGTCTCCATGGTCGTCACGGGCGGCACGATCAACGTGCGCACGGGTCCCGGCACAAATTACGACAAGATCACGCAGGTGGTCAGCGGCAAGCAGGTCACCGTCGTCGGTGAATCGAACGGCTGGTATCAGGTCACGTTCGGCTCCACGACCGGCTGGCTGCTCGGTGAATATCTGCGCGATCCTGCCGACCTCGACGGCACGGTGGGCGCGAAGGTCGTCTCCATGGCGATGCCCTTCCTCGGCACGCGCTACCGCTCCGGCGGTG
>OGEU01001871.1_pt1 | contig 16489 bp, 9 predicted proteins | sample 1570651 | NCBI WGS metagenome assembly OGEU01 (sample SAMEA2582129, study PRJEB24529) | metagenome | biome: Human gut stool | place: China | collected 2011 | reverse complement strand
GGGTAGGAGACAGACAGATCGTAGTGGGAGAAGTTCCAGAAGCCCTGGATGCCCAAGCTGACCAGGCGGCTGCTCAGCTCCTCGGCACCGCTGCGGGGCAGGCAGAGAACGGCCACTTCGGGGTGATGCTCGGCGCAGAACGCTTCCAGCTGGTCAATGTTCAAGATCTGCACGCCGCTGATCTCCTTGCCCACTTCGTCGGCGGAGTTATCAAAGGCAGCGATCAGCTTGTAACCATTGGTGTCGGTGGTGATAAAACGGCTCACGGCCTTGCCTAAGCGGCCGCAGCCGATGAGGATGGTGGGCAGAAGGTCGCCGTTGCCAAACAGCAGATGCTCCAGGATGGAGAGCAGGTTCTCCACCGAGTAGCCGATGCCCTGCCGACCATTCACATCGCCGATGCAGTTGAAATCCTGCCGCACCTGGGAGGCGGTGGTGCCCATCTGGGCAGCCAGCTCACGGGACGAGATGCTGGTGATGCCATCATTTTTTAACGTGCGCAGGTAGCGGTAATATTTGGGCAGCCGCTTGATGACGGGGAGCGACGCTTTTCCGGGGGTGTTCATATCAGAAAATCTCCTTTCTGCAAAAGGTGCCGGGCAAGGAAGCAGTGCAAGCAGGACGCGCCGACAGATTCTCAGAATTTTTGCAATAATGATACATATTTGACAATGTTTTAGTTAATATAAAGTATACAGCCTGATACGAGAATGTCAAACCCTTTGGACAAAATTTTTTTGGCTAAGATTTTTAGCTTTTGGAATAGCACCGTGCCGCCCGGGGAATCCTGAGAAAAAACGGCCGGGAGGATGGAAGATGGCAGAGAAAACGAACGACGAAAAAAGCAGCCCTGTGGAGCAGCAGCGGCTGGAACAGGAGCAGATCGAGGACCTGGGCAGCATCTGGCGCACCCGGGGCAAACACGCCATCCACTGTCTGACGGTAGTGGGGCAGGTGGAGGGCCATGTGGAAGCGCCCCAGGGCCAGAAAACCACCAAATATGAGCATGTCATCCCCCAGCTGGTGGCGGTGCAGGAGGACCCCGGCATCGAGGGGCTGCTGGTGCTGCTGAACACGGTGGGCGGGGATGTGGAGGCCGGGCTGGCGCTGGCGGAGCTCATTGCCAGCATCTCCAAGCCCAGCGCCGCCGTGGTGCTGGGCGGCGGGCACTCCATTGGGATCCCGCTGGCGGTGAGCGCCCGGCGGAGCTTTATTGTGCCCACGGCCACCATGACCATCCACCCGGTGCGCCATTCCGGCATGATTTTGGGCGTGCCCCAGACCATGCGGTGGTTTGAGCAGATGCAGGAGCGGATCACCGGTTTTGTGGCGGCCCACAGCGGCATGACGGAAAAGCGCTACACCGAGCTGATGCTCCGCACCGGGGAGCTGGTGATGGATGTTGGCACGGTGCTGGACGGCCGCAAGGCCGTGCGGGAAAAGCTCATCGACCAGCTGGGCGGCATTTCGGATGCGTTGGAGTGGTTGTATCAGGAAATAGAAAAAGGATAATTTGCCATTTGACTTTCCGCGTGGTACAATGAAAGAATCGAGAAGTATCGAAATCGATTTTATCATAGAAACGACAGGGAAGAGCGAACATGGCAAAACGGAAACGAAAATCCACTGCGGGGCGCGGCAGACAGCGCCGGAGAAGCCGGGCACAGGACCGGATGCCTGCGGGGCTGGTGACCTTGTTTTTGGGCCTCATCCTCATGGCGCTGGCTTTTGTGCCGGGCAGCGCGGTCTGGAAGACTCTGCACGACGCGCTGTTTGGCGTGTTTGGCTGCGGCAGCTTTGTGGTGGGCGCGGCGCTGTGCTATCTGGCCATCCTGTACACCCGCGGCGAGGACCTGCTGCCCCACATTGCAAAGCTGCTGCTGGGGCTGGTGTTTGCCAGCAGCACGGGCATCGTGTTCTCGGATATCCCCGCCGATGTCCCGGCGGCGACCATGGTAGCCGCCTGCTACCAGAACGGCGTCAACGCCTGGCTGTCCGGCGGCGCGCTGGGTGCCGTGCTGGGCGGCAATCTGCTGCTGCTCTGCGGGCGCCCGGCAGCCAATCTGGTCATGGCGGCACTGGCCCTCTGCGCCAGCCTGTACATTTTTGATATCACCCCGGCGGAAGTCTGGCAGTGGCTCTGCAACGTGGGCGGCGGCGTGCACGAAAAAGGCGTGGCCGTCTATGAGCAGAACGCCGCCCGCCGCGCGGAACGCAGGGCGGAGCGCCTTGCCGCGGAGGCGGAAGAAGAATCCTACGAGGAGGAAGATACCGACGAGCTGGACGAGGACTTTGAGGACGACGAAGAAACCGGCCTCAAGGCTCCCGGCTGGCTGTCCGGTGTGCTCTCCTGGGGCCATAAGGTGACCAAAGAGTTGGAGGGCGAGGCAGAGCCCGAGCCGCCCCAGGACCCCAACCTGGGTTACGAGCCGCCTCCGGCTCCGGATCCGGCGGATGTGCCCCCGCCTCAGCCCGCCCCGGAATTTGAACCCATCCAGGTCAGCGCCCCGGGGCCCCGCGCGCCCTTTGACATCGACCTGGGCCCGGACCATACCCAGGTAAAAGAGGGCGGCAGTGAGCCCATCGAGCCCATCATTCTGGGCCCGGGCGGCACGTTTGGCATGGACCCGCTCCGCAATGCGGCACCCCGCGCCATCGTCAAGCCGGTGGTACCGGATGCGGTGGAGACCCCGGCGGAGGACTTCTTCCGCAAGCCGGAGCCGGGGCCCGCACCGGAACCCAGCGACATTGCGGTGGCCCCGGCGGATATCGCCCCGGCCCCCACCCAGACGCCCAGTATGCCGGGCCTGAATGCGGATGCCCCTGCTGTGGAAGAGCCGGAGTTTGAGCCCATCCCGGTCAGCCCTGCGGAGCCGCACCGGGTGAGCGCGGAGAACGCTGTGGCGTTCCGCTCCGCCCCGGACGAGGACGGCTGGATCAGCATTACCTCTGAGCCGGTGGAGGAGAAAGACCTCAATACCTTAGTGGCAGCGGCCATGGAAAAGCCTGCTGCCTCGGAGCAGGCCGCCGCCAGCGCTCCTGCCGAAGAAGCCGAGACGGTGGAGACCTACCAGTATCAGTACCCCTCCATCGAGCTGTTTGAGCGTGCCCCCGAGGAAACGGATGTGGGCGCGCAGGACGAGCTCAAGGCCAACGCCCAGAAGCTGGTGGATACGCTGGAGAGCTTTGGCGTCCGCACCCGAGTGCTGGATATCTCCCGCGGCCCCTCGGTCACCCGGTACGAGGTGCAGCCGATGGCGGGCGTCAAGATCAGCCGCATCACCTCGCTGGCGGACGATATCGCCCTGAACCTCGCCGTGGCCGATGTCCGCATGGAGGCCCCCATCCCGGGCAAGCCTGCTGTCGGCATCGAGGTGCCCAACCACAAAAAGACCCCCGTTTATATCCGCAGCGTGTTTGAGAGCCAGGCGTTCCTGCGGATGACTTCGCCCCTGGGCATTGCCCTGGGCAAGGACATTGCCGGTGTGGCCCAGGTGGCCGACCTGTGCAAGATGCCCCACCTGCTCATTGCGGGCAGCACGGGCAGTGGTAAATCCGTCTGTGTCAACAGCATCATCATGAGCCTGCTCTTCCGTTCCAGCCCCGAGGACGTCAAGCTCCTCCTCATCGACCCCAAAGTCGTGGAGCTGGCGGAGTACAATGGCATTCCCCATCTGCTCATGCCCGTGGTCACCGAGCCGAAAAAGGCGGCAGGCGCTCTGGGCTCCGCGGTGCAGGAGATGGAGCGGCGGTACCACATGTTCGCGGAGAACAATGTCCGCGATATCAAATCGTTCAACAAGCTGGCGGCCACCGACCCCACGCTGGAAAAGATGCCCTACATTGCCATCATCATCGACGAGCTGGCCGACCTGATGATGGTGGTGGGCAAGGACGTGGAGGACTCCATCTGCCGCATTGCCCAGAAAGCCCGCGCGGCCGGGATGCACCTCATCGTGGCTACCCAGCGCCCCAGCGTGGACGTCATCACCGGCCTGATCAAGGCCAACATCCCCAGCCGCATTGCGTTTGCGGTGTCCAGCCAGGTGGACAGCCGCACCATCCTGGATGGTGCCGGTGCCGAGAAGCTGCTGGGCATGGGTGACATGCTCTTCATGCCCGTGGGCGCTCCCAAGCCCACCCGGATTCAGGGTACCTTTGTCCGGGATGAAGAGATCAGCCGGGTGCTGAATTTCATCAAGCAGAGCGCCACCGTCCAGTATGACGAGGCCATGATCGAGGCGATGGAGCGCCACGCCATTCAGGATGGCAAAAAGGGCGGCAGCGGCAGCGCAGACTCCGACGAGGATTCCGGCAGCGACCCGATGCTCAAGCAGGCCGTGGAAGTGGTCATCGACGCCGGGCAGGCGTCTACCAGCCTGCTGCAGCGCCGCTGCAAGCTGGGCTATGCCCGCGCGGCCCGCATCATGGACGAAATGGAAGAGAAAGGCATCATTGGCCCCTACGAGGGCGCCAAGCCCCGCGCCGTGCTCATCAGCCGCCAGCAGTGGCTGGAAATGCAGATGAACCAACCGGAGGAATAATAAAGGAGCATTATGGAACATTCTACTCCCCAGATCTACACCGAATTTCTTCCCATCAGCCGGGCGGACATGGAAGCCCGGGGCTGGGAGCAGCTGGACTTTGTGGTGGTAGGCGGTGACGCCTATGTGGACCACCCCAGCTTTGGCACTGCCATCATCAGCCGCCTGCTGGAAGCCGAGGGCTACAAGGTGGGCGTGCTGGCGCAGCCCCGCTATACCGACTGCGAGGACTTCAAGCGGTTCGGCAAGCCGAAGTACGGCTTTTTCATCGGCGGCGGCAATGTGGACAGCATGGTCAGCCACTATTCCGTGGCAAAAATTCCCCGCGCCGAGGACGAATACTCCCCCGGCGGCAAAGCCGGTGCCCGCCCGGACCGCAGCGCCACCGTGTACACCAAGCTTGCCAAGCAGGCTTACCCTGATCTGCCGGTGATCTTAGGCGGTCTGGAAGCCAGCCTGCGCCGGTTTGCCCACTACGATTACTGGCTGGACACCGTGCTGCCCAGCATCGCGGAGGACTCCGGCGCGGATCTCATCAGCTTCGGCATGGGCGAGCACCAGACCGTGGAGATCGCCCGCCGTCTGGCCGCCGGGGAGCCGGTGGAGAGCATCACGGACGTGAACGGCACCTGCTACCTGACCGATTTCGACCACCTGCCCCAGCGGTATGTGGAGTGCGCCGGTTTTAAAAAGGTGGCCAGCGATAAGACAGCCTACGCCAAGGCCTGCCGCATCCAGATGGACAATCAGGACGTGGTCAGCGGCCAGATCATTGTACAGAAGCAGAGCGAAAAGTATCTGGTGCAGAACATCCCCGCAAAGCCGCTGGTGCGCGGGGAGCTGGATAAGGTCTACGCCCTGCCCTACACCCGCCGTTACCACCCCATCTACGAGAGCATGGGCGGCGTGCCCGCCATCCGGGAGGTGCAGTTCTCCATCATCCAGAACCGCGGCTGCTTCGGCGGCTGCAACTTCTGCGCCATCCAGCTGCATCAGGGGCGGCGGGTCACCAGCCGCAGCGCCGACAGCATCGTGGAGGAAGCCGAGCGCATGACCCACGAGCCGGATTTCAAGGGCTACATCCACGATGTGGGCGGCCCCACCGCAAACTTCCGCTTCCCCTCCTGCCGGGAGCAGATGCTGCGGGGCATGTGCACCGGCGGCAAGCACTGTCTTGCCCCCACCACCTGCTCCCACATGATCGTGGACCACAGCGACTACCTGAAGATCCTGCGCCGGGTGCGGGAGCTGCCGGGCGTAAAAAAGGTGTTCATCCGCAGCGGCATCCGGTTCGACTACCTGATGGCCGACCCGGACGACACCTTCTTCAAGGAGCTGGTGGAGTATCATGTGTCCGGCCAGCTGAAGGTGGCTCCGGAGCACTGTGCCCCCAACACGCTGGCCTACATGGGCAAGCCGCCCATCGAGACCTTCAACAAGTTCAAGGATAAATTCTATGAGCTGAGCAAAAAGGCCGGCAAAAAGCAGTATCTGGTGCCCTATCTGATGTCCAGCCACCCGGGCAGCACCCTCAAGGATGCGGTCTATCTGGCAGAATATCTTTACAAAAACCACATGCGCCCGGAACAGGTGCAGGACTTCTACCCCACCCCCGGCACTGTGAGCACCTGCATGTTCTACACCGGCCTTGACCCCTACACCCTGAAGCCGGTGTTTGTGGAAAAGACCCCCGAGGGCAAGGCACTGCAGCGGGCGCTGCTGCAATACTACGAGCCTCGCAACGCCGAAAAGGTGGTCAAGGCGCTGAAGATGACCCACCGGGAGGACCTGATCCCCCTGCTGGTGCCCGCCGCAGGCCGCCGCGCCGTGCAGCGCTCTGCCCGCCGGGCCGAAGCCGCCGATGTGACGATCCACAATGACGGCACCTATACGGTGCGCCCGAACCAGAAGGGCCATAACGGCAAGCCTGCCCACGGCCAGAGCCGTGCCGCTGCACCGACAGGCCGTGCGCCCAGCCCCGGCGCACGCTTTGCGCCCCATTCGGCACCTGCGCGCAAGCCAAAAAACGATCAACAGAAAGAGAACACAACGTGGAAAACTGGAAAAAAGAAAAAGTAAGCCCGCCTAAGAAAGGCCTGTGGCAGCGCCTTGCTGCGCTGGCCGCTGCCGCCGCACTGGTGCTGAGCCTTGCGGGCTGCAGCGGGCTGCCGTCCGTCCCGGGCGGAAGCGCCGATGTAGTGCCGAACCCGTCCGCTTCTGCTGCGGCGGCTGTGGATACGGTGGACGCACCGCTGGAGGTGCATTTCATCGATGTGGGTCAGGCGCTGAGTGTGCTGGTGGAATGCGACGGACAGTTCATGCTCTACGACGGCGGCAATGTGGACGACGGCAGTCTCATCGTCTCTTACCTGCAGAGTCAGGGGGTGGAACAGCTGGAATATGTGTTCTGCTCCCATGCGCACGAGGATCATGTAGGCGGCTTGGCTGCCGCACTGGCCTACTTCCCGGCGTACCATGTGTACAGCCCGGTGGCCGATGCCTCCACCAAGTGCTTTCAGGATTTTGTCAAGTACACCCAACAGCAGGGCCTGCAGGTAGAGGTGCCCGCCGTGGGCACGATGTGGCCGCTGGGCGGCGCTACCGTGACCATGCTTGGCCCGGTGGCACAGTACAGCGACACCAACGATACTTCCATTGTGCTGCGCATCGACTACGGCTCCACCAGCTTCCTGCTGACTGGCGACATGGAAAAGACTGCGGAGACCGACCTTGTGAACAGCGGCGCGAACCTCAGAGCCGATGTGCTGCAGGTGGGCCACCACGGTTCCAGCACCTCCACCAGCTACCTCTTCCTGAACGCGGTGCTGCCGGAAATGGGCATCATCTCCTGCGGCGTGAACAACAAGTACGGCCACCCGCACGAGGAAACGCTGAGCATCCTGCGGGATGCCAGGGTGGATGTGTACCGCACCGACCTGCAGGGCACCATCACCATTGGCAGTGACGGCCAGAACTACACCGTGGGCACCGAGCACTTTGCGGCAGATCCCGCGCTGAACCCCACCGACCCGGCGGCATCCAGCACGGCCCAGCAGGCATACATCGGCAATGTGAACAGCAAAAAGTTCCATCTGCCTACCTGCCCGAACCTGCCGGCAGAGAAGAACCAGATCCTCTTCTCCAGCTATCAGGAAGCCGTGGAAGCAGGCTATACGCCCTGTTCCAGCTGCATCAAATAAAGAACGAACTCCCCCAGTCTGCTTCACAGCCAGCTCCCTCCTTGAGGGAGCTGGCACGGCGTGAGCTGTGACTGAGGGAGTTTTCTTTTATCCGCCGCCCTGCGGGATTGATAAAATCCAACAGGTGCGGTATACTTAAGACCACTTTATTTCAAAAAAGCAAGGAGGTGCGGCGAATGATCGGTGCACCGCAGCCGCTGGTGCTGGCAAAACCGGCGGCGATCGATACAGCACAGGCAGCGCGGTATTTCGGGGCCAGAGGGGAACCGGACGACCGCACCATGACCCTGTTGGAAACATGCGCCATGCCGCTGCTGGCGGCGGCAACGCCCCGGGCGGTCTGGCTGGAAGCGGACACGGCTGCCCTTGCCGAAGCAGGCATCCTGCGGGGTGGGGATGTGATGAAGCATCTGGAAAACTGCCCGCAGGCGGTGCTGCTGGCTGTGACCCTTGGCCCCGGCGTGGATGCACAGATCCGCCGTGCCGGTGTGGGAGATATCGCGGCGGGCGTTGCGTCCGACGCACTGGGCAGCGCGCTGGCCGAGCAGGCCGCAGACGCAGCCGAAGCAGAGCTGCGCCAGTGGGCCGCAAAAGAGGGAAAGTATTTGACCGGGCGGTTTTCGCCCGGCTACGGTGACTGGGATATCGCGGTGCAGCCGCTGGTGGCAAACGCGCTGGATACGGTGCGCCGGGCGGGCCTGTGTGTGACCGATACCAACCTGATGACCCCGCGCAAGAGCGTGACGGCCATTCTGGGGGTCAGCGGCCACCCGGTAAAGGGAAAACTGGCCGGGTGCGGCCACTGCGTGCTGCGCACCCGGTGTGAGTATAGAAAGAGGGGAAAGACCTGTGCAAGCGAGTGAACTTTTCAAACAGAGCAATACTGTCCTGCTGGACGGCGGCATGGGCACCATGCTGCAGGCTTCGGGCCTGAAGCTGGGTGCAAAGCCGGAGGAACTGAACATCACGAACCCGGAGCTGATCGAGAGCATCCATGCCAAGTATGCCGCTGCGGGCAGCCGCATCGTCAACGCCAACACCTTTGGCGCATCGGCCCACAAGCTGGCGGGCAGCGCCTACAGTCTGGAAGAGATCATTGCGGCGGGCATCGCCAACTGCAAGCGCGCCTGTGCGCCCTACGGTGCCCTGACCGCGCTGGATGTCGGCCCGCTGGGAGAACTGCTGGAACCCAGCGGAACGCTGGCCTTTGAGGATGCGGTGAGCGAGTATGCGCGCATCGTCCGGGCAGGCGCTGCCGCCGGGGCCGACCTCATTTTCTTTGAGACCTTTACCGATCTGTACGAGCTGAAAGCCGCTCTGCTGGCAGCAAAGGAAAACAGCGGCCTGCCTATCTTAGCCAGCATGAGCTTTGAAGCCGGCGGGCGCACCTTTACCGGCTGCACGGTGGAAAGCTTCGGCGTGACCGCCCGTGGTCTGGGTGCCAACGCGGTGGGCATCAACTGCTCACTGGGCCCCAAGGAGATCTTCCCCATGGCAAAGCGTCTGGCAGAGGCTGTGCCCGGCGACTTTCCGGTGTTCGTCAAGCCCAATGCGGGCCTGCCCCGGGCCGACGGCAGCGGCTACGATATCACCCCGCAGCTCTTCGCCATGGAAATGAAGCCCTACCGGGAACTGCACCTGTTTGCAGCGGGCGGCTGCTGCGGCACCACGCCGGAGTTCATCAAGCTGCTCAACAGCACCTTTGCAGGCTGCGTACCCGGCCGTCCGGCCCACAAAATGCCCTCGGTGCTCTGCACGCCGGTGGACTTTGTCAATGTGGACGGCATCACCGTGGTGGGTGAGCGCATCAACCCCACCGGCAAAAAGCGCTTCCAGCAGGCACTGCGGGAAGAGGATATGAACTACGTTCTGGAGCAGGCGGTCAGTCAGGTGGAAGCCGGTGCTCAGGTGCTGGACGTGAACGTGGGTGCGCCCGGCGTGGACGAGCCTGCCCTGATGCCCAAGGTGGTCAAGGCCCTGCAGAGCGTCACCAGCCTGCCGCTGCAGCTGGATTCCTCCAATGTGGAGGCGCTGGAAAACGGCCTGCGCGTGTACAACGGCAAGCCCATCGTCAACTCCACCAACGGCGAGCAGGAAAAGCTGGACGCGATCCTGCCCCTGTGCAAAAAGTACGGCGCGGCCATCGTGGGCCTTGCCATCGATGAGCGGGGCATCCTGCCTGCCGCCGAGGACCGCGCAGCCATTGCCCGCCGCATCACCGAAGCGGCTCTTGCCGTCGGCATCCCGCGGGAGGACATCTACATCGACTGCCTGACCCTGACCGCCAGCGCCCAGCAGAAGGACGTTCTGGCCACCGTGCAGGCGCTGGAAGCCTGCAAAAAAGAGCTGGGCGTGCGCACCATTCTGGGCGTGTCCAACATCAGCTTTGGCCTGCCCTGCCGCTCGTACCTGAACACCACCTTCCTCACCATGGCCATGTATGCGGGTCTTGACCTCGCCATTATGAACCCTTCCAGCGAGGAGATGATGGCGGCAGTGTACGCTTACAATGTGCTGACCAACCGCGACCCGCAGAGCACCAAATACATTGAGCGCTATGCCGACCGCGTGCCCGCCTCGGTGGCCCTCAAGCAGGCCGCGCAGGCGGTGCCTGCGGCTTCGGCATCCGCATCCGGTGAGGGCGCAGAGCTTACCGGCCCTTATGCTCTGCTGATGAAGGCGGTGGAAAAGGGCCTGAAGGGCGATGCCGCCGCCCAGACCAAGGCACTGCTGGCCGAAAAGCAGCCGCTGGAAGTGGTGGACGAAGCGCTGATCCCGGCGCTGGACATCGTGGGTGCCAAGTACGAGAAGGGCACGCTGTTCCTGCCGCAGCTGCTGCAGGCCGCAAGTGCGGCCCAGAGCGCTTTTGAGGAGATCAAGAATGTCATTGCCCAGAAGGGCGAGGGCAGCGCCAGCAAGGGCCGCATCGTGCTGGCCACCGTCAAGGGCGACGTGCACGATATCGGCAAGAACATCGTCAAGGTCATTCTGGAAAACTACGGCTTTGAAGTGATCGACCTGGGCCGTGATGTGCCGGTGGAGACGGTGGTGAACACCGTGCGGGAAAAGAATGTGCATCTGGTGGGCCTTTCCGCTCTGATGACCACCACCCTCAAGAGCATGGAGGAGACCATCGCCGCCCTGCACGAAGCGGGCCTGGACTGCAAGATCATGGTGGGCGGTGCGGTGCTCACGCCGGAATATGCCGAGAAGATCGGCGCGGACTGGTACGCCAAGGATGCCAAGCGCAGCGCGGACATCGCCAAGGAATTTTTCGGGGCGCAGTAAAAGAGCGAAGGAACTGTGTGCCGGAAGCTTTCTCCTCAGACACGAATCGGGCCATTCCATCGCCCGCCCTATTGCCCTTCGGGCAACAGGGTCCCACCCCAGCGGACGGTCTTCGGAGAAACTTCCGGCCCACCATCCCGATAAGCAGGGGCCTCCTTTGAAAACACCTGAAAATCTATTTGCAAATTGTTCAAAAAGTCCACAAAGAAATGCCATGATTGTCTGGTAACATAAGGGTGCAGTCAGGGAGATGCAAAGACATCTCCCCAAAGCCGACAAGGGCTTTCACCTGCGGGGGCTGGTGCATCTGGCACAGCCCAGCAGGTACTTATTAAAACACTGTCCCCCGCCTATGCCAGGCAATCGCCAACGACGGCGGACAGACTACCAAATCCCTCCTGATCCGCCGCAAAGTTCGGGAGTTCTCATACCGCAGCCAGCACCGCTTTATCCTCCTTTCCACGGTGCTGGCTGCTTTTGTTTTTACCTGAATGCAAGAGAACGATTGGGAATAGCCGCCGCGTGCGCTTTGGCTGTTTTAGCGGAAATTCTATTATCATTCGTTGAGCCTCGGAAAAATCTGCGGATTTTTCCGAGGCTCTTTTTCACGAATAGGATCGAAGCGATATACTTCATCTGAATGTAAAAAGCAAAGCGAGAACGAGTGCGAGACGAAATTGGTTTATACAGTTTGTTTTACTTCACTGTGTTTCGCCCATTTGTTGCTGATCTTATCTGCCAGCAGGGAGCCGCAGGCCCCCAATGCAAGGCCCAGTGCCACGCCGCCCAGAATGTCGGTGGGAAAATGCACATACAGGTACATCCGCGTGAAGCCGATGAACCCGGCCAGCACAAGAGCCGGGATGCCGAGCCGGTGGTTCTGCAGCCAGAGCGCAAAGGCAGCGGCAAAGGCTGAAGACGTGTGCCCGGAAGGAAACGACCAGCCATGGGGCCGGGCTACCAGCGTGAGCATTTCGGGCCGGAGGTCGCAGGGGCGCGGGCGTGCGAACAGCGGCTTTAAGGCGCAGTGGCCCGCCAGCATGTAAAAGCCCAGCGCCAGCGCCATGGCCAGCCCGGCTCTGCGGGTGCGCCGGAATGCCAGAAGCACCACTGTAAATGCGATCCAGATCTCGCCGTGGGCACCGGCCTGATCGAAAAACACCGCCAGTGCATCTAGCACCGGACAGCGCAGAGCCTGTATGGCATCCAGAAGGGTAAATTCAAAGGGCATGGATAAAGCCTCCCTGCTTGTTGTTCTTGCCCTTATGGTATCATGGAACCGGGCAGAGAATAAGAACAAGGCTTGTACAAAGGATAAACAAATCTTAAACCGGCAGAAAAGATGTCGGAAACGGGACAAAATTGGAATATGATGGTGTAATACTACAGATGGTAAATAGAAAAGAGAACCTGCGGTTCTGTGACGTAGGGCATATTGTATGTTTTACTGCATCTGGCTGAGTGTGGGATAGCTGTCGATGGCACCGTGCTGCTGCACGCTGATGCCGCAGAACTGGTTGGAAAAGGCAAGGTACTCGTTCAGCTTTGTTTTGCTGAGCTTTGCCAGTTTTTCCAGTGTCACGCCGTCACGTTCCAGCTGCCACAAAAACGAGCCGATGAAGCCGTCGCCTGCGCCGGTGGTGTCCACAGCCCGGACTTTCCGGCAGGGGGCAAAGCCATGGGCGGTGCGGGTATAGGCGTGGGCACCGCTGCTGCCGCAGGTGTACAACACCAGCTGCACATCGCCCACAAGCAGCTGCGGCAGGGCGGATTCAATGTCCGCAGTGCCGGTGAGAAATTCCAGCTCTTCGTCCGAAATTTTGAGGATGTTGGAAAGCGGCAGGAACTGCAGCACGGTCCCACGCAGCATGTCGCGGTCCGGCCAGAGGGGGAAGCGCAGGTTCGGGTCAAAGCTGACGATAGCACCAGCTTCGCGTGCGGCGGCAATGGCCGCAAGGTGAGCGTAGCGCATGGGGCTGTCCACCAGCGAGACACTGCAGAAATGCAGGGCAAAGGCATCGGCGAACCATGCCGGGTCGATCTGCTCCGGAGAATAGAGCAGGTCCGCCGAGGGTTTGCGGTAGAAGCTGAAGGTGCGGCTGCCGTCCTCTTCCAGACTGACGAAGGCAAGGGCCGTGTTGGCCTTATCGGTAAAGGCCAGATGGGAGAGGTCGATGCCGCAGGCTGCCAGCTCTCGGGCGATCTTGTGGCCGAAGGGGTCGTCGCCCAGCTGGCTCAGAAAAGCACTTTTGCCGCCCAGCCGGGCAAAGGCCGCGCACACGTTGGCCGGTGCGCCGCCAGTGCGCGGGCTGAACGAGGGAACCTCGTCAAAAGAACAGCCCACCTTGGACGGGATCATATCGATGAGTGCTTCGCCAATGGAAAACAGTGTGCTGCCGGACATAGAGAACCTCCCAAATTAAGATGCTGGTAATAAAAGACTTCCCCCGGCGAGGGGGATGATTTTGTGACCGCTCCCAGTGTAAGGGCCAGAGCCCGGGCTGTCAATGCTTTTTTGCGCGGTATAGGGCGCTTTTGTGTTGACTTGCATTTTGGGGTGTGCTAAAATATGCCGGTATGCGTAAAAAATGCCATGAAAGGGAACTTGGATGAACCTGACAAAACAGTTCTTTAAATATGTATCACAGAATATCTTCGGCCTGCTGGGCACCTCGTGCTACATTCTGGCCGATACCTATTTCATCTCGCAGGCGGCGGGTACCGACGGTGTGACCCTGCTCAACCTCTGCCTGCCGGTCTACAACTTCATCTTTGCCGTCGGCTCCATGGTCGGCCTTGGCGCGGCCACCCGCTATGCCATCCTCAAGGCGCAGGGAGACGAGCGCTGCCAGCGCTATTTTTCCAATGCCATCTTCTGCGCCTGTGTGCTCAGCGTGCCGTTCCTGTTGGTGGGCATTTTTGCGCCCGGCGGCCTTCTGCGGCTGATGGGCGGTGACGCGGGGATCATGGCGCTGGGCATCCCGTATGCCCGTATCTTCCTTATGTTCACGCCCTTCTTCATGTGCAACTATATCGTGTCGGCCTTTGTGCGCAACGACGGCGACCCCTCCCTTGCCATGGTGGCTACCCTGAGCAGCAGCCTGTTCAATGTGGTGTTCGACTATATTTTCATGTTTCCCATGGGTCTGGGGCTGGCCGGTGCGGCGCTGGCCACCGCCGTGTCTCCCATCATCAGCATTTCCATCTGCAGCCGCCACTTCTTTAAAAAGGAGAACAGCGTGCAGTTCGTGCGCCAGCGCCCCTCGGCAAGGCTGCTGGGCCAGAGCTGCCAGCTGGGCATCTCCGGCTTTGTGGGTGAGATGTCCTCCGGCGTTACCACCACCGTATTCAACTTCCTGCTGCTGGGGCTGGCGGGCAATGTGGCCGTGGCGGCCTATGGCGTGGTGGCGAACTTTGCGCTGGTGGCAACGGCCATCTTCAATGGTGTAGCACAGGGCGCACAGCCGCTGGTGAGCGAGTGCTACGGCAAAAGCGACAAGGCCGGTGCCAGAAAGCTGCTCATCCTGGGCAGCTGCACCGCACTGGTGCTGGCAGCGGTGCTGTACGGCATCATCTTTGGTGCTACCGATGCACTGGTGGGCGTGTTCAACAGCGAAAGCTCCGCCCAGATGGCCCAGTTTGCCCACATGGGCATGAGGCTGTACTTTGTGGGCTACTTCTTTGCCGGGTTCAACATCGTGGCGGCGGGCTATCTGAGCGCGACCAACCGCCCGGTGGAAGCCTCCGTCACCTCCATCTGCCGCGGCATGGTGGCCATCGTGGCCTGCTCGCTGGTGCTGAGCCGCCTGATTGGCATGAATGGTGTGTGGGCAGCGTTCCCGGCATCGGAACTGCTCACCGCAGTGCTGACCCTGTTTTTGCTGCTGCGCGGTAAAAAGCAGACCGCATAGCCCTTAAATATAAAGCTCCTGTTCGCGCAGGGATTCTTCCGGGGAAAGCCCACTCTGCGCGGCGTGACCGGCCATTGCCCGCCACTGTGCGGGGGATTGGCCGGTTTCTTTTTTGAACACCCGGCACAGGTAGTTGGCACCGGAAAAGCCGCACAGGCTGGCTACCACGTCCAGTGTGTACTCCCGGTGGAGCAGCAGCCGCTGGGCTGCTTCAACGCGCACAGTGGTGAGGTATTTGCCCGGCGGCACGCCAATGGCTGCGGTAAAGGTTCGCACCAGATGGCTCTTGGACACACCCAGCCGTTCGCTCAGCTCCTCCACGCCGTAAAGGCCCGCGTAGTTTGCGCGGATGTCCTCAATGGCGGCCTGCACCAGCGGCGGCAGGGCGGACGCGGCACTGTCGGCATCGGCCAGCTCACACAGCAGTGCGTAGGCCAGCTGGCTGCGGGCCCGGCTGTGGGCGGTCTTTTCCTCAGCAAGGCGGTCCATCAGTTCGGCGGCAGCCGGGCAGGAACCGCCCTTGGCAAGGAAGGGCAGTTCGTGCAGCCCGGCCAGAAACTGGGAAGCCGCCTGCCCGGTAAGCTGGACGCAGAGCAGATGGCAGATGCTTTCCGGCACAAGGGCCAGCGGGGCACGGCTCAGGATCAGGTGCCCGGCAGGCACGGACTGCGGCGGCAAAATGAGCGCTGCACCCAGCGGCAGCGGCCCGGCAGCAGGTACGGATGCAGAGCACCGGCCGCTGGACACAAGGCACACCCACAGTCCTTCGCCGGAGAGGGTGAGGGGGGCAGACAGCTGCAGATCCTGCACGGAAGCGGGAAAAGCGATGGTGTTCCAGTCAAAAAGCAATATCTGACACCTCTAATCAATAAAATGCTATTTTATATCACAAAATTATCTGTTATTATAGTACCAACGAATGAACACGCCGTCAAGAGCGTGGGAACCTTAAAAATTATGGAGGCAAACGACTATGGCTTCGATCAGCTGCCAGCACATCTATAAGATCTATCCGGGTGCTACCGCTCCCTCTGTTACCGACTTTAACCTGGAGATCCAGGATAAGGAATTCATCATCTTCGTCGGCCCCTCTGGCTGCGGCAAGTCCACCACCCTGCGCATGATCGCCGGCCTGGAGGAGATCTCCAAGGGCGAGATGTACATCGGCGGCCGTCTGATCAACGACGTCCCCCCGAAGGACCGCGATATCGCCATGGTGTTCCAGAGCTACGCTCTGTACCCCCACATGACCGTTTACAAGAACATCGCATTCGGTCTGGAGCTGCGCAAGACCCCGAAGGATGAGATCGACCGCCGCGTCCACGAGGCTGCCAAGATCCTGGAGATCGAGCACCTGCTCGACCGTAAGCCGAAGGCTCTGTCCGGCGGCCAGCGCCAGCGTGTTGCTCTGGGCCGCGCAATGGTCCGTAACCCGGCCGTCTTCCTGCTGGACGAGCCTCTGTCCAACCTGGATGCAAAGCTGCGTACCAGCATGCGCACCGAGATCATCAAGCTGCACAAGAAGCTGGCTACCACCTTCATCTAC
>OGEU01001870.1_pt1 | contig 16491 bp, 9 predicted proteins | sample 1570651 | NCBI WGS metagenome assembly OGEU01 (sample SAMEA2582129, study PRJEB24529) | metagenome | biome: Human gut stool | place: China | collected 2011 | reverse complement strand
GCTTTATCGGCGTAGGTGGAAAAGGAGCCGGTATCCGGCGTGGCGACCGCCATTTCGGCCAGCATACGCATAATCATCACCACCAGCAGCCCGGCAAACAGATAGGCCAGCAGCACCGCCGGGCCTGCCTCGGCAATGGCGACGCTGGATCCGACAAATAAACTCGCGCCGATCACCCCGGCGATAGATAACATCGTGACGTGGCGCGACTTCAGCCCCGCCCCTAAATCCTGTGATTGCGACAGTTGCCCCATCATTTACCCTCTCGAAGTGTGTCACCTGGGAGAGCGCCCCGACGTTCCCGCGCCGGGGCACGCGTATTATTGTTGTTTTGCAGGTCTCGTCTTCATTCCCTTACGAACGTACTTCGCTTCCGCATGTGTTCTGTTCTATGCCTGTTTCTCTATGCCTGTTTCGCCTCGCTAAAGCAGTCGGCGATGATCTTGAGCCCCTGCTCGATCTGCGCCTCTTCGATGGTCAGCGGCACCAGGATGCGCAGCACGTTGTAGTACGGCCCGCAGGAGAGCAGGATCAGGCCTTTGTCGCGGGCGCGGGCGACGATATCCGCCGTCAGCCTGGCGTTCGGCCTGCTGCGGTCGCCCTCTTCAAACAGCTCAATGGCGATCATCGCCCCCAGCCCGCGTACGTCGCCGATCTCCGGGTGTTTTTCGGCTATCGCCAGCAATCCGTCTTTCAACTTCTGCCCCAGATCGTTGGCTTTTTGCAGCAGATTTTCCTGCTCAAACACCTTCAACACTTCCAGCGCAGCCACGCAGGCAATCGGGTTACCCGCATAGGTGCCGCCCAGACCGCCTGGAGCGACGGCATCCATTACTTCCGCGCGCCCGGTGACGCCCGCCAGCGGGAAGCCGCCCGCGATCGATTTCGCAAAGGTGGTAAGATCCGGCGCAACGCCCATCTGCTCCATCGCAAACAGCGTGCCGGTACGCCCCGCGCCGCTCTGCACTTCATCGGCAATCAGCATGATCCCGTGCTCGTCACACAGAGCGCGTAAACGCTGCATAAAGGCTGGCGACGAGGCGTAGAAACCGCCTTCGCCCTGAACCGGCTCAATCACGATGGCGGCGATATCTTCCGGCGCGGCATCATTTTTGAAGATCCGGTGGATGCTGGCGATAGCGTCATCCTCGCTTATGCCGTGCAGCGGGCAAGGATAAAGCGCGCGATAAACATGACCCGGCATCAGCCCCATGCCCGCAGAGTACGGATTCACCTTGCCGGTCAGCGCCAGCGTGTAATGCGTGCGCCCGTGATACGCGCCGCTAAAAGCGATGGTGCCGCTACGTTTGGTGGCGGCGCGGGCGATTTTCACCGCGTTTTCCACCGCTTCAGAACCTGTGGTGACCAGCAGCGTTTTCTTGGCAAAATTGCCTGGCACCTTCTGATTCATAATCTCGCACAGCTCCAGATACGGCTCGTAGGCCAGCACCTGGAAGCAGGTGTGCGACAGTTTTTTCAACTGCGCTTCCACCGCAGCCACCACTTTCGGATGCAAGTGCCCGGTATTGAGCACCGCAATCCCGCCCGCGAAATCAAGATACTCACGGCCTTCAACGTCCCACACCCGGCAGTTTTCCGCGCGGTCAGCGAAAATCGGGTGAATTTGCCCAACACCACGGGGAATCGCCTGACTGCGGCGCTGCATTAACTCTTTATTGCTGCTCATTCGCGTTCTCCAGTTAAAGACCGATGCACATATATTTGATTTCTAAGTAATCTTCGATGCCATACTTCGAACCTTCACGACCCAGACCCGAGGCTTTAATGCCGCCGAACGGGGCCACTTCATTGGAAATAATGCCGGTATTGATGCCGACGATGCCGTACTCCAGCGCTTCGCCCACGCGGAAGACGCGGCTTAAATCACGGGCGTAGAAATAGGCGGCAAGGCCAAACTCGGTGTCATTGGCTTGCGCAATCACATCGGCTTCATCTTTAAAACGGAACAGTGGGGCGAGGGGGCCGAACGTCTCTTCTTTCGACACTTTGGCGTTGGCTGGAACGTCCACCAGAATGGTCGGCTGGAAGAAGTTGCCGCCGCGTTCATCCGCTTTACCGCCGCAAACCACACGCGCACCTTTCTCCAGCGCATCGGCAATATGCTCTTCCACTTTTGCTACCGCTTTTTCATCGATCAGCGGCCCGATGGTGACGCCTTTCTCCAGCCCGTCGCCGATGTGCAGTTTGCTCACCGCCTGCTGCAATTTTTCGGCAAAGCGGTCATACACGCCGTCCTGCACGTATAAACGGTTGGCGCAGACGCAGGTTTGCCCGGCGTTGCGGAATTTCGAGGCCAGTGCGCCTTCCACGGCTTTGTCGAGATCGGCATCATCAAAGACGATAAACGGCGCGTTGCCGCCCAGCTCCAGCGACACTTTCTTGATGTCTTTCGCGCACTGTTCCATTAACTGGCGGCCAATTTCGGTCGAACCGGTAAACGACAGCTTGCGCACCAGCGGGTTGCTGGTCAGTTCGTTACCCACCGCGCCCGCCGAACCGGTGACCACGTTAAATACGCCAGCCGGAATGCCCGCGCGAATCGCCAGCTCCGCCAGCGCCAGCGCAGAGAACGGCGTCTGACTGGCGGGTTTCAGCACCATCGTGCAGCCTGCCGCCAGCGCCGGACCGGCTTTACGGGTAATCATCGCCGCCGGGAAGTTCCACGGCGTGATAGCTGCGGTGACGCCAATCGGCTGCTTGATAACAATCAGGCGCTTATCGGCCTGATGACCAGGAATGGTGTCGCCATAAATGCGTTTGCCTTCTTCAGCAAACCACTCAATAAAGGAGGCGGCGTAGCTGATTTCGCCTTTCGCTTCAGCCAGCGGTTTACCCTGTTCGAGGGTCATCAGGCGCGCTAAATCGTCCTGATGCTCCATCATCAAATTGAACCAGTTGCGCAGAATGGTGGCGCGTTCTTTGGCGGTGAGCGCGCGCCAGGCGGGCAGGGCGCGGTTGGCGGCGTCGATAGCGGCGCGGGTTTCATCAGCGCCCATTTTGGGTACGCTACCCAGCTTGTCGCCGTTCGCCGGATTGGTGACGTCGATGACCTCGCCATTGTTGGCGTCCAGCCATTCCCCGTTAATCAACGCCTGCTGGCGGAATAAGTTACTGTCGTTAAGTTTCATTGTTACGTCCTGTTTTCAAAGGTTATTGATTAAATGCGGCGTGTAAGGCATCCACACTACGTGCCGCTCGCAGCGTGCGTCCGGGGTTACTCTGGCTTGCCAACAGCGTTTGTACCTTGCTGACAATATGCGCACCAATAGGAATTGCTGATGTCGCTGCCGGGGAGGGCGCATTGCAGGTGTGGATCGTGCGCGGGGTGGTGACAAACAGAAAATCGTCAATCAGCTTGCCGTCCGGCGATACCGCCTGCGCCCGCACACCGGCGGGCCAGGGCTGGAGATCGCTTAACGAAAGCCGGGGACAATACTTTTGCACCAGCCGCAGATAGCCGCTTTTGCACAGCGAGTTTTTCATCTCGCCCAGTCCTGAGCGTAGATGGTTTTGCAGCACCCGGCGAATCCCCGACGAGCCCAAAATCTCCAGCGTGTCGCTAAATGAGAAGTCGCGCTTGCGATAGCCTTCGCGTTTGAAAGCCAGCACCGCGTTTGGCCCGACGGTCACGCTGCCGTCGATCATGCGGGTGAGATGAACGCCCAAAAACGGCATTGCCGGGTCGGGGATGGGGTAAATCAGGTGGTTAACAATCTGGTTATGCTCCGGCGCAAGGCGGAAATACTCGCCACGGAACGGGCAGATGATAAAGCCCGGTTCGAGTCCGAGCATTTTCACCAGCCGGTCAGCCATCAGCCCGGAACAGCTAATCAGCGTTGATGCTTCATATTCGCCGCCCTGACGGGTACGTATCACCACGCCGTTTTTATGCTCACTGAGGCCGCTGACTTCGGCGTTATAGATAATCTCGCCGCCTCTGGCCTGGAAAATTTTTGCCATCGCCGCCGTTACTTCGCGGTAGCTGACAATGCCGCTGGACGGCACAAAAATACCGCCGAGCCCGGTGATATTCGGTTCGCGCTCGCGCAGTTCATCGGCGTTTAACCACTCGCGCTCGATACCGTTTGCCGCCGTGCGTTCCCACAACGCGCGCATCCGTTCCATTTCGAGCGGAGACGTGGCGACCAGCATCTTGCCGCAGTTGTCATAGCGAATGCCGTTTTGATCGCAAAAGGCTTTAGTGGCGCGGTTTCCCGCCAGGCAAAACTGTGCCTTCAGGCTACCGGGCGTGTAATAAACCCCGGCATGGATCACGCCGCTGTTGTGGCCCGTCTGGTGACAGGCCGGGCCGGACTCTTTTTCCAGCAACGCAATGCGGGCATCCGGATAGACATCAATCAGTTGCATGGCGGTCGACATGCCGATGATGCCGCCGCCAATAATCACAAAATCATACATCCGCTCAATTCCTTTGCGCTTACTGATGCGTCTGGTAGTGGTGAGTGGCGTAAGCGAAATAGCCACGCTGACGCATCAGTTCACGGCGCAGATCCGGGTGCGGAGTAAAGCGGTCGCGACCGTGCAGCCAGAACAGGTTGTTAATCAACAGGAATTTGCCAACGGGAACGGGCACAGAAAGAATGCCTTTGCTGGTTTCAATGGCGTCGGAAAGCTCGCTCAACCACACGCCTTCTTCGAAGTCTTTCGGCTGGACGAACTGGTCGATATAGCGCATCACCGGGCGACCCTGTTGATCAACGTCGAACACTGGATGGAAAACATCTTTGCTGACGTTTTTGCTCGGCGGCGCGGCAAAGCGCATCGGGCGACGCGCCAGTGGATGGCGGAAATAGTGGTCCAGATGTTCCCAGTCATCGAGATGCAGCAGCAACGAATTTCCACCCTGCATGTTTTGCTCATCGATTTTCATCATCAGCACGTAATCGGTGATCTCTTCGACATACGTGCCGTCGTTGTGCAGTTCCATCACGCGGTGCGGCTGACGCAGATAGCTGTCTGAGTTATCGATATTTTTCACCACGAAACGCGCGTAATACTGACCGCTCATCGCATCGAAATTTGAGCGACCAATCAGATGCGCTACCGCCGTTGCCAGCTTCACCATCTCATCTGCCTGCGCCACATCATCGATACCCACCGCATTGATCAACAGCGCACCTTCAGCACGGTTTAGCAGGGTCTTCAACAGCAATGGTTGCAGCTGATTCGCACACAGATCGTCAAGAATTTTGCCTACCCGAAAACGCAGAAACGATTTGTACTCCAGCGCCTGCACGGGCCATTCGGCAACCTGTTCGAGAAACTGTTTGGTCGTCTGTTCGGTGAAGGTGAGTTCCAGCAGACGCGGGGATTGCGCCGACGGGATGAAAGTGAATCCGCTATAGTCCTGGCCTGAATCGACAGCGTTATTTTGTACGGCGGTCAGTGCATTCATCAGAAGCGATCCTCTTATGAGATGTAGGGTGACATGGCGATGCTCATTTCGTAGCCATAATCTAAAAATATCTACATTTCTGAAAAATGCGCACAAAAGCGACATATTGTTTTCTTATTGTGATCAAAAGCAACAAATTAGTAACATTTAACGTAGGGTATTAAGGCAAAGTGAGACAGGAAATGAATAACTAAAGCAACAGGTTAGGGGGGAATTACCATCAGAGAACAGATTATCTGGTCGATAAAAAACAGTAAATGGCTTCACTGCAAAATGACCGTTAGTAAACTAAACATATTATCTGCCCCGTTTTAGCGGGGCAGATATAACATTAAATTACAAATAGAGATAGTTCGGCGGTTCTCCTGTTTTCCCTAAAAGAAGAGCGCTACGCCCAGGAATATTGATATTTAGAGTTCCGCCTCTAAGCGTAAATACTTTACCAGGGGGGATAATTTTTCGGGTATTATTAATAATAATGTTAACGCTATTACTCCCCATGTTTTTGTATATTCCAGGTTGCAATTTGTTAGGCCAGGTACCTTCAACTTCTTCGTTTCCTTTATTTATTATAACTAGTCCATCATGAGGAGAGTGATTAATGTTCACAGAATCCCCACGACTAAAGGCCAGAACGTTTTTAGTTGCAAATACACCCTCAAATGCGCTCCATATTCCTGCTTTATCTATATATAATGCGTGGAATTCATTGTAGAGCTGCTGATAGGTAGAGCAACCTTTATTAAGCTACGCCTCACCGCCGACACGCGTGGACCCATCATAATTTTTAATTTCAGTCGTTGATTTTAATACTTGGCCATCCCAGTAAACTAAAGGCCTGCTGAACGGGAGAGCGGCCATATATGCCATTGCTAATTGTTCATCTTGTTGATGGTTAAATAGAAAGTCATTGAAAAGATTGCCATTGTTAGGAAAATCGTGGTTAATGTTAATCAATATCCGTCTTTCTGATGGGATACTTGAGATTGTGGAACCCGGTTTTGATGCAAGGGTTTGGAGATCTCCACCAAATGAAAAGGCTTTTATCGTTTTCATGAGCAATGAAAAATCAATGGCGCTTAAATCATCTCTTTCATAAAGCAGCGATGACATTTGTTGTTCATCCAACTGACAAGTTACCAGATATTCCATGTAATTCATAACGGCTTTTTCATGATATTTTGGGTTAAATAAGTTAGTATTGTGTAATCGCTCATTATAATTTTTAAGCGGTGGGGTTATTGATCTTTCTATTTGTTCATGTTTTGAGTGTTTTGCCGCATCATAACGTAAACCTCGTACGCCATATTTTCGCATTTCACGAACGTATTGATTTTGCAACATAATAACCTGGTCACTTTTGGGGGTTGTTTTAGGCATTCCATTTAAACGCTTTTCTTTTAATGCATGGAGGTTTTCCCATTCATCCTTAGAAATATTATCTTTACTTGCTTCGAAGTCTTTTGCAGTGAGATGTATATCTTCTGGATGGATTTGTTTACGTTCTTTTGTTACTGGATCTTTAATGAATGGAATCAAAACCTGACCTTGCTAATAGCCAGGGATACCACCTTCTATATCTTTACTGATCTTCGCTCGTATATCAGCAGAGGGATAATCCAGGTCATTTTTACCACTACCCCCGATTCCCATAAAGTTAAAGGTATAATCAGGAATGATATCGATACCAAATTTTTTAGCATCTTTAACCAATGCGATAAAATCCTGCAAATCTCCCATTGGATTATGGATGGTACAAAGATCTTCGGGTTGATAAGCGTGAAACCAGTAACCTTTTTCTTCTTCGGGAGTTTCTGGTCCGTCGGCGCGGAAAGTTGTCACTGGAGGGATTTGTATATACCCATAATGGCAACGTGCAAATTCAGACATATTTTCTCTGATCTGCTGGTAGGTGGCATTAAAAGCATGAAGAATCGCTTCGCCAGGTTTTTTGGGGGTGATGATTTCACATTGTGATTTCTGAACAGCAGTAAGAGATTTACGCTCAAGTGTTTGCCGTAGATGTTCTGGATTGATTAATATTTTAAATGTTTCTTGCTGTCCGGAAGGTGACGTCACGTTAATATTATATACATCGGCTGCCAGCTCATAGTCAGGAATGTTAATAGCATATGCAACATATTTATCTTTTGGGGAAGGTTTGTCAGATATAATGTGGGTGAAATGTTCAGCACGACCATACTGATAAACACCGCTGTTATCACCTCTTTCAATCATTGTATCTCGTTGATAAACCTATGTTTTTCTTTCTCCTATCCTGTCTGGCGCTGTAATGCTACGCTGTGCTGCTTTATTCAACTCTCGGTAAGTTGTATCTGGAGAAAGGGAAATTTTATAATCGTTTTTTAACAGATCATTAATAACTTTTTCTGCGTGAAAAGTTGATATAATTTCTCTGTCTTTTAATCCTTGAGGGTAAACTCCACAAGAATTAATAATATTTGTTATACAGTTTAGATATTCTAATGTATTTAATTTGGAATTTAGATCCCCGTCAGTAATGTTCCATGATAACAATGTGGGGTTGTCGATAGGTAAATTTCTGGGTCCTGGTTTTATAGAAAACATAATAAAGTTCCTCTAATGGTAGAGTAATATGATGTATACGGAAACATAAAAATGTTTAATTGTTGTGAAAGTAATTGCAAACAGATGTCCTACTTTTATCCAATATTTATATGGAAAAGGATAATGCTTAAATCTGTTTTATTAATTATCGATGTGGTCTGGAGAGGCAACTGTCAAAAATCGCTCATACGAAACTAATGATTAGCAGAATAAGATCTATGAAAGAATATATTGCTATACGAAGTTTATTTTTATGGAGTGAAAAGTAACAGATATCATAATGATGCGAAAACTCTTCAGCTAATGTAATAAAGTTATATTATTAGATACAAAATCATTACAAAGTATCATTGAATCGATGATAACTATAGATAGTGCTAATTATTAACATTTGCTTGTTGACTGCGAGTATCGACTTTGCGAATGGAGGCGGTGTCGGGTTTTATGTCGCGTGTAATCACGACCCAAGGTGAATGGGAACGCATAAAAATCTGTTATTTACATCATATGATCATCATGTTTATTGCGTGGTTTATAAGTATTGTTATTGCACACTCAAGGCCCTTTAGCTCAGTGGTTAGAGCAGGCGACTCATAATCGCTTGGTCGCTGGTTCAAGTCCAGCAGGGGCCACCAAATCATCATTCATGTATCAGGAAGAGTTAAGGGTACAAGGGGTACTCGATGGCGGTCTATATTTCATGACTAACGCCATTTCAAGGAAGAAGTGCGGTGGGTGGTTTCGAATGAGGGCTGGTGTTTTGGTACGTGGCACGCCACTGCAATGTATTTATCCATCAGTACTCATTCAAAAGTACCTGGAAAAAATGCCTGCTATGCCAAGCGGGCAAATTGCTTACATGTGGAATTAAGTAATTAACGATAAAGCCAGAGTATTATCATTTATTATACCCCTTCATTTAATCAGGTTAATTACTCAAATCACTGAACTATTCTCTGTTCGCTCACTGATGATAAGTGAGTACCACAACCAATGTATGTAGAACAATGCCGTAGAGTAAGGATGAAATGTCTCTGCCACGCCTTAAACATCTACTACTGCCCAGAACCCCCGCCGCAGGCAGATGAGTTTTGTGAGCGTTACAGGAGCGTGGCTATGCTCATTAACCAACGCTATTGAGATATAAATTTCTAACACTTGAAAAACGATTTTCACTAATAAATTATAACGGTTTTTTTTATCATACAGCGAAATAACCTTTTGTTTATTAAATTTAACATTCCTGTGCTAATTTAATTAAAAGTTCCATGCGTAGCAAGTGAAGCAGTTAATGTCAGTAATTGTCTCAAATGAGCGTTTTTTTATAGTGACAAACAGTAATAACATTAAAAATAGCCATGTAGACATTAATTGAGGAATAGACAATGTTAGTTAGTAAAAGCAACGGATTTAACGCTAGCGCAGTTTTGGGTAGTGGAAGTTATAATGAAAATAAATCTTCTAAACACATGGAGCTACTAGCTCATAGTATTTTAAAATTAATTTGTAAGGAAGCTGCATCAGAGACGTATCGCGGTGCTCTTGAAACTTTACAAAAAATGATGTCTGAATGTATATATCAAGAAGGCAACGCCTTTGTCATTATGGGAGCTGGAGAACAATTAAAACGTATTAAATATGAAGTTGGTGAAAATAACTTAAAGGTATTCAACGTACACTTTAATAATAATCACGAGTTAGTTAGTTCTGGTGAGCCTGACGTAATATGTTTAAGCAAGCAGGTCTGGGAAAATCTTCTCATTAAACTAAAGCTGGAAAACAATGAAAATGTGTTTTCTGAAACTAAAAAATTATCGAATAAAAATAATGCCGATCAGTTTTTTGAATGCGCTAAAAGAAATGAATAGAACCTTTTCGATAATATAAGAAAAAGTGATTTTCATGTTGGTTTACTTAAGCCAAGTAGTACGCGTAGTGTTATTTTAGAAACGCCGCCAAATGTCTGTATGGAATCACGTAATTCATATGAAAACAAAATAGATGAGATTTCATCTTTGTCAGAGTCAAAGGAACACCCCATAGATATTCAAGAAAAAAAAGATGCGTTTGTGAATGAGTTCAAGGGGGTATTATTTGATAAAAATACAAGGTCTTCAGAGCTTCTGTTTAATTTTTATGAGTGTTGCTATAAGTTTTTACCAAGAGCTCAGCCTCAAGATAAAATCGATAGCTATAATTCAGCACTGCAAGCTTTTTCCATTTTTTGTTCATCTACGTTGACACATAATAATATAGGCTTTGATTTCAAATTATTTCCTGAAGTCAAGCTGTCTGGAGAACATCTTGAAACGGTATTCAAATACAAAAATGGCGATGATGTCCGGGAGATAGCCAAAATTAACATTACTCTCCAAAAAGAAGAGGGTGGTTTATATAATTTACGTGGATTGGATTTTAAGGGGTGCTTCTTTTCTGGACAGAACTTCAGTAACTATGATATTCAATATGTGAACTGGGGAACGTCATTGTTTGATGTTGATACTCCGTGTATTTTTAATGCGCCTGCTTACAACAAGAGTAATGAAAAATCATTAAAACCTGTGAGCGAAAACGGTTTAAGTGGAGTATTGACTGATCGTAATAATAAAATAAAACTCATCACGGGCGTGGCACCATTCGATGATATTTTATTTATGGATGATGACTTTGATGATAGTTCCTCTGAGGATGATCCCGTTGAGAATAGTCCTGTTGTGACTAGTCCCGTTGTATCAAGTTCTAAAAGCAGTTTTCAATGATTAATAAATGGCAATTTTTACAAAGAGATAATAACGTAGATTGAAACAATATGTATTATTGATTGAGTAAACGGGATTATTCTTCACACTACATCCATTTTAGTGTCACTACCAAAGAAAAAGGGGCTACGTTTTCATGTAACCCCTTGATTTATTTGGTGGGCTGGCAGTGACTGAATTGGTGCTGTAATTGGTTGAAATATTTCATCTAATGTCTGGTTCAACTTTCCTTAGCTGCCTGAAAGTTTTTTGATCTTACCCAGCAATAACAGCGTTACGGTGCACCACGCCTGACTGAAGAACTGCGTGCTCAGGGTTACCACTTCAACGTAAAACCGTGGCAGGAGGTCCGGACTGAAAAAACTGGTCAGGACATCATCGGCAGGGAACGCACTGCTAGTCTGTAAACTGAACCGACTGGGGCGCAGTATGTGGCATCTTGTCGTGCTGTTGGAGGAGCTGTGCGAACGTGGTATTAACTTTCGTGCTCTGGCCCAATCTATATTTGCCCAACAATGGGGGGACGAATGCTGTAAAAGTAAAACAATCTGCGATCTCAAAGTTATTGTGTGATTTTTATGTGAGCAGAAGATATTCATCAGAAACGATTATGTAAATCATTTTATTTTGCCAACGGCCTCATTGTCGAAAGAAAAGAATACGCCCGTATTTCCTGAATGGATTGACTTTTTTATCCAACCACACTTCAGCGCACTGCGTTTAAAAAATGCCTCATTCTTATGCGGAATATCATCATTTCATCATGATGTCTTTGATGAGCGGTGAACACAATACACTTGCGCTGTCTCTTCAGGATGAATCCCCTGGTCTGGTGCCTGTGGGCTGATGTTGCAGCAAAGCTAAGGTCGCTTAAACGCTACTCAGTATTCACTTTTCAGAGGATGAAATTTATGAACAGGACCAGTCCCCATTATTTTCGCCGCTCAGTACTTTCCTTATTGATATCTGCCTTGATATATGCCCCGCCCGGGATGGCTGCCTTCACTACTAATGTTATTGGTGTGGTAAACGATGAGACTGTAGATGGCAACCAAAAAGTGGATGAACGAGGTACAACAAATAACACTCATATTATCAACCATGGCCAGCAGAATGTTCATGGCGGGGTATCTAATGGAAGTCTTATTGAATCTGGTGGATATCAAGATATAGGAAGTCATAACAATTTTGTGGGGCAGGCTAATAATACAACCATTAACGGTGGCAGACAGTCAATTCATGACGGGGGTATTTCCACAGGTACGACAATCGAGAGTGGCAATCAGGACGTTTATAAAGGGGGTATCAGCAATGGAACGACAATTAAGGGCGGTGCTTCACGCGTAGAGGGAGGGAGTGCGAATGGAATACTCATTGATGGTGGTAGCCAGATAGTAAAAGTTCAAGGGCATGCTGATGGTACAACGATAAATAAGTCTGGCTCTCAGGACGTAGTACAAGGAAGTCTGGCAACGAACACAACCATAAATGGTGGTCGACAGTATGTTGAACAGAGCACAGTAGAAACAACAACCATTAAAAATGGCGGTGAGCAAAGAGTATATGAGAGCCGTGCGCTGGACACGACGATTGAAGGCGGAACTCAGTCTCTGAATAGTAAGTCAACGGCAAAAAATACGCATATCTATTCTGGTGGCACGCAAATTGTTGATAACACCAGCACCTCGGATGTTATTGAAGTTTATTCTGGTGGCGTGCTTGATGTTAGTGGTGGTACGGCAACAAATGTTACCCAGCACGATGGTGCAATTTTAAAAACTAACACTAACGGTACGACGGTGAGCGGTACGAATAGTGAAGGTGCATTCTCCATCCACAATCACGTGGCAGACAATGTGTTGCTGGAAAACGGTGGTCATTTAGACATAAACGCATATGGTTCGGCAAACAAGACGATTATTAAAGATAAAGGAACAATGTCAGTTTTAACCAATGCTAAAGCTGATGCGACCCGAATAGATAATGGCGGGGTTATGGATGTTGCAGGAAACGCGACAAATACCATAATTAATGGTGGCACACAGAATATTAATAATTATGGCATAGCCACAGGCACCAATATCAACAGCGGAACGCAAAATATCAAAAGCGGCGGGAAAGCTGACACAACAATTATATCCTCCGGGAGCCGGCAGGTTGTTGAGAAAGATGGTACGGCAATTGGCAGCAATATTAGCGCCGGAGGCTCGCTGATTGTCTATACCGGCGGTATTGCACATGGGGTTAACCAGGAGACGGGCAGTGCTTTAGTTGCCAACACGGGTGCAGGGACTGATATCGAAGGATACAACAAGCTCTCTCACTTCACTATTACCGGAGGGGAGGCTAATTATGTTGTGCTGGAAAATACCGGCGAACTGACGGTAGTGGCTAAAACCTCGGCGAAAAATACTACCATTGATACTGGCGGTAAGCTGATTGTCCAGAAGGAGGCTAAAACAGATAGCACCAGACTTAATAATGGTGGCGTTCTGGAGGTTCAGGACGGTGGTGAGGCTAAGCATGTTGAGCAACAATCCGGCGGCGCATTAATTGCTTCCACGACCTCCGGAACACTTATCGAAGGAACCAACAGTTATGGTGATGCTTTCTACATCAGGAATTCAGAAGCTAAAAATGTAGTGCTGGAAAACGCTGGCTCATTAACAGTCGTCACTGGTTCCCGGGCAGTTGACACGATTATTAATGCCAACGGCAAAATGGATGTTTATGGAAAAGATGTTGGCACTGTACTCAATAGTGCTGGCACCCAAACAATATATGCCAGTGCCACTTCTGATAAAGCAAATATCAAAGGTGGCAAGCAAACGGTATATGGTTTAGCCACTGAAGCAAATATCGAAAGTGGTGAACAAATTGTTGATGGTGGGTCAACAGAGAAAACACACATCAATGGTGGCACGCAAACCGTTCAGAATTATGGTAAGGCAATCAATACCGATATCGTCTCTGGCCTACAACAAATTATGGCAAACGGGACAGCGGAAGGTTCCATTATTAATGGGGGTTCACAGGTAGTTAATGAGGGCGGTCTGGCTGAAAACTCGGTGCTTAATGACGGCGGCACACTCGATGTGCGGGAGAAAGGCAGCGCAACGGGGATACAGCAGAGTAGCCAGGGCGCTTTGGTTGCAACCACCAGGGCGACGCGGGTCACAGGAACACGCGCGGATGGCGTCGCGTTCAGCATCGAGCAGGGTGCGGCGAACAATATCCTGCTGGCAAATGGCGGCGTGTTAACCGTGGAGTCAGACACCTCTTCTGACAAAACACAGGTCAATATGGGCGGACGGGAGATCGTCAAAACAAAAGCCACTGCGACAGGCACGACGCTCACCGGCGGTGAACAAATTGTCGAGGGTGTGGCGAATGAGACAACAATTAACGACGGCGGAATACAAACAGTTTCAGCTAACGGAGAGGCAATAAAAACAAAGATCAATGAAGGCGGTACGCTGACAGTCAACGATAATGGCAAAGCGACAGATATCGTCCAGAACAGCGGTGCCGCTCTCCAGACGAGCACGGCTAACGGTATTGAAATCAGCGGTACTCACCAGTACGGTACTTTTTCCATTTCCGGCAATTTAGCGACCAATATGTTGCTGGAAAATGGCGGTAATTTATTGGTATTAGCAGGTACCGAAGCTCGCGACTCCACGGTTGGCAAGGGTGGGGCAATGCAAAACCTGGGTCAGGACTCCGCCACAAAGGTTAACTCTGGCGGGCAATATACCCTTGGGCGGTCAAAAGATGAGTTTCAGGCTCTGGCCCGGGCAGAAGATCTCCAGGTCGCTGGCGGTACGGCAATCGTCTACGCAGGTACGCTGGCGGATGCATCGGTCAGTGGCGCGACAGGAAGCCTGTCGTTAATGACGCCACGGGATAATGTTACGCCAGTTAAACTCGAAGGGGCGGTCCGGATTACCGATAGCGCGACATTGACTCTGGGAAATGGCGTCGATACCACGCTTGCCGACCTGACGGCTGCCAGCCGGGGCAGTGTCTGGCTTAACAGCAATAATTCCTGTGCAGGTACCAGCAACTGCGAATATAGAGTAAACAGTTTGCTACTCAACGACGGTGATGTTTATTTGTCAGCACAAACAGCAGCGCCTGCCACAACTAACGGTATCTACAATACGCTGACAACCAATGAACTTTCCGGTAGCGGTAATTTCTACCTGCATACCAACGTTGCAGGCTCCCGGGGCGATCAACTGGTCGTCAACAACAACGCCACTGGTAATTTTAAAATCTTTGTTCAGGATACCGGCGTCAGCCCACAGTCTGACGACGCGATGACGCTGGTGAAAACAGGGGGAGGGGATGCTTCGTTTACGCTGGGCAATACCGGCGGTTTCGTTGATCTTGGGACCTATGAGTATGTCCTGAAAAGTGACGGCAACAGCAACTGGAACCTGACCAATGATGTCAAACCCAACCCGGACCCCATCCCAAATCCAAAGCCAGACCCAAAACCCGATCCAAAGCCAGACCCAAATCCAAAACCAGACCCTACTCCCGATCCAACGCCGACACCCGTTCCGGAGAAACGCATTACGCCTTCTACGGCAGCCGTACTCAATATGGCAGCAACATTACCGTTGGTATTTGATGCTGAGCTAAACAGTATTCGCGAGCGGTTGAACATAATGAAAGCGAGTCCACACAACAATAATGTCTGGGGGGCGACGTATAACACCCGTAATAATGTCACCACCGATGCGGGTGCCGGGTTTGAGCAGACGCTGACCGGAATGACAGTGGGGATCGACAGCCGTAATGATATTCCTGAAGGAATTACCACGCTAGGCGCTTTTATGGGCTATTCCCATTCACATATCGGTTTTGATCGCGGAGGACATGGCAGTGTGGGCAGTTATTCTCTGGGCGGCTATGCCAGTTGGGAACATGAAAGTGGTTTCTATCTGGACGGTGTCGTGAAGCTGAACCGTTTTAAAAGTAACGTAGCAGGTAAAATGAGCAGCGGTGGAGCCGCCAATGGCAGTTACCACAGCAACGGGCTGGGCGGTCACATTGAAACCGGGATGCGATTTACCGATGGTAACTGGAACCTGACGCCGTATGCATCGTTAACGGGGTTCACCGCTGATAACCCCGAATATCATTTATCCAATGGCATGAAATCGAAATCAGTCGATACCCGCAGTATATATCGTGAACTGGGCGCAACGCTGAGTTACAACATGCGTCTGGGGAACGGTATGGAAGTTGAGCCGTGGCTGAAGGCGGCTGTGCGCAAAGAATTTGTCGATGATAACCGGGTGAAAGTGAATAGTGACGGTAATTTCGTCAATTATTTGTCGGGCAGACGTGGAATATACCAGGCAGGTATTAAAGCCTCATTCAGCAGTACGTTAAGCGGGCATCTTGGGGTGGGGTATAGCCATAGTGCCGGTGTGGAATCCCCGTGGAACGCGGTAGCTGGTGTGAACTGGTCGTTCTGACCATCAACGAAAAAGCCCACATCTGTGGGCTTTCATGTTACCAGGAGCCGCGGCTCCTTTGCGTATCCTTTTATGTCTCCTCACCGTCTGGTCGGTGTTTTGCTGAGACTTCTAACTTCCTGTTTTTGTTGGTGTTGTCCTTACACCGTCCAATCATGATTGGTGGAGCTGGCGGGAGTTGAACCCGCGTCCGAAATTCCTACATCCTCGGTAC
>OGEU01001860.1_pt1 | contig 16551 bp, 10 predicted proteins | sample 1570651 | NCBI WGS metagenome assembly OGEU01 (sample SAMEA2582129, study PRJEB24529) | metagenome | biome: Human gut stool | place: China | collected 2011 | reverse complement strand
GCGCGTAGGGGTAACGCCGATAAGCTGAGCAACGCCATAGGCAATGATTGCCGCCGTAAAGCACGGGATATACGCCGCATAGAACACAACGCCCACGTTGACAATCGTCATGGCAAAAAAGGTTGCGGCAAGCGGGGTGCTGAACAAAGCGGAAAAGAACGCCGCCATACCGCACTGCACGGCCATGCGGCGCTCGTGCTCATTCAGGTGCAGCACGCCGCCGGCCCACCAGCCGATGGTGCCGCCCATCTGCAAAGCAGCGCCCTCGCGCCCGGCACTGCCGCCGCCCAGGTGGGTGAGCACCGTGCTGATAAACATGACCGGCAGCAGCCAGAACCGGATGGGCTTGCCATCCTTGACGCAGTCGATCATATCATCGGTCGAAACGCCCTCCAGCTTTGCCGCTTTATAAAATGCCACGATGACAAGGCCGATGACCGGCAGCAAAAACAGGATGGCGGTGTGTTCGGTCCGCAGTTCGGTTACATGCTCCACAGCCAGATCAAACGCCGCACCAATGATACCGCAGGGCACGCCGGTAATCATGGCCAGTGCCAGCCATTTCAACAGCTCTTTTGCGCAGAACCATACGCGGCCCGCGCAGGATACGATTCTTTCCCTGATGTTTTCCATCCGATAGTTTTTCCCTTCTACTTTGCAATAATTCCGTTACTTCATCGCCTCCAGCTGCGCCTGCAATGCGGCGCGGGTATACAGCGTATTGAGTACCTGAATGATCTCTTTTTTGCTCAGCCGCGGCGGCAGGCCCAGAATGCGCAGGAACGTGCGCCGCCGCTCGCTGGCGTTGGCGCTTCCGCTTAAGCCCCACTCATACAGATCGGTATAGGTAATGGGGTCCGTGTTCTGCTGCTGGGCCTGCAGGGGGGCCGCGGCCAGGGCGGTATGCAGCCCCTGCAGAATCAGGGCATCGGCCACACCTTCCACGCCAAGCAGGCCCTCCTTGCCGGGTTCCGGTTTGCGGGGTTCCTTACCGGGCACGGCGGGGATATAGGCCTGCAGCACGTTTTGCGGCCCCACAAGGCCGGTGATGTAGTGGCGTATCTTAAAGCCTGCGGCGTCGGAGTCCGTCAGCAAAATCATGCCCTGGGCGGCGGCAATGCGTTTGAAGAGCGCCTGCATGGTTTTATCCTTAAAGATAGCAAAACCGTCTGTTGTCAGGATGGTGGCATCCACAAGGTTGGCCAGGCGGGCGGCATCGTATTTGCCTTCCACCACAAGGGCCTGGGTCAGGTTCAATTTATTCTGGTTCATGCACGGCTCCTTGCCAGCGAAAGTTCGCAGATGGCTTTTTGCATCAGCAACGGGGCATCCAGGCGGCTGCCTTTCAAATCCAGGTCCAGCTTTTGCAGGATGCGCAGGCTTTCTTCGATCTGGCTGCGCTGAAAGCGGGCGGCAGTCTGATCCGCGTTGCCAAGGCGGTAGTTCCATTTGCCGGTATACTTAAAATCCTTGGCCAGGTCCGCCAGCGGGCGGCGGCTCTTTTTAGCCAAAAAAGCCCGGTAAATATCCAGATAGTTGCCGATCAGCGCGCCGGTAATAAGGATCGGCTCGTTTTGCAGTTCCAGCAGGGTTTGCAGTTTGGCCAGAGCCTGGCGGGTGTTGCCCGCCGCTACCAGCTTGACCATATCAAAGGTATCAGCGTCCAGCGTGACGGTGCCAAGCTGCTGAATCATTTGGGTAGTGATGGTGGTATAGCCACTGAGCGCTGCCAGCTTGGCGATCTCATTTTGCAGCAAAAACTGGTCGTCGCCGCAGCGGTCCAGCAGGGCGGCTTCGGCACCGGGGGCAAAGGTAGTGTGATACTCCCCTGCCCAAGTGCGGGCCATTTCCTGCAAGGCGGCGCGGCCGGGTTTAGCGATCTGTACACAGTAGCCCAGTTTTTCGCATGCGGCGATGAGCTTTTGCTCCCGCTTGCCAGGCTTGATTTTGCCGTATTTTTCTTCCAGCAGGCTGGTCAGCACAAAGACGGCGTTCTCGGTATCGGAAAGGGTATCGCAGAGCTCCTGCAAATCTTTATCCGAATAGGCAGACGGACGAATGAGCGGCAGCAAAACCAGCCGGCGGCCGCCAAAGAACGAGATGGTGCCCGCCGCCAGCACAATATCCTCCACACTGGGGGTGGGGCCGTCCAGCGTGGTGGTATCGGGGGCTTCTTCGCTCAAAAACTTTTCGGCTTTGGCGGCGGCGCTGCGCACCAGAGCTTCATCACTGGCATAAAAGTAAAACACCGGGCAGCCGGACTTGAGACGCTTTTTCAGCTCGGTTTCACTGTACAGCAAGGGGCTGCACCTCCTCATACACAACACTTTTGCCGGGGCGCACCACGGCAGTCGGGGTTTCGGCATCGTAATAAACAGGGGTATCCCCCGCTTTGGACAGCCATTTGGGTGTTTGCTGGTTGCACAAAATTGCCTTTGCCTGAATGGCTTCCGGGCAGCTGCCACCCGCGCAGTACAGATCCACTGCCACCGGATCGGCCAGGATCAGCTTGCCCGCACTGGCCGCGGCGTGCCAGCCGCCGACATCCAGCACCGCAAGGGCTGCGGCGTTGGTGTGCAGCAAATCAACTTCCACGGTATCCAGCAGCTGCAGATGGGTCAGGCCCTGCGGCAGGTCGGCAATGGTCAGCAGCTGCGCGGCCTGCAGGGGCATTTCGCCGGGTTCGGTACGCAGGTCGATCACTGCGGCAAGTTCCGGCGCGCCGTTCTGGGTCAGGTACTGCTGCACCGCACGGCCATTGGCGGCGCTGCCGCGGTAGAGCACCACGGCGCGGTTATTCTGCACCGCCACCACGCAGCCATTGCCCGCGGTGCCCACCATGGCCAGGCGTACCACATCGCGCTGCATGGTGCCGCCCAACATAACGGCTGCCACTGCGCACACAAAGCCAACGGGCACAAAGCGGCGCAGCTGCCGGGTACGCCAGAAAAGCGCCGCCAGCACAGCAAAAACAGCCAGCACCCACAAAGTATACCGCACCGGCAGGGCAATGTGGGCCACCGGAAGAGCCGCGCACCAGGCGGCCAGGGTGGTCATCAGGCGCAGCACAATGCCAAGCAGCAGGCTTGCCCCGTGGAACAGCGGGTCCAGCACCGGCACAAAGGAAAGCACCAGCGCCAGGATCCCCAGCCGCAGCGCCGGGCCAAGCAGCCACACCACCAACAGGTTGGCGGGCACTGCGGCACCGCTGGCTGCCATGCCGTGCAGCAGCAAGACCGGTAAGGTTGCCAAAGTGGCCAGTACCGCAGCCTGCACCGCATCCACCGCGCGGAGCACGATGGCAAGGGGCAGCGGCAGGGCGGTTTGCCGCCTTTGGTTATGGCGGGCCGCATAGCGCACCTGCACAAACTGTGTTTGCCGTTTGGCCAGCGCCGAAGCTGCCAGCACGCCCAATACCCCGCAGACGGAAAGCTGGAAGCCGATATCACACGGGGCAAAAGGCTGCTGCACCCCAATGATGATGGCGGCCAACGCCAGCGCGGTAAGGGAATCCGGCGGCTGGAGCAAAAGGCTGCCCACCAGCATGATGAGGAACATAACGCCCGCACGGAACACCGAGAACGGCAGCCCGGTCAGCCCCATATAGAGCAGCAGCACGGCAATTTGCAGCAGAACCAATGGAACCGAGAACCGGCTGCGCCGCCCCTGCCCCATGGCAAACAGGCCGCACAGCAGCGCCACATGCAGGCCGGAAACCGACAGCAGGTGGGCAATGCCCGCTGTGCGGAAGGTATCACTCCATTCGTCCGTCAGTTCGCTTTTCTCGCCCAGCAGCATGGCAGCTTCCACCCCGGCAAGATTTTGTGGCAAGTAGGTGGTTAACCGTTTGGCAAACGCCTGCCGCAGGTGGTACAGCCGGTACGGCAGCGCATCCGAGGTTCCCTGCCAGATATAATCCGCCTGATAGGATGCCCCAAGCCAAGTACCTTTGGCATAGCGGGACATGCGGTAAGAGTCCGCCCGCAGGGGCTGCAGTTGGAACTGCCCGGTAATGATATCCCCCGCCTCGGAATACGGCAGGTCTGTACAGTATACTTTAAGCGAGGTTTTGCGGCCATCCAGCCGGGTGATAAGCAGCGTTGCCCGCACATTGCCCGGCTGCCAGGAGGTTTCGGCGTCCGGCTGCACAATGGCGGTACAGGCATAGGTTTGCCCTGCCAGGCTTTGGGCCGGTTTTACCACGGCCAGCTGGTAAGCAGCGCTCCACACCAGGCCAGCCAGCAGCCCTGCCACGGCGGGCAGCGCAAAGCGGGCCGCCCGGCGCTGGGTAAAGGCAGCAAAGAGGAACAGCGATATAAAAAGTGCCGCCGTCAGCAGCGAGGCCAACGGCGGCAGGTACGCCGCGGCCAGCTCTGCCAATGCGAAGGCAAGACCAAAGCCAGCCAGCTTACGAGTCATGAGTTTTTAGTGGGCAAACAGGGGCAGCGGTTCAAGGAAGATGATATCCTTGCGCTCGGCTGCATCGCCTTCCGCCAGAACAGCTGCCTGGGCCACAATGGTGCCGGAGCTGCGGGCTGCCAGTGCATCCAGCGCATGCAGGCTGCCGCCGGTGGAAATTACGTCATCCACAACCAGGATGCGCTTGCCGTTCATATAGTCAAGGTCTTTTTTGTCAATGACCAGGGTCTGCTTGCCGGCGGTGGTGATGGACTGATCCTCCACGATGACCGGATCCGCCATGTACCCCTTGACACCCTTGCGGGCGGGGATCCACTGTTTGCCGCTCTGGCGGGACATTTCGTATGCCAGGGGGATGCCCTTGGCCTCGGCGGTCAGGATGACATCAAAATCCGGGCACTTTTCCAGCAGGGCCTTGGCGCAGGCAATGGTCAGCTCAACATCGCTGAACATGATGAATGCGGCAATGTCCAGATGGTCATTGATTTTGCAGATGGGCAATTCACGGGTCAGGCCTGCCACATGCAAGGTATAGGTTTTTGCCATAGTAAACAACCTCTTTTCACATTTCGGTGCAAAGGAGCCTGCATCAGCCCGGAGGCCATGCAAGGCTGCGCTTTGCCAGCACATGGAAGTGCAGGTGCTTCACGCTTTGGCCGCCGTCGGCACCAACGTTGGTCACAACGCGGTAGCCGCTTTCGTCCACGCCAAGCTGCTTGCACAGGTCGGCGATGGTAGCGTAAATATGGCCCAGCAGTGCAGCGTCCGCTTCGGTAAGCTTTGCCGCAGATTCAATATGCTGCTTGGGGATCACCAGAAAATGCACCGGTGCCTGCGGGTCAATATCATAAAATGCCAGCAGAGTGTCATCCTCATACAGCTTATTGGACGGGATCTGGCCCGCTGCGATTTTGCAAAACAGGCAGTCATCCATCGGTTTTGCCCCCTTTCCCAGGGTGCGGGGCGGTTGGCCCGGCACCCCAAAATTGTATAGTTGTATTATAGCACGCTCAGTTTGCTTTTTCCAGGTTTTCTTTCACGATGCCTTCCACAGCGTTCAGTGCATCGTCGATCTTGGAAGTATCGCGGATACCGGCCATGGCGAAGTCCGGCTTGCCGCCGCCGTTGCCGCCTGCAATGGCAGCGATCTGCTTAACCAGGGCACCAGCCTTCAGACCGCGGGCCAGGGCGTTTTTGCCAACGCCGACAGCCAGGGTGGTCTTGCTGCCATCGGTGCCGATCAAAGCGCCGACTGCGTTGGGCTCTTTATCACGCAGTTTATCCATCATGCTGCGCAGGGTATCAGGGGTGGTGCCGTTCAGATAAACGGTAACAATGCGCACGCCGTCAACCTCGACAGCATTCTGGAACAGGCCGTCGATCTGGCTGGATGCCAGCTTTGCCTTGGCGATCTCCAGCTGCTTGTTGGCCTCTTTCAGCTCAGCGGTCACAGCCTGGGCACGGGCGGCAACATCCTTCATGTTGTTGGCCTTCAGGGCAACAGCAGTCTTGGCCAAAATCTCGGTGCGGTCATCCAGCAGATCCAGCACGCCGAAGGCGGTGGTAGCCTCAATGCGGCGGATACCGGCAGCCACGCTGGACTCGCTCAAAATCTTGAAGCAACCGATCTGTGCGGTGTTCGTGACATGGGTGCCGCCGCAGAACTCGGTGCTCCAGCCGCCGGCGTCGACAACGCGGACGACACTGCCGTACTTCTCACCGAACAGAGCCATAGCGCCCATCTTCTTGGCTTCCTCGATGGGCAGGTTCTTGACGGTGACGGGCAGAGCCTCGTAAATCTTCTCGTTGACGCGGCGCTCGACCTCGGCCAGCTCGGCGGGGCTGACGGCGCTGAAATGCGTAAAGTCGAAGTGGGTGATCTGGTCGTCCTGATAGCTGCCGGCCTGATGGACATGCTCGCCCAGGACCTCGCGCAGGGCCTTCTGCAGCAGGTGGGTGGCGGTGTGGTTGCGGCAGATGGCGGCACGGCGCTTCTCATCGACGGAAGCGGTGACTTCGTCGTCAACGTGGATGGTGCCGTCCAGCAGCTCACAGGTGTGAACGAAATAGCCCTTCGGGGTCTTTTTGACCTGGGTGACCTTCAGCTTGGCGTCGCCGCTGACAAGATAACCGTGGTCAGCGACCTGACCGCCCATCTCTGCATAGAACGGGGTGCGGTCCAGCACGACCAGCACGCCGTCCTTGGCCTCGCCCGCTTCGTCGGTGGCGATGGCATCGACGAGTTCCTCCCCGTCGGACAGAGCCAGAACCTTAGCCTTCTCGGACAGGGTCTCGTAGCCGTCAAACCGGGTGGGCTCGGCGGTCAGCTCACCGAACAGGTCAGCGCTCCAACCGGAAATATCCTTGGCCAGGCGCTCGGCGCGGGCGCGCTCACGCTGCTTGGTCATCTCGATGTGGAACGCAGCCTCATCGACGGCAAAGCCTGCCTCGGCGGCGATCTCACGGGTCAGGTCAAGCGGGAAGCCGAAGGTATCGTTCAGCTTGAACGCCTCGACACCGGACAGGACCTTCTCATGGGCCTCCTTCAGGCGGCCCATCATGCCGGTCAGGATGTTCAGACCGGCGTCGATGGTACGGCCGAAGCGCAGCTCCTCGGTGCCGATGACCTTCTTGATATAAGACTCATGCTCGCGCAGTTCGGGGTAACCGGCCTCGCTGGACTCGATGACTGTTTCGACCAGCTCGGTCAGGAACGGGCGGTTGATGCCCAGCATACGGCCATGGCGGGCGGCGCGGCGCAGCAGACGGCGCATGACGTAGCCGCGGCCCTCGTTGGACGGCAGGATGCCGTCGGAGGCCATAAAGACGGTGGCACGGATGTGGTCGGTAATCACGCGGATGGAGATATCATCCTTCTCGTTCTCGCCGTACTTCTTGCCCGAGATGCGCTCGACGTGGTGCAAAACGGCGGCAACGGTATCGACCTCGAACAGGTTGTTGACATCCTGCATGACGACGGCCAGACGCTCCAGGCCCATGCCGGTATCAATGTTCGGCTTGGCCAGCAGCTCATAGTTGCCCTTGCCGTCGGCATCATACTGACTGAACACGAGGTTCCAGATCTCCATGAAGCGGTCACAGTCGCAGCCGACGCCGCAGGTCGGCTTGCCGCAGCCGTACTTCAGGCCGCGGTCATAGTAGATCTCAGAGCAGGGGCCGCAGGGGCCGGAGCCATGCTCCCAGAAGTTGTCCTCCTTGCCCAGGCGGACCATGTGATCCTCGGGGATGCCGACCTCCTTCGTCCAGATGTCGTAGGCCTCGTCATCCTCCTGATAAACCGAGATGTACAGGCGGTCAGCGGGAATCTCGAGTTCCTTGGTCAGGAACTCCCACGCCCAGGGAATGACTTCCTTCTTGAAGTAATCCTGGAAGCTGAAGTTGCCCAGCATCTCAAAGAAGCAGCCATGGCGGGCCGTGATGCCGACACGCTCAATATCCGGGGTGCGGATGCACTTCTGGCAGGTGGTCACGCGATGCAGCGGCGGCTCCTCCTGGCCGAGGAACCATTTCTTCATGGGGGCCATGCCGCTGTTGATCAGCAGCAGGCTGGGGTCATCCTTCGGAACCAGCGGGAAGCTGCCCAGACGCAGGTGGCCCTTCGTCTCAAAATAATGCAGGTACTTTTCGCGAAGCTCGTTCAATCCGGTCCATTGCATAGGTGTCGTTCTCCAATCCATAAAATTGCGATGCAGGGTCCGCCACAAAAAATTACAGCCCACGCCCCAATACAGGGACGAAGGCTGTTATGCTTCCGTGGTACCACCCGGTTTGCAGCGCCGCAAGAATATAATACAACAGCACTGCCGCTTTGTGTCTGCGTTAACGCCGCAGGTACGCTCGGCTCTGCGCCGAAAGCTCCGGGGTGGCTCTGCCGTGCTTCCGCGTGAAAGCCTTGCACCAAACGGCTTTCTCTCTGAGGGACGGAACGGACGGCATTGGCCCTTTCATCGCTATTTTCCTTTTTACAGGCTTATTATATGCTGTTTTGCGCCGCTTGTCAACTGATTTTTCCGCATAAAAGGTCATAACTGCGCAAAAGCTAACGCAGAGAGGAGTGTTTTTTATGGCTGACATTTTTCCGGAGGTCGGGCAGGTCGTGCTGACAAGCCTGCTGTCGCTGGCCGCGATGTTTATTTTCACCCGCGCGGGCGGCAAGCGGCAGATTGCGCAGATGAGCCCGTTCGACTACCTGAACGCCGTCACGGTGGGTTCCATCGGCGCAGAGCTGGCGACGAATCTTGAGCAGTGGTGGCGGCCCTTCTCTGCGCTTATTGTCTATGGGCTGGTGACGTGGTTCGTGCACTACACTGCCTGCAAGAGCAACGCTATGCGCAGCCTTTGGAGCGGACGCAGCCTGATTTTGATGGACGACGGTGTTATCCTGAAAAGCAGCCTGCAGCGCGCTGCCATCGACGTGAACGAGTTCCTGGGTCAGGCCCGCGTGGCCGGGTACTTTGACCCGAACGAAATAGAAACGGCAATTTTAGAGACAAACGGCCAGATCAGCTTTCTGCCCAAAAGCTGCAACCGTCCCCTGACGCCCGACGATATGCAGCTGCACCCGGACGCCGCCAGCACCTGGTATGACCTGATTATAGACGGCCATCTCATGCAGGACAATTTAAAGGCTGCAGGCCGCGACGAGCGCTGGCTGGACGCCCGGCTCCACGCGCAGGGCATCGGCCAGCATGGCGAGGTGTTTTACGCGGCGTGTGACAAAGCGGATGGGTTCTTTGCATGCAGGGTGCGCTAATAATCGAATATGTAAAAAAAGACCTGTCAGAATTCTCTGACAGGTCTTTGTGGTGGAGAATACCGGGATCGAACCGGTGACCTCTTGCATGCCATGCAAGCGCTCTCCCAGCTGAGCTAATCCCCCATAGCTGGCGTCGCCTCGGTGCGTTCGCTCCTGACGACGTTTGCTATTATAGCAAACCTTTTTTCAAATGTCAACAGGTTTTTGCAAAATTCTTATAAAATCTTATAAAAACCGGGTTACGCTTATAAAATATTTCAGAATGACAAAAAGGCCGCATTCCCTGCGGAATGCGGCCCTGCAAGCTGTACTTTTAGATGGAGATTGCTTTGGCGATCTCGATCATATCGCGGTCAATCGTCTTGTGCATGGACAGTGCAACGTTGACATCGTAGTCAACGATCTTGTCGCCGGAAACGGCAACAACACGGTTGTAGATGCCCTTGTCCAGCAAATCAATGGCGTGGTAGCCCATCAGCGAGGCGTTCACGCGGTCACGGACCGTCGGGGAGCCGCCGCGCTGGATGTGGCCCAGAACGGTTGCACGGGAGTCAACGCCGGTGGCCGCCTGGATCTGGTTGGCCAGCTCCTGCGCACCGACAACGCCCTCGGACACGATGATAATGAAGTGCTTCTTGCCCGTGACCTGGGTCTGGCGCATACGCTCGAGAATATCGCGCTCAAAATCGAACGGGATCTCAGGCAGCAGGACAGCCACAGCGCCGGTAGCGATACCGACGTTCAGGGCAATATAACCGGCATGATGGCCCATGACCTCAACGACAGAGCAACGGTCATGGCTCTGGGTGGTGTCGCGCAGCTTATCGATGGCCTCGACAGCGGTATTCATAGCCGTATCGTAGCCGATGGTGTATTCGCTGCAGGCGATGTCGTTATCGATGGTGCCGGGCAGGCCGATGCAGGGAATGCCCTGGTTGGCCAGCGCACGGGCGCCCATGAAGGAGCCGTCGCCGCCGATGACGACCAGTGCGTCGATGCCCAGCTCCTTGCAGCGGGCAAGACCCTTGGCCTGGCCTTCCTTCGTCTTGAACTCCAGGCAGCGCGCGGTATACAGAATCGTACCGCCACGGTGGATGATTTCCGATACGCTGCGGACGTTCATTTCATAAACTTCGCCGTTGATCAGGCCGTTGTAACCACGCTGGATGCCCATCATGCGGTAGCCCTTGCTGATGCCTGCACGAACAATGGCACGCACAGCAGCGTTCATGCCAGGTGCGTCACCGCCGCTGGTGAGCACACCGATCGTTTTGATTTCCTTAGCCATAAAGCGAGCCCCTCCTATTTCGGGAACTATGGACCCGCCTGAACCATTACGATTTATTCAGGCGTGGTCATCACGTTACAATAAATTTTTAACAATCTCGCGACCATACACATTATACCACACTTTGCGCCCTGAAATTATGGATAAATCGCGCAAAACGTATGGATTTATTTTGCAGAGCGTTCAATATCCTGAACTTTTACACAGTCCTTGCCCAAAATGCGCTCCAATTCAGCGCGCAGAAGCGGGTCATCCTTTACCGCCATGTGCCGTGCCAGCATGGCCCTGCCGGTATCTTGGAAGCGGAAATACACCCGCACCGTGCCCCCGTCGAAAATGTTGCAAAGCAGGTTTTCTACCTTGTGCATCTGCGCGCTGTCGCGGGAGGGCACGGTCAGAAAATACCCGGCGGCCCCTCCCCCGCTTGTCTCACGCTTGACGCGCTCCACGCGGTTCATGCCAAAGTTTTTACCGGGGTCGTAGGTCTCGATGGGCTGCACTCCCTCGACGATCAGGCGGGCGGCCTCGTCCTCCTTGACGGAGACGCGGCCATTGGCGACCACAACGGCGTTTTCCTGCAAGGCCGCGCGGCACTCGGCCAGGATGCGCGGGAACACCAGCAGCTCCATGCTGCCGGTCAGGTCCTCGACGGTGGTAAAGGCCATCAGCGTGTTGGACTTGGTGGTCATGATCTTATTTTTGACGATTGTGCAGACAAGCGTCACCGTCTGGTTGTCAAACTGCTTTGCGTCCTCGCCCAGCAGCTGAGCAATCGTGCAGGTGGAAACCTGCGCGATTTGGGCACGGTAGGCGTCCAGCGGATGGCCGGACAGGTAGAGGCCGGAGACCTCCTTCTCCATTTTCAGCAAATCAGAGGCGGAATATTCCGGCAGGTTCGGAACCTTATAGTCGTTTGCCGGTTTCTCGTTCTCCACTCCGCCCATCAGGCCGAACAGGTCCATCTGGCCGTCCAGATTCTGGCGGGCGTCGGTCTCGACGCTTTTCAGAATACCCTCGACACTCTCGAGCATACCGTGGCGGGTCGGTTCCAGAGTATCGAATGCACCGGCTTTGACGAGGTTCTCCAGCGCACGGCGGTTGAGACCCGTGCCGTGCAGCCGCTTGCAGAAGTCATAGAGGCTGCTATAGGGGCGCTCGGCACGCTCCTTAATGACGGCTTCGATCAGGTCGCGGCCCACGCTCTTGACAGCGTTCAGGCCAAAGCGGATCCGCTCGCCGTCCGCCGTGAAGCCGCCGCGCGACACGTTGATGTCAGGCTGCTGGACCTTTATCCCCAAGCGCTGGCACTCCGTCGTGTACTCAATGACCTTGGATGTGTTGTCGAGCACGCTCGTCAGCAGCGCCGCCATGAACTCATGCGGGTAGTGGCATTTCAAATACGCAGTCTGGAACGCCACGTAGGCGTAGCAGGCGGCGTGGGATTTGTTGAACGCATACGACGCAAAGCTGATCATATCGTCGTAAATTTCGTTGGCAATATTTTCCGGCACGCCGTTGGCAACACAGCCCGCGCACTCCTTGCCCGGCTCCTTGCAGCCGTGGACGAAGTGCTCACGCTCCGCCTCCATGACCTTGAGCTTCTTTTTACTCATGGCGCGGCGGACGTTATCAGCCTGGCCGAAGCTGAAGCCGGCCAGCTCGCGGCAGATCTGCATGACCTGCTCCTGATAGATGACAACGCCGTTCGTGACATCGACGATGTGCGCCATCTGCGGCGTCTTATAGATCACATGGGACGGGTCCTTGCGGTTGCGCAGATAGGTCGGAATAGAGTCCATCGGGCCGGGGCGGTAGAGCGAGATCAGTGCGATAATGTCCTCGAGGTTTTTCGGGCGCATGCCGACAAGCACCTGCGTCATGCCCGTGGATTCAAGCTGGAAGATACCCTCGGTCTCGCCCTTTGCCAGCATCGCGTAGGTGTCGGGATCGTCATAGTCGAGGTTCGCAACGCGGAAATCCGGGTCCTTGCGGCGCACGGCCAGCTCGGTATCATGGATGACCGTCAGCGTGCGCAGACCCAGAAAATCCATTTTCAAAAGACCCAGACGCTCGATCTCCACCATGTTGAACTGGGTCACGGGCAGGCCGTCGTTGGTGGACAGCGGCACATACTCGGTAGCGGGGTCACGGGTGATGACGACGCCCGCCGCGTGGGTGGAGGCATGGCGCGGCATGCCCTCGACCTTCAGCGAGGTGTCGATCAGCTCATGTACCTGATTGTCGGCGTCGTACAGCGTCTTTAAGTCGGGGCTGACCTCCAGCGCCTTTTTCAGCGTCATTTTCAGGTCTGTGGGGATGAGCTTTGCCACACGGTCCACGTCCTGATAGCTCATGCCCATAACGCGGCCCACATCGCGCACGGCGGCGCGGGCGGCCATCGTACCGAACGTCACGATCTGGGCCACATGGTCGCGGCCATACTTCTCGTTGACGTAGTCAATGACCTCCTGACGGCGCTCGTAGCAGAAGTCAACGTCAAAGTCGGGCATTGAGACGCGCTCGGGGTTCAGGAAGCGTTCAAAAATCAGATTGTACCGGATGGGGTCTATGTCGGTGATGCCGACGCAGTAGGCCGCCAGACTGCCCGCGCCGGAGCCGCGGCCCGGTCCGACGGGGATGTCGTGGCTTTTGGCGTAGTTGATAAAGTCGTAGACGATAAGGTAGTAGTTCGTGTAGCCCATCGTCTTGACGACATTGATCTCATAGGTCAGACGCTCCTTCAAAGCGTCCGTGACCCTGCCGGGATAGCGGCGCTCGAGGCCGTCCCAGCAGAGCTTTTCAAAGTATTCCTGGTTCTCCATGCCGTCCGGGGCCTTGAAGTACGGCAGCTTTGTCTCGCCAAAGGTGAACTCGAAATTGCACTGCTCGGCAATTTTGTTCGTGTTCTCGCAGGCCTCCGGCACCATCGAGAACAGGTCGTACATCTCATCGGTGGATTTCAGGTAGAACTCGTCGGTCTGGAACTCCATGCGGTCCACATCGTTGATGGTCTTGCCGGTCTGGATGCACAGCAGAATGCTCTGCATCTTGGCGTCCTCTTTCGTGATGTAGTGGGCATCGTTCGTTGCGACCATCGGGATGCCGGTCTCGCGCGCCAAGCGGATGAGCTGCGGCAGCACGGCCTGGTCCTCCTCAAGGCCGTGGTCCTGCAATTCGATATAGTAGTTTTCCGCACCAAACAGGTCACGGTACCACAGGGCCGTCTGCCTGGCGCGGTCGTAGTCCCCCGCCAGCAGTGCCTTGGGGATCTCGCCCGCGAGACAAGCAGACAGGCAGATCAGGCCGTCGTGGTATTTTTCCAGCAGCTGCTTGTCGATGCGGGGCTTTGAGTAAAAGCCCTCGGTAAAGCCGGCGGAGACCATCTTGATAAGGTTCTTGTAGCCTGTCTCATTTTTGCACAGCAAAATCAGGTGGTTGTTGCCGTCGATGCGGTTGACCTTGTCAAACCGGGTGCGGGTCGCCACATAGACCTCGCAGCCGATGATCGGCTTGATGCCTGCGGCCTTGGCGGCGTCAAAAAACGCCACACAGCCGTACATGACGCCGTGATCCGTGATGGCACACGCCGTCTGCCCCATCGCCTTCAGTCGGTCAAACATCCGGTCAATACGGCAGGCACCGTCCAGCAGGCTGTACTCGGTATGCACATGCAGGTGGGTAAATTGTCTTTGAGTCGTTTCAGGCATTCGTTGCTTCCTTTTCGGTAGGCTCCGGGGCAGCATCCAGACGGGCGGCGGCCTCCTGGATCTTCTTCATGCGGTGGGAAAGCCCGGCCTTGCTGACCGGCGGGTCAAACTTCTGCGCCAGCTTGGCCAGCGGCAGGTCTGGGTACTGCATCCGCAGCCTGGCGGTGTGGCGCAGGGTCTCGGGCAGGGTGTTCAGCGCCCCCGCCGCCTGCAACTTTTCAATCGCCAGCTGCACCTGCACGGCAGCATTCACGCTTTTGCTGATGTTGGCCGTCTCGCAGTTGGAAAGGCGGTTCGTCTTGTTGCGCATTTCATTATACATGCGCTGATCCATGATACGCATGGCCGCGCCGCCCGCGCCCATAAAGGTCAGCAGGTCCTCGATATGATCCGCCGCCTTGATGTAGATCGTGTTCGCGCCCTTGCGCAGTGCGCGGTGCGGGTGGAAGTTATGCTCCGCCAGCATGGCCTCCAGCTGTTGGGAAAGGTAATGCCGCGTGGAGAGGAACTCCAAATTATAGCTCTTTTCGGGGTCTGTCATCGTGCCGCAGCACAGAAACGCCGTGGCGATGAACGCCTGCATACAGTTTTGGCATTTGAAGTTTTCCGGGCGGATGCGCAGGGTCGGCTCCTTGCCGGTGTGGCCAAAGAGCGCCAGCATTTTGGCGACCTCGTCAGGGTCCTTCACGCTGAACTCATACACGGGGCCGGTGGGGCGCTCCTTGCTGATGACCGTCCCCTGCACGCCGCAGCGGCGGTAGAGCTTTTGGGCAAAATGGGCCACGCCCTCATTTTCGGTTTGCAGAACAACGCCGCGGTCATCAAAGTATTTGCCAAAACAGGCCACCGCATACGCGGCGGCCATGTTGCAGCAGGGCTTTGAAATTTTGCGGCGCAGTATTTCGTTTTTCACTTCTTGAGAAAAGCTCAAGGCGGTGTTCTCCCTTATTATAGACTTCGGTTCACGTCGCGGTGCTGTACGCTGGGTGCGTAGCCGAGCTTCTTGCAAAATTCACCGATCTTACGCGCAAAGGTGATGGAGCGGTGCTTGCCGCCGGTGCAGCCCACCGCGATCATCAGCTGGCTCTTGCCCTCCTTCACGTAGAGCGGCAGCGCGTATTCGAGCATATACTCATAGCGGTGCAGCAGCTCCTGCGACTCCTCGGAGGCCATGACGTAGTCAACGACCTCCTGATCCAGACCGGTCTTGTGCTTGAGCTCCGGCACATAGAAGGGGTTCGGCAGGCAGCGCACATCGAGCACGAGATCTGCCTCCTGCGGCAGCCCGTACTTGAAGCCGAAGGATACGACCATCAGCTCCATCGGGCTTTCGCCCTTGTCCAGGAACAGGCTGCACACCCGCTCCCGGTTCTGCGCCGCCGAGAGCAGCGACGTGTCAATGACATATTTTGCCTTATCGCGCAGCGGCTGCAGAAGGCGGCGTTCCCGCGCGATGGCCTCGGTGATGGGAATTTTCTCGGCGGCGGCCAACGGGTGCTGGCGGCGTGTCTCCTTGTAGCGGCGCTGAATGGCTGCATCGTTGGCATCCAAGAAAAGAATATCGTAGTCGATCTTCTTTTCATCAAGGTCGGCCAGCGCCTCCTGCAGCTTTTCAATGCTGCGCACGCCGCGCACGTCCATGACGACGGCGACGCGGTTCAGCTGGTTTTCGCCCTGCAGGGCGAAGTCCACGATACGCGGCAGCAGCGCCACCGGGATGTTGTCAATGCAGAAAAATCCGATGTCCTCCAGTGCGTTGACAGCCATTGACTTGCCCGCGCCGGAAAGGCCGGTCACGATCAGAAAATTCATCTTCCCCACCGCTCTCTTATTTTACCACGCGAATTTCGCGTTCCAGCACAAAGCCGGTCCTGGCCTCAACAATTTGTCGGACCTGCTCGGTCAGTGCGACCACGTCGGCGCAGGTCGCGCCGCCGCGGTTGATGACAAAGCCGCAGTGCTTTTCACTGATCTGTGCGCCGCCCACGGTAAAGCCCCGCAGGCCGCAGTCCTCGATCAGCTTGCCCGCAAACGCGCCCTGGGGCCGCTTGAAGGTGCTGCCGGCGCTCGGCCATTCAAGGGGCTGCTTTTCCCTGCGCTTGCCCAGCAGCTCCTGCATACGGGCCAGCACGGCGGCTCCGTCACCGCGGTGCAGCACCACCGTGGCCGACAGAATGCACCAGTCGGGGTTCTGCTCAAAAATGCTCGTGCGGTAGCCCATGGCCAGGTCTGCCGCAGGCAGTGTGCGCAGCTGCAAATCACTGTCAAGGAAGGTCACGCTCTCCAGCACGTCCTTCAGCTCATTGCCGTAGGCACCGGCGTTCATGTAGACTGCGCCGCCCACCGTGCCGGGGATGCCA